>Ga0268299_1000128_pt1 | contig 296721 bp, 282 predicted proteins | sample NOBtaG_FD_193484 | JGI IMG/M metagenome (GOLD analysis project Ga0268299, IMG submission 193484) | Activated sludge microbial communities from bioreactor in Nijmegen, Gelderland, Netherland - NOB reactor | ecosystem: Engineered > Bioreactor > Aerobic > Activated sludge | place: Netherlands... | reverse complement strand
GGCGGGCTGGTGCTGGGCGGGCGGCTGGTGCAGGGGCCGGGCGGCATTGCGGGGGAATGGGGCCACGGGCCGGTGGTGCGGGGACCGCTTGCCCTGCCCTGCGGCTGCGGGCAGCTGGGTTGCCTTGACACGCTGGGCGGCGCCCGGGGGCTGGAACGGCTGCACCGGCTGCTGAGCGGCGAGGTCGGAACGGCGCCCGCGATTGTCGCCGGCTGGCAGGCGGGGCAGGCGGCCGCTTCAGCCACGGTGGCGGAATGGCTGAGCCTGATGGGCGGGCAACTGGCCATGCTGGTCAACACCCTGGGCGCGGGCGTGGTGCCGGTGGGTGGCGGGCTGGCCAATGCAACGGCCCTGATTGCGGCGCTGGATGAACGGGTGCGCGCGGGCATCCTGCGGCGCGTCGCGCAGCCCCTGGTGGTGCCGGCCACGGTCGGGCCGGATGCCGGGCTGCTTGGCGCGGCCGAAGCGGGGTTGGACCAGTATGATCAGGCTTGAGGTCTGCGTCGATGATCCGGCCGGGCTGGCCGAGGCGATTGCCGGCGGCGCTGACCGGATCGAGTTGTGCGCGGCGCTGTCGCTGGGCGGGCTGACGCCGCCGCCGGGGCTGATCGCGGCGGCAACCGAAAGCCCGGTGCCGGTTTTTGCGATGATCCGGCCCCGGTCGGGGGACTTCGTGTTTTCACCCGCCGAAGTGCGCGCGATGCGGGCCGATATCCGGGCGATGCGGGATGCAGGCCTTGCCGGCGTGGTTCTGGGGGCCAACCGGGTGGACGGCACGCTGGATGCGGCGGTGCTGTCGGACCTGCTGGCCGAAGCCGCCGGGATGGAGGCCACCCTGCACCGTGCCGTTGACCTGACGCCAGACCCCGAGGCGGCGGTGGAAACCGCCGTCGCAATGGGCTTCGGCCGCATTCTGACTTCGGGCGGGCAGGCGCGGGCGCATGAGGGCGTTGATGTGCTGGCCCGGATGTTCCGCGCAGCGGCCGGGCGGCTGATCGTGATGCCCGGCTCAGGCGTGACGCCCGAAACCCTGCCGGCACTGGCGGCCCTGCCGCTGCGCGAGGTTCACGCCTCTTGCGCGGTCCCGCTGCCGGCGGGGGGCAAGCCCCTTGCGATGGGGTTTCAGACCGGGACCGAAAAGCGCACCGACCGGCATCGTGTGGCGGCCCTGAAGGCCGCGCTTTCGTCGCTTCGCCCCCGCGCGGATTGACAGCGGCGGGCGTGGCGTGTCCTCTCGGCCAAACAAGACAGGCGCCGGAATGGACATCACCCTTACCTTCGACCGCCCCAACGAGGGGCCGAAAAGCGGCCCGGTTCAGGTGGGCTGGTTCCTGACATCGGACAAGGGCGCGGTGCTGTATGACCCGCCGGAACGGGTCAGCTTTCGCCAGACCAACCGCGCCCACGCCAAATCGGCCAGCCGCTGCCCGGGCGTCATTCAGCTGGAAAGCCGGTATTTCATGGTGAAGTGCCCGTTTGACCTGCATGTGGGCTTCGGCCGCGATGACAAGGGCAAGGCGCATCTGATCAACCGCGCCGGTGCGGCCAGCACAATTCGCGGCAACAAGATGGGCGAGGTGCTGACGCTGGTGAACGAGGCCGAGTGGCGTTATCCCGACCGGCCGACGATCCAGCTTGCGCTGCCTTACTGCTTCATCGCCGATGAGATGGTCTTCGTGACCCAGCTTTCGGCCTTCATGCACTACCGGCGCGATCCGCTGCCCGGCACGATCTTTGGCGGGCGCTTTCCGCTGAACGTCTGGCCAAGGCCTTTGATGTGGGCCTTCGAATGGCATGAGCCCGAGAAGGACATCGTGCTGAAACGCGGTGAGCCGCTGTTCTATGTGCAGTTCGAGGCGGAAGGCCCCGACCGCCCCGTGCAGATGGTCGAGGCCGAGCGGACCCCCGAGTTGCAGAAGTATCTGGAACAGATCGGCGGCGTGGTGAACTACGTCAACCAGACCTTCGGCCTGTTCAAGGCGGCCGAGGCGCTGCGCCCCAAACGCCTGCTGACGCCCAAGGCGCGGGAATGAAAAGCATCGTCGAAACCTACACCGTGGCGACCGGCGCGGTGCGCGAGGTACTGCGGGTCGATGGCCGGATCGAGGCGCCCAACTGGTCACCTGACGGGGGGTGGCTTCTGGTGAACGGCGGGGGCCTTCTCTACCGGCTGCCGCTGGACGCGCCGCGGCTGGAGCAGCTGAACACCGGTGCCGCCACCCGCTGCAACAACGACCACGGCATCACGCCGGACGGCAGCCAGATCATCCTGTCATCGCATCACGAAGGGCGCGGCTCGCAGATCTACCGGGTACCGGTGGGCGGCGGCGATCCGGTGAAGATCAGCCCCGAAGCGCCAAGCTGGTGGCACGGCATTTCGCCCGATGGCAAGGTGCTGGCCTATGTGGCGGCGCGGGGCGGCAGCCGGGTGATCGACGTTTACACCCAGGCCACGGAAGGCGGGCCGGAAACCCGGCTGACCATGGGTGAGGGGCATTCGGACGGGCCGGATTACAGCCCCGACGGCGCGCGCATCTACTGGAACAGCGACCGCAGCGGGCATGCGCAGATATGGGTGATGGCGGCGGATGGCACGGATCAGCGCCTGCTGTTCGCCGACGATCACGTCAACTGGTTTCCCCATCCGTCGCCCTGCGGCCGGCATCTGGTTTATCTGGCCTATCCGCCGGGGACCACGGGCCATCCGCCCGATCTGCCCGTCGCGCTGGTGCTGTGCCGCCCCGACGGCAGCGACCGCCGCCGGGTTCTGGAGTTTACCGGCGGTCAGGGCACCATCAACGTGCCCAGTTGGGCGCCCGATGGCAGCGCCTTTGCCTATGTGCGTTACGAACCCGGTCCGGGCGATCCCCAGGCCGAGATGTGAACCTCGGGGCCGTCCGGTCCGGCCAGATGCTCGGGCGTCAGCCCGACGATGCGCAGGCGCAGTGGGCGGCCAAGGTCGATCTCGGGGCGCAGGATGCGGCTAGCGGCGGGGCCAAGCGTGCCAAGGATCATCTGCCGGCGCCGGGGGACGACGCCCAGGAAGGGGCGCTTCACCTCGGCCATGATGCCAACGCTGCCATCGTCCATCATCAGGGCCTGCGCTGCATCGCCAAGGCACAGGCCGGCCCGGCCGACATGCACCCGCAGCCCCGTGACGGGCGCCTTGTGGATCAATGGTCGAAGCGTCTCGTGCATCCTGTCCCCGCGCTTTTCACCCATTGGGCGAATCCCTGCGCCCGGCTGCAAGCGCGGGTTTCCGCGCACGCGGGCCACCGCCGAGGCGCGGGCGCCGTTTGGGCGGGTTTCCGCAGGCCGCGATATTTGTCGCAGGCCATCGCCGGGGCCTTGCGGCGCCCGGATTTCTTCCCCATCTGAAGCCCAAGGCCGGGGCGGACGTGCCTTTTCAGGGCGTTCGCGGAACGGTGCTAGAAAAGGAGATATGCCGATGAATTTGGAGAAATTCACGGAGCGTTCGCGCGGCTTCCTTCAGGCGGCGCAGACCATCGCGATGCGGGAAAGCCACCAGCGCGTCCTGCCCGACCATCTGCTCAAGGCGCTCATGGATGATGATCAGGGGCTGGCGGCCAACCTGATCCGCAAGGCCGGCGGTTCGCCCGAACGGGTGAACGAGACCGTCAACGCCGCCATTGCCAAGCTGCCCAAAGTGTCGGGCGGCGATGGTCAGACCTATGTCGATCCGCAGCTTGTCCGCGTGCTGGACGAAGCCGAAGCCGTGGCCAAGAAGGCCGGCGACAGCTTTGTTCCGGTGGAACGTCTGCTGACCGCGCTGGCGCTGGTGAACACCCGTGCCAAGGACGCGCTGACGGCGGGCGCCGTGACGGCACAGTCGCTGAACGGCGCGATCAATGACATCCGCAAGGGCCGCACCGCGGATTCGGCCAGTTCCGAAGACACGATGGAAGCCCTGAAGAAATACGCCCGCGACCTGACCGAGGCGGCGGCCGAAGGCAAGATTGACCCGATCATCGGCCGTGATGAGGAAATCCGCCGCGCTATGCAGGTGCTGAGCCGCCGCACCAAGAACAACCCGGTGCTGATCGGGGAACCGGGCGTGGGTAAGACCGCGATCGCCGAAGGGCTTGCCCTGCGCATCGTCAACGGCGACGTGCCGGAATCCCTGCGCAACAAGAAGCTGATGGCGCTGGACATGGGCGCGCTGATCGCCGGGGCGAAGTACCGCGGCGAGTTTGAAGAGCGTCTGAAGGCCATCCTCAAGGAAATCGAGGCTGCGGCCGGTGAGATCATCCTTTTCATCGACGAAATGCACACGCTGGTCGGCGCGGGCAAATCGGACGGCGCGATGGATGCCGCGAACCTGATCAAGCCTGCGCTTGCCCGGGGGGAACTGCACTGCGTCGGCGCCACCACGCTGGATGAATACCGCAAGTATGTCGAGAAAGACGCGGCCCTTGCCCGCCGGTTCCAGCCGGTGATGGTGAGCGAGCCGACGGTCGAGGACACCATCAGCATCCTGCGCGGCATCAAGGAGAAGTATGAGCTTCACCACGGTGTGCGCATCGCCGATGCGGCGCTGGTGGCGGCGGCGACCCTGAGCCACCGCTACATCACCGACCGCTTCCTGCCCGACAAGGCCATCGACCTTGTGGACGAGGCCGCAAGCCGGTTGCGGATGGAGGTGGACAGCAAGCCCGAAGAGCTTGACGCGCTGGACCGCCAGATCCTGCAAGGCCAGATCGAGGCCGAGGCGCTGAAGAAGGAAGATGATGCGGCATCGAAGGACCGGCTTGAGAAGCTGGAGAAAGAACTTGCCGATCTGATGGAACGCTCGGCCGAGATGACGGCCAAGTGGCAGACCGAGCGTGACAGCCTGGAAGCCGCCCGCGACCTGAAGGAACAGCTTGACCGCGCCCGCGCCGAACTGGAGCAGGCCAAGCGCGAGGGCGATTTCGCCAAGGCCGGCGAGCTGCAGTATGGCCGCATCCCCGGTCTGGAAAAGTCGCTGGCCGAAGCCGAGGCGCGCGAAGGCGATGCCCTTGTCTCCGAAGCCGTGCGGCCCGAGCAGATCGCCGAAGTGGTGGAACGCTGGACCGGCATCCCGACCAGCAAGATGCTGGAAGGCGAGAAGGAAAAGCTTCTCCGCATGGAGGAAGAGCTTGGCCGCCGCGTCATCGGTCAGCACGCCGCCGTGGTTGCGGTGGCCAATGCCGTGCGCCGCGCGCGGGCCGGGCTGAACGATGAAAACCGTCCGCTGGGGTCGTTCCTGTTCCTGGGCCCGACCGGCGTGGGCAAGACCGAACTGACCAAGGCCGTCGCGGAATATCTCTTCGACGATGAAAACGCGATGGTCCGCATCGACATGAGCGAATTCATGGAGAAGCATTCCGTCGCGCGGCTGATCGGCGCCCCTCCGGGCTATGTCGGCTATGATGAAGGCGGGGTGCTGACCGAAGCGGTCCGCCGCCGCCCCTATCAGGTTGTCCTGTTCGACGAGGTGGAAAAGGCCCATCCCGATGTGTTCAACGTGCTGTTGCAGGTGCTGGACGATGGCGTGCTGACCGATGGTCAGGGCCACCGGGTGGACTTCAAGCAGACGCTGATCGTGCTGACCTCGAACCTTGGGGCGCGGGCGCTGTCGGAACTGCCGGAGGGCGCCGATCCTGCGCCGGCGCGGCACATGGTGGAAGAGGCGGTGCGGGCGCATTTCCGGCCCGAATTCCTGAACCGTCTGGATGAGCAGATCATCTTCGACCGGCTGAACCGGGCGGATATGGACGGGATCGTGACGATCCAGCTTCGCCGCCTTGAAAAGCGGCTGGCCGGGCGGAAGATCACGCTGGATCTGGACCGCGATGCCAAGGCCTGGCTGGCGGACGAAGGCTATGATCCGGTCTTCGGCGCGCGGCCGCTGAAGCGGGTGATCCAGCGCGCGCTGCAGGATCCGCTGGCGGAAATGCTGCTGGCGGGCGATGTGCTTGACGGCTCGACCGTTACGGTAACGGCGGGGGCCGAAGGGCTGATCATCGGCAACCGCGTGGCGCAAAGCCGGCGCGAACGCCCGGCGCAGGCCGTGGTTCACTAAGCCGCGCCCAACAGAAAGGCCCCCGGAGCGATCCGGGGGCCTTTTTCATTTGCCCATTTTTCGGGCCAGATGCCCGAAGAAACGACATATGCACAGCAAACGCGCGCCGGCCGAAGCCCCGGGTTGCCGCCGCCTGTGCATGCCGGCCCGGCCGCCGCCAGAGTTCTTCCGATGGATGGCACAATGTTCGATCTGGGGCATCAGGGCGGGTTTCAGCGCAGCCGGGGGCTGGCGCAGGCCGGCTTTGCGCTGAAAGCCGGCCGGACGCGGCTGACCACGCTGGCGCAAAGCGGGTCGGGCAAGGCCATGCTGCCGCGCGTGGCGGGCGACGTGCCCGAGGTGGTGTTCCTGAACACGTCGGGCGGGCTGACCGGCGGTGACCGGCTGGCCTTCCGGCTGGACGTCGGGCCGGGTGCGCGGGTGTCGGCCACCACGCAGACTGCCGAGCGCGCCTATGACGCCGGCGGGGGCGAGGCGGCGGTTGAGGTGACGGCCCGGCTGGGCGCCGGGGCGCGGCTGGACTGGCTGCCGCAGGAAACCATTCTTTACGAAAGAAGCCGGCTGCACCGCCGCACGACCGTCGACCTGACGGGCGATGCCGCGGTGCTGATGGCCGAAACGCTGGTTCTGGGCCGCCACGCCATGGGCGAAGAGCCGCGCGATGCCCGGTTGCGCGACGACCGGATGGTGCGGCGTGATGGCCGGCCTGTCTGGGCCGAATGCCTGCGGCTGGATGCGGCGGCGCTGGCCCGGCAGCACAGCCCCGCCCTTCTGGGCGGCGCACGGGCGCTGGCCGTGGTGGCGCTGGTCATGCGGGGGGCCGAGGATGCACTGGCGCCCTTGCGCGCGCTGCTGACCGAGCCGGGCTGCACGGCCGAGGCCAGCGGCTGGAACGGGCGGCTTCTGGCGCGGATCGTGGCGCGCGACGGCTGGCCGCTGAAGCGGCAACTGGCACGGGTTCTGGCGCTGTTGTCGGGCCGGCCCCTGCCGCGCGTCTGGCAGATGCAGGGAGATTTCGCATGAACCTGACCCCGCGCGAACGGGAGAAACTGATGATCAGCCTTGCCGCCATGGTGGCGCGGGGCAGGCTGGCCCGGGGCGTCAAGCTGAACCACCCCGAAGCCGTGGCGCTGATCACCGATTTCGTGGTGGAAGGCGCGCGCGACGGCCGCTCGGTGGCCGATCTGATGCAGGCCGGCGCCCATGTGATCACCGCCGATCAGTGCATGGAAGGCATCCCCGAGATGATCCATTCCGTGCAGGTCGAGGCCACTTTTCCCGACGGGACCAAGCTTGTCACCGTTCACCACCCCATCCGCTGAGAGGCCAAGATGAAGCGTATCCTGATCCCCGCCCTTGCCCTGATGCCCTCGGCCGCGCTCGCCCATGCCGGGCATGACAGCGGCAGCTTCCTGTCGGGCATGCTGCATCCGGTGGGCGGCACAGATCATGTGCTGGCCATGGTGGCGGTGGGCCTTTGGGCCGCACAGGCAGGTGGACGCGCGCTGTGGGCGGCGCCGGCAAGCTTTGTCGGGGCGATGCTTCTGGGCGGTGCGGCCGGCGCGGCGGGCCTGCCCTTCCCGGCGGTCGAACCGATGATCCTGGCCTCGATCATCATCATGGGCGCGCTGATCGCGCTGGCGGTGCGGCTGCCGCTGATGGTCGCCCTGCCGGCACTGGCGGTCTTTGGCGCGGCCCATGGCTGGGCGCATGGGGCCGAGGGGCCGGCGGCGGGCATGGCGGCCTATGCGGCGGGCTTTGCCCTGATGACGGCGGCGCTGCATGGCGCGGGGCTGCTGGCCGGCCTTGGGCTGCAGCGGTTGGCCGGTCTGCGGATCAGCCGCACGCTGGGCGGGCTGACGGCGCTGGCCGGTGTCGCGCTGGCTGTGGGGGTGTAGGCGATGATCCCCGGCGAGGTCTTTCCGGCCGATGGCGAGATAGAGCTGAACGCAGGCGCCCCGGCGATCACGCTGATGGTGGCCAACACCGGCGACCGGCCGGTTCAGGTGGGCAGCCACTACCATTTCGCCGAAACCAACCCCGGCCTGTCCTTTGACCGCGATGCGGCGCGGGGCATGCGGCTGGACATCGCGGCAGGCACCGCGGTGCGGTTTGAGCCGGGGCAAAGCCGCGAGGTTCGGCTGGTGCCTTTTGGCGGTGACAAGAAAGTTTTCGGATTCAACGGCAAGGTAATGGGAACGCTCTGACACTCTGGACACCGAAGGAGACCCGCATGTTCCGGATGATGACCCCGATCGACGCAATCGGCCTAGGCCTGCGCGCAGGCATGATCTTTGGCCAGACCCAGACACTCTGGGTCACCCGCATGATGGAGATGCAGGGCTTCTGGGCGGGTTTCCCGCGCACGGCAACCGAACCCGCCACCGATGAGGCCGCCCCGGTGACCGAGCTGCACATCGAAGCGATGGTGGCAGAGCCGGTGGTTGAGGTTGTGGCCGAGGTGGAGGTGCTGGCCGAAGTCGCCGAGGTGGAAACCCCGGCCCTTGCAGAGCCTGCACCGGCTGCGGCAGAGGTTCTGGCCCTTGCCGAACCCGCCCCGGTGGCCGAGGCCCTCGCCGAAGCGCCGCCAGTTGAACCTGCAGCACCCGCCACCGCGGCACCGGAGCCCGCCCCCGTCGCCGCGTTTCAGCCGAAGCCCCGCGTCAAGGTAAAGGCCGAACCGCCGCCCGCTCCCGCCGCCATGGCAGAACCGCTCGCGCCCGTTACCCCGCCGGGGCTGGAACTGAAGCCGGTTCCCCGCCGCACGCCGGGTGAGCGGAAGAAGCCCAAGAAACCCGCCCCCCGCGCGGACTGACAGGAGGCCCCCTTGCGCAGCCGGATTTCCCGCCCCGACTATGCCGCGATGTATGGCCCCACCACCGGCGACCGCCTGCGGCTGGGCGATACCGACCTGATCATCGAGGTCGAGCGCGACCTGACCACCTATGGCGAAGAGGTCAAGTTCGGCGGCGGCAAGGTGATCCGCGACGGCATGGGCCAAAGCCAGATCAGCCGGGCCGGCGGGGCGGTGGATACCGTCATCACCAACGCGCTGATCCTGGACTGGACGGGCATCTACAAGGCCGACATCGGGCTGCGTGACGGGCTGATCGCCGCCATCGGCAAGGCGGGCAACCCCGACACACAGCCGGGGGTGACCATCATCATCGGCCCCTCGACCGACGTGATCGCGGGCGAGGGGCGGATTCTGACGGCCGGGGGGATGGATGCCCATATCCACTTCATCTGCCCCCAGCAGGCCGAAGACGCGCTGCATGCCGGCATCACCACCCTGTTGGGCGGCGGCACCGGCCCGTCGCACGGCACGCTGGCCACCACCTGCACCCCGGGGGCCTGGCACATCCAGCGCATGTTGCAGGCGCTGGATGCGATTCCGATGAACTTCGGCATCTCGGGCAAGGGCAACGCGTCGCTGCCCGAGGGGCTGGTCGAGATGGTGAACGCCGGGGCCTGCGCGCTGAAGCTGCACGAAGACTGGGGCACCACCCCCGCCGCCATCGACTGCTGCCTTGGGGTGGCCGACGCGATGGATGTGCAGGTGATGATTCACACCGACACGCTGAACGAATCGGGCTTTGTCGAAAACACGCTGGCCGCCATCGGCGGGCGGACGATTCACGCCTTCCACACCGAAGGCGCCGGCGGCGGGCATGCGCCCGACGTCATCCGCGTCGTCAGCCACCCCAATGTCATTCCGTCCTCGACCAACCCCACGATGCCCTACACCGTGAACACGGTCGAAGAGCATCTGGACATGCTGATGGTCTGCCACCACCTGGACCGGTCGATCCCCGAAGATGTGGCCTTTGCCGAAAGCAGGATCCGCAAGGAAACCATCGCGGCTGAAGATGTGCTGCACGACATGGGCGCGTTTTCTGTAATTTCCTCAGACAGTCAGGCCATGGGCCGGATCGGCGAGGTGATCACCCGCACCTGGCAGACCGCCCACAAGATGAAGGTGCAGCGCGGCCGCCTGCCCGAAGAACAGGGCGCCAACGACAACCTGCGCGTCCGCCGCTATGTGGCGAAATACACCATCAATCCGGCCATCGCGCATGGCCTGTCGCGTCATATCGGCAGCATCGAGGTGGGCAAGCGCGCCGATCTGGTGCTGTGGTCGCCCGCCTTCTTCGGCGCCAAGCCGGATATAGTGCTGATGGGCGGCATGATCGTGCTGGCCCAAATGGGCGACCCCAACGGATCAATCCCGGTGCAGCCGATGTATTCCCGCCCGATGTTCGGCGCCCTTGGCCGCGCGCGTGAGGCGACGGCGGCCACCTTTGTCTCGGCTGCGGCGATGGCAGGGGATGTGAAGGGGCGGCTGGGTCTGGGCAAGACGGTGCTGGCGGTGGAAAACACCCGCAATATCGGCAAGGCCGACATGAAGCTGAACGCCGCGATGCCGCAGATCGAGGTGAACCCCGAAACCTATGAGGTGCGCGCCGATGGCGTGGCCCTGACCTGCGAGCCGGCGCGCGAATTGCCGCTGGCGCAGCGCTATTTCCTGTTCTGAGGCGATGATGAGACTGCCCGAAGCCCTTGCTCCTGACGCATGCCGGCCATGCCCTGCGGCCGGTTGCCGGCATGCTGCATCTGCAGCATGCTTTTTGCAGGGAGGGGACCACAGACCCGAAAGGCAAGGTTCCCATGGCTTACATCGCTTCGGCCGCAGCGCGGCACCCCGGAAATCCGATCATTCGCCTGTTGTCGCGCGCCCTTGGGGGCCTGTCTTCGGCCGCTGCGCGCAATCCGCGTCTTCTTGCGCTGACGCGGCTGGGCGAGTTGACGGACGAGGAACTGGCGGCGCGCGGCCTGACGCGCGAAGCCGAGTTGCGGCGCATTCTGGCGGGCCGCTTCATCATCTGACCATCGCGGCGCGGGGGCAGGCATGACGGTCTTCCTGCTGCCCGCCCGCCGCCTGCTGCGTCAGGGCGAATGGGCCGCGCCGGCGCAGGCCCGCGTGATCCTCAGCTATGATGACCGCTTCCTGCGCCGCAAGCGGCTGACCACCGAAGACGGCGGCAGCGTTCTGGTCGATCTGGCTGAAACGACCAGCCTGAACGCTGGCGACGCCCTGCAGTCCGACGACGGCCGTCTGATCGAGGTTGCAGCGGCCGATGAACCCGTGGTGCAGGTGCGCGGCCCCAATCTGGCCCGGCTGGCCTGGCATATCGGCAACCGGCACACCCCCTGCGAAGTGGCCGAGGCGCATCTGGTGATCCGCCGCGACCATGTGCTTGAGGCGATGCTGAAGGGCCTTGGCGCCGAGATTGCCTTTGTCATCGCCCCTTTCCGGCCCGAAGGCGGGGCCTATGGCCACGGCCGCACCATGGGGCATGACCATGGGCCCGGGGGCTTTCATGCCCATGGCTGAGGTTGACCGGCTGCGGCTGGTGCAATGGCTGTCGCCGGCCTTCCCGGTGGGCAGCTTTGCCCACTCGCAGGGTCTGGAGACCGCGATTGCCAAGGGGGTGGTGCATGATGCCGCCTCGCTTGCCGACTGGATCGAAGGGGTGCTTCTGTTCGGTTCGGCGCGGCAGGATGCGATTTTCCTGCTGACCGCCCGCCGGGGCGACGCCGATCTTGCCACCCTGGCCGAACTGTTCGACGCCTATCTGCCCGGCCCCGGCCGCGCGCTGGAGGCGGCAGAGCTTGGGCGGGCGTTCGGGGCGCAGATGGCGGCGATCATGGGGGGCGATCCGCCCGCCCTGCCCTATCCGCTGGCGGTCGGGCTGGCGCTGCGCGGGCTGGCGGTGAGTGATGCCGAGGTGCTGGCGCTGTGGTTCCAGACGCTGGCAGCGCAGCTGGTTTCGGTGGCCGTGCGCTTCATGCCGCTGGGCCAGACCGCGGGCCAAAGGCTGATCGCCGGGCTGGCGCCGCTGATCGCGCAGGCGGCCAAGGACTGCGCCGTGCTGACGCTGGATGATCTTGGAACCTGCACCATCGGCGCCGATATGGCGGGGATGGCGCAGGAATGGCTGGATGTAAGGATTTTCCGCTCATGACCAATCCCCATGGCCCCCTGCGCGTCGGCATCGGTGGCCCCGTCGGCGCCGGCAAGACCACGCTGACCGAACAGTTGTGCCGCGCGCTGGCCAGCCGCTGCGACATGGCGGTGATCACAAATGACATCTACACGCGCGAGGATGCCGAGGCGCTGATGCGCGCGCAGGTGCTGCCGGCCGAGCGGATTCGCGGGGTGGAAACTGGCGGCTGCCCCCATACCGCGATCCGTGAGGATGCCAGCATCAACCTTGCCGCCGTGGCCGACCTGCGCGCGGCCTTCCCGGCGCTGGACCTGATCCTGATCGAATCGGGCGGCGACAATCTGGCGGCGACCTACAGCCCGGAACTGGCCGACCTGACCATCTATGTGATCGACACCGCCGCCGGGCAGGACATTCCGCGCAAGCGGGGGCCGGGGCTGGCGAAATCGGACCTTCTGGTGGTGAACAAGACCGATCTGGCGCCCCATGTCGGCGTCGATCTGGCGCAGCTTGAGGCCGATACCCGCACCGCGCGGGGGGCGCGGCCCTATGTCATGGCCCAGATGCGCCACGGCCGGGGGGTGGAAGAGGTGGTCGCCTTCCTGTGCCGCGAAGGCGGGCTGGAACTGCGCCCTCAGGCGGCGAAGATCAGCGCCAGCGCGGCCAGATAGACCACGCCGAACAGCGCCAGCGCGGTCCAGCCGCCACGGCCTTCGCTGCGGAACAGGCCGCTGCGGCTGACATGCGTCACTGTCGGGGGATTATGGGGATTGGCCAAGACCGGCCTCCTGATTCGGTAACTCCCATAACGTCTATCATGTATATCGTGATTGAGGGTTCCAAAGATTCGGGCGCCCCGCGAATGCCGTCCTGCCGGCAGCAGAGATGGCAGAACGAACGTTTCCTCAGTCGCAGCCGGGGTCGAAAGCGTCGATGGCGGCCAGCGCCTCTTCCGCCGTTTCGACGAACTGGAACAGCGTCAGGTCTTCGGGGCTGATCACGCCCGCCTCGGCCAGATGGTTCCAGTTGATCACGGTTTCCCACCAGTCTCGGCCGAACAGCAGGAAAGGCACCCGCTTCATCCGCCGGGTCTGGATCAGCGTCAGGCTTTCGAACATCTCGTCCAAGGTGCCGAAACCGCCGGGAAAAATGCAGACCGCGCGGGCCCGCATCAGGAAATGCATCTTGCGGATGGCGAAGTAGTGGAAGTTGAACGACAGGTCCGGCGTGACATAGGCATTCGGCGCCTGTTCATGCGGCAGCACGATGTTCAGCCCGATCGACTGGCCGCCGGCATCGGCCGCGCCGCGGTTTCCGGCCTCCATCACCCCCGGGCCGCCGCCGGTGACGATGACATTCTCACGCCCGTAGCTTTCCATGCTGCGCTCGGTCATGGCCCGGGCAAAGCGGCGCGCCTCTTCGTAATAGCGGGACAGATCGGCCAGCATGGGCGTCCTTGCCGTGTGGCGCTGTTCCGGTGCGGGAATGCGCGCGCCGCCGAAAAGCACGATGGTCGAGGTGATGCCGCGTTCGTCCAGAACCATCTGCGGCTTCAGCAGTTCAAGCTGCAGCCGCACCGGGCGCAATTCCTCGCGCGTCATGAAATCGGGGTCGGCAAAGGCCAGGCGATAGGCCGGCGCGCGGGTTTGCGGCGTGTCGGGAATGCGGTGGGCCGCCGCGATATCCTGTGTGCTGTCGCGGAACGGGTGGTTTCTGGGTTCGTCCTTCATCGCGCGACCTCCTATGCACAGGGCTTCCAGCGGTAGCCGGTTTGGGCCGGCAAGAAAAGACCGGGGCAGAATGCGAAAGGCCGCCCCGGTTGCCCGGCGCGGCCCTGATGGCGAAGGCGGAAAGGTCAGCCCTTTTTCGCAACCCGCGCGTTGCGCGTGGCGATCAGGCGCAGACGCAGCGCGTTCAGCCGGATGAAGCCTGCGGCGTCTTTCTGGTCATAGGCGCCGGCATCTTCTTCAAACGTCACATGCTTTTCGGAATAAAGGCTATGTTCCGACCACCGCGCCACCACGCGGGCAACACCCTTGTAAAGCTTCAGCTTCACCGTACCGGTCACATGCTCTTGCGTCTTGTCGATCAGGGCCTGCAGCGCCTCACGCTCGGGGCTGAACCAGAAGCCGTTGTAGATCAGTTCCGCATAGCGCGGCATCACCGAATCCTTCAGGTGGCCCGAGCCGCTGTCCAAAGTGATCTGTTCGATCCCCCGGTGCGCGGCCAGAAGGATGGTGCCGCCGGGCGTTTCGTAAAGTCCGCGCGACTTCATGCCGACAAAGCGGTTTTCCACGAAGTCCAGCAGGCCGATCCCATGCTTGCCGCCCAGCTCGTTCAGCCGGGTCAGCATGGTGGCAGGCGAAAGCTTTTCACCGTTCAGGGTGACGGCATCGCCGCGCACAAACCCGATCTCGATATACTCCGGGGTGTCAGGCGCGTCTTCCACGGCGACGATGCGCTGCGCGACATAATCGGGCGCCTCTTCGGCCGGATTCTCCAGCACGGTGCCTTCGGACGAGGTGTGCAGCAGGTTCGCATCGACCGAGAAGGGCGCCTCACCGCGCTTGTTCTTGGCGATCGGAATCTGGTTTTCCTCGGCGAACTGGATCAGCTTGGTGCGGCTGGAAAGGTTCCATTCCCGCCAGGGCGCGATCACCCGGATCGACGGGTCAAGCGCCGCCACACCCAGTTCGAACCGGACCTGATCGTTGCCCTTGCCGGTGGCGCCATGGGCCACGGCATCGGCGCCGGTGGACTGCGCGATTTCCACCAGATGCTTGGCGATCAGCGGGCGCGCGATGGAGGTGCCCAGCAGATACTCGCCCTCATACAGCGCATTGGCGCGGAACATCGGATAGACGAAATCGCGGACGAATTCCTCGCGCAGGTCAAGGATGTGGATGTTCTCTTCCTTGATGCCCAGCAGCAGCGCCTTCTCACGCGCGGGGTCCAGCTCTTCGCCCTGACCCAGATCGGCGGTGAAGGTGACCACTTCGCAGCCGTATTCCGTCTGCAGCCATTTCAGGATGATCGAGGTATCAAGCCCGCCCGAATAGGCAAGGACGACTTTCTTCGGCTTGGACATCTTGCGCTCCATGGCGGTTTCGCCCGCGATTAGCGCCAAAAGGCACCAAGGGCAAGGGAAGGGGCGTTGACGCCGGGGGGTGCGCCGCGCCACCATCCCGCAAAATAACGGAGGGTCCGATGAAGGGTCAGCAACTGTTCATGCATTCGGTCCGTCAGGTGACGGGCAATCTGGAGGACGCGCTGAAGATCTCGGCGGTGCCCTATGCCATTCAGGCGGTGGTCAGCGTGCTGCTGATGGGCGGGGCGGCTTCCATGGGCGGCAACCCCGGAAACGGCGCCATGGCGGGCTTTGGCCTGGGGGCGCTGGTCGCGCTGGTGGTGGCCGTGGTCACCGGGCTGTGGATCGCCGTGGCCTGGCACCGCTTTGTCCTGTTGGGGGAACGGGCACAGGGCTTCATCCCGGCATGGCAGGGCGACCGGATGCTGGCCTATTTCCTGCGATCGCTGGCCTATGGCCTGATCGCGGTCGTGCTGGCGGTGATCTGGGGGGCCATCGTCGGCATGGCGCTGGGCTGGGTCGCCATGGGGTCGATTGTGGTCTTCATGATCCTGATCGCGGTGCTGGTGCAGCTGCCGGTCGTCGCACTGGCCTTCCGGCTGACCTCGACCCTGCCGGCATCGGCGCTGGGGACCGAGCGCGACTTCATGGCAGGCTGGAAGGCGACCGAGGGCCATACCGCCGACATCATCGTTCTGGCGGCCTTTGCCGTGGGGGCGAATCTGGTGCTGGGGCTGATCGGGTATGCCCTGGGGTCACTGTGGATTCTGGCCCTTGCCTGGCAGATCGTCGTCGGCTGGCTGGTGATGATGGTCGGCGTGTCGATCCTGACCACGCTTTACGGCCATTACGTCGAAGGCCGGCCGCTGGTCTGATCTTGCGCAAAGCGGCAGCATCGGCCAAGCCTGAGCCATGACCAGCTTTGCCGATGCCGCCCGTTCCACCACCCGCGCGCTGCGCGATCTGTTTCCGCGCACGCCGCTGCAGCGCAATGACCACCTGTCGCGCCGCTATGATGCCGACGTCTGGCTGAAGCGCGAAGACCTGTCGCCGGTGCGCAGCTACAAGCTGCGGGGCGCCTGGAATGCCATGCGCAAGGTGCGCGCGGCCAATCCGGCGCAGCGGCACTTCGTCTGCGCCAGCGCCGGCAACCATGCGCAGGGCATGGCCTTTGCCTGCCGGCATTTCGGGGTGCAGGGCACCATCTTCATGCCGGTGACGACACCGCAGCAGAAGATCGACAAGACCCGCGCCTTCGGCGGCGATTTCGTGACGATCCGCCTGACCGGCGACTATTTTGACCAGACGCTGGCGGCCGCCCAGACCTTCTGCATCGACAAGGGCGCGCATTTCCTGGCGCCCTTTGATGATGCTGACGTGATCGAAGGTCAGGCCTCGGTCGCGGTTGAAATGCTGGACCAGCTGGGCCGCGCGCCGGATATGGTGGTGCTGCCGGTGGGCGGGGGCGGCCTTGCCTCGGGCGTCACCGCCTATCTGCGTGAAGCCGCGCCCGACACCACCTTCCGCTTTGTCGAACCCCTGGGCGGGGCCAGCCTGAGCGCCGCCCTGAACGCACGTGAGCCGGTGAAGCTGACCCGCGTCAACAGTTTCGTCGATGGCGCCGCCGTGGCCCGGATCGGCGAGCGCAACTTTGCCATGCTGAACTGGATCAAGCCCGAAGAGGTGCTTCTGCTGCCCGAAGACCGCATCTGCGTGACCATGCTGGAAATGCTGAACGTCGATGGCATCGTGCTGGAACCCGCGGGCGCCCTTTCGGTCGATGCGCTGCAGGACATCGCCGGGGATATCCGCGGCAAGACCGTGGTCTGCGTCACCTCGGGCGGCAATTTCGACTTTGAACGCCTGCCCGAAGTCAAGGAACGCGCCCAGCGCTTCAGCGGCGTGAAGAAATACTTCATCCTGCGCATGCCGCAGCGCCCGGGTGCCCTGCGCGAGTTTCTGGAGATGCTTGGCCCCGACGATGACATCGCCCGGTTCGAATATCTGAAGAAATCGGCGCGCAACTTTGGTTCGGTGCTGATCGGCATCGAAACCAGCGCGCCGCAGAACTTCCGCGCGCTGACCGATCAACTGGATGCCTCGGGCTTTCAGTACCGCGACATCACCAGCGACGAACTTCTGGCCGAGTTCCTGATCTGAACCTAGCGGATGCTGGCCGTCACATAATTGACCGACAGGTCGGTGGTCGACAGGCTCCAGCTCCAGCCCAGCGGGTTGAAGACCATGCCCTTGCGGTCCACCGGGCGCAGGCCGGCGCGGCGGATCAGGTCATGAAGTTCATCGGGGGTGATGAACTTCTGCCAGTCATGGGTGCCCTTGGGCAGCCAGCGCATCACCCATTCCGCCCCGACAATCGCCATCATGAAGGATTTGGCATTGCGGTTGAGCGTCGAACAGACCATCAGCCCGCCGGGCTTCAGCAGGTCATGGCAGGCGGTCAGATAGGCCAGCGGGTCGGCCACATGCTCCACCACTTCCATGTTCAGCACGACGTCGAACTGCTCACCGGCGGCGGCCAGCGCCTCGGCCGTGGTGTGGCGGTAGTCGATGGTCAGCCCCGACTGTTCGGCATGCAGGCGGGCGACGGGAATGTTGCGCTCGGCCGCGTCGGCGCCGACCACTTCGGCCCCCAGCCGCGCCATCGGTTCCGACAGCAACCCCCCGCCGCAGCCAATGTCCAGAATCCGCAACCCGGCAAACGGCCGGGGCGCCTTCAGGTCGCGCGCGAACTCGGCCGCGATCTGGCCGGTGATATAGTCCAGCCGGCAGGGGTTCATCAGGTGCAGCGGCTTGAACTTGCCTGTCGGGTCCCACCATTCGGCGGCCATTGCCTCAAACTTGGCAACCTCGGCGGGGTCGATGGTCGTGGTCATCGCGAACTCCTTGCGCGGGCGCGTCTGGCGGCGCAGTCTGTTGCCACCATATAGGATGACGATGGACCAGAGATCAGGCCAAAAGCGCGCAGTCGAGTATCTTTACCCGCCGGTCGATCCCTTCGACCAGCGCGTTCTTGACATGGGCGACGGCCACCGGGTGTTCGTCGAGCAATGCGGCAACCCCGAAGGCGTGCCGGTTCTGGTGCTGCATGGCGGGCCGGGCGGCGGCTGCAGCCCGGCGATGCGGCGCTATTTCGATCCGGCGGTGTTCCGCGTGGTGCTGTTCGATCAGCGGGGCTGCGGCCGTTCGCGGCCCCATGCCAGCGTCGAGGCCAACACGACATGGCATCTGATCGCTGATATCGAGCGTATCCGCGAGACGCTGGGAATCGACCGGTTCATCCTGTTCGGCGGCAGCTGGGGGGCCACGCTGGCGCTGGTCTATGCCATCAGCCACCCGACACGGGTCGCGCATATGGTGCTGCGCGGCGTCTTCCTGATGACGCGGGCCGAGCTGGACTGGTTCTATGGCGGCGGCGCGGGCGGGTTCTACCCCGATCTCTGGGCGCGGTTCATCGCCCCCATCCCCGAGGGCGAGCGGGGCGACCTGATCGGCGCCTATCACCGCCGGCTGTTCTCGGGCAACCTGATGGACGAGATGCGCCACGCCCGCATCTGGGCCAACTGGGAAAATGCGCTGGCGTCAGTTCATACCGAACTGGGGCTGGGCGAAGGGCCGGCCGAATATGCCCGGGCCTTTGCGCGGCTGGAGAACCACTACTTCGTCAACGGCGGCTTCCTGCAGGAAGACGGCTGGATCCTGAAGAACCGGGCGCGGATCGAGCATATTCCGGCGACGATCATTCAGGGCCGGTTTGACATGATCTGCCCGCCGCTGGCGGCCTGGAAACTGTCTCAGGGCTGGGCGGCGGCGCGGCTGCGGATCGTGCCGCTGGCCGGTCACGCCCTGTCCGAGGCCGGCATCAGCGAGGCGCTTGTGCGCGCCACCAACGAACTGCGCCCCGCCCCCGCGCCCTGAGCCGAACCAAGGCGCTTCCCCCCCGTGCGGCTTTGCCCTATTCGGTGGCCAGCATCTGGAGAGCCGGCATGAGCTTCAACACCTTCGGGCATCTGTTCCGCGTCACCACCTGGGGCGAAAGCCACGGCCCGGCCATCGGTGCCACGGTTGACGGCTGCCCCCCCGGCGTGACGCTGAGCGAGGCCGATATCCAGCCTTGGCTGGACCGCAGGAAGCCCGGCACCTCGAAGTTCACCACCCAGCGGAAAGAACCGGATGAGGTGCGCATCCTGTCGGGCGTGTTCGAGGGCATGACCACCGGCACCCCCATTCAGCTGATGATCGAGAACACCGACCAGCGGTCAAAGGATTATGGCGACATCGCGCAGGCCTTCCGGCCCGGGCATGCCGACATCACCTATCACCAGAAATACGGGCTGCGCGACTATCGCGGCGGCGGCCGGTCTTCGGCCCGCGAAACCGCCAGCCGGGTCGCGGCGGGCGGGGTGGCGCGGGCGGTGCTGGCGGCGCTGGTCTCCGGGCTGAAGATCACCGGCTACATGGTGCAGATGGGCAACCGGGCGATTGACCGCAGCCGCTTTGACGCCGCGCAGATCGGCGAAAATCCGTTCTGGTGTCCCGATCCGGTCGCGGCGGTGGATTGGGCCGCCTATCTGGACGACCTGCGGCTGAACCACAACTCGGTCGGCGCGGTGATCGAGGTGGTGGCCGAAGGCGTGCCCGCAGGCCTTGGCGCCCCCCTGTACGCCAAGCTGGACAGTGAACTGGCCAGCGCGATGATGTCGATAAACGCCGTCAAGGCGGTGGAAATCGGCGACGGCATGGCGGCGGCGGCGCTGACCGGCGTCGAGAATGCCGACGAAATCCGCATGGGGCCGGACGGCCCCGAATTCCTGTCGAACCACGCCGGCGGGATTCTGGGCGGCATCAGCACCGGCCAGCCCGTGGTCTGCCGCTTTGCGGTCAAGCCCACCTCATCCATCCTGACGCCCCGCGCCACGATCAACCAGTCGGGCACCGAAATCGACCTGATCACCAAGGGCCGGCACGACCCCTGCGTCGGCATCCGCGCCGTCCCTGTGGGCGAGGCGATGATGGCCTGCGTCCTGCTGGATCAGCTTCTGATGGACCGGGGGCAGACCGGCGGTCAGCGCGGGCGGATCGGCTAAAGGTCCGCTCGCGCGCGGCTTTCTTGCGGGCCGCCCGCCCTGTCATCAAACCGTTTCACGGCAGGGTCTTGCATCGCGGGGGGGATGGCCCTATTTGCGCCACTTCGCTGTCCTTGGCCCCGGGGGATTGGCCCATGATCCAGACGCCCTATTACCTGATCGACCGCGCAAAGCTGGCGCGCAATATGGCGATCATGGACCGGCTGCGCGAAGGATCGGGGGCAAAGACGCTGCTGGCGCTGAAATGCTTTGCCACCTGGCCGGTGTTCGACCAGATGCGGCAGCACATGGATGGCACCACCTCATCCTCGCTGTATGAGCTGCGGCTGGGACGGCAGAAGTTCGGCGGTGAAACCCACGCCTATTCGGTCGCCTGGTCGGATCATGAGATTGCAGAGGCGGTCGGCTATGCCGACAAGATCATCTTCAACTCGATCGGGCAGCTGGAACGCTTCGACAACCAGTCGGCCAGCATCGCCCGCGGCCTGCGCCTGAACCCGCGGTTTTCGACCAGCGGGTTCGACCTTGCCGACCCGGCCCGCCCCTTCAGCCGGCTGGGCGAATGGGACGCGGCAAGGATCGAACGGGTGATGGACCGGATTTCCGGCTTCATGATCCACTACAATTGCGAGAATGCCGATTTCGACCTGTTCGACCGCCAGCTGTCCCGGATCGAGGATGAATTCGGCGCCCTGCTGTCGCGGCTGAAATGGGTCAGCCTTGGCGGCGGCATCCACTTCACCGGCGAAGGCTATCCGGTGGACCGGCTGGCAGCGCGGCTGAAGGCCTTTGCCAACCGCTTCGGCGTGCAGGTCTATCTGGAACCCGGCGAGGCCGCGATCACCAACTGCGCCAGCCTTGAGGTCACGGTGCTGGACATCCTGAACAACGGCAAGGATCTGGCCGTCGTCGACAGTTCGGTCGAGGCGCATATGCTGGACCTGCTGATCTACCGTCAGGCCGGCAAGATGGAAACCGCCGGCGATCATCCCTACATGATCTGCGGCAAGTCCTGTCTGGCCGGCGATATCTTTGGCGAGTTCAGCTTTCCCGCCCCGCTGAACGTGGGCGACCGGCTGTCGATCGCCGATGCCGCCGGTTACACCATGGTCAAGAAGAACTGGTTCAACGGCGTCAAGATGCCGTCCATCGTGGTTCGGGAACTGGACGGTTCGCTGACCGTCGCCCGCGAATTCGGCTATGCCGATTATGAGAGCAGCCTCGGCTGAGACTCTCCCTTCCCTCTGTCCTTAAAGGAGACGGTTCGAAGTGAAACGGAACGTGCTGATCATTGGCGCCGGCGGCGTCGCGCAGGTCGTGGCCCACAAATGCGCGCAACATAACGACAGGCTGGGCGACCTGCATATCGCCAGCCGCACCAGGGCCAAGGCCGAGGCGATCATCGCGGGCGTGCAGGAGAAGGGTGCCATGAAGGTGCCCGGCGTATTCCGCGCCCATGCCGTCAACGCGCTGTCCACCGCCGAGGTGGCCGGCCTGATCCGCCAGACCGGGGCCGAGATCGTCATCAACGTCGGATCGTCCTTCGTGAACATGACGGTGCTTGAGGCCTGCATCGAAACCGGCGCGGCCTATATGGACACCGCCATTCACGAAGACCCGGCCAAGATCTGCGAAACGCCGCCGTGGTATGGCAACTATGAATGGCAACGCCGCGACCGCTGCAAGGCGGCCGGCGTGACGGCGATCCTTGGCATCGGCTTTGATCCCGGCGTGGTGAACGCCTGGGCGCGGGTGGCCGAGGACACCTGCTTTGACCGGATCGATTCCATCGACATCGTTGACATCAACGCCGGTTCCCACGGCAAGTATTTCGCCACCAACTTCGACCCCGAAATCAACTTTCGCGAATTCACCGGCACCGTCTATTCCTGGCAGAAGGGTGCCTGGCAGGAAAACCGGATGTTCGAGGTGGGTCAGCTCTGGAACCTGCCGGTCGTCGGCGACCAGAAGGCCTATCTGACCGGCCATGATGAGGTGCACAGCCTTTCGGCCCGCTATCCGCAGGCCGATGTGCGCTTCTGGATGGGGTTCGGCAACCATTACATCAACGTCTTCACCGTGCTGAAGAATCTGGGCCTTCTGTCGGAAAAGCCGGTGAAGACCGCCGAGGGGCAAGAGGTTGTGCCGCTGAAGGTCGTCAAGGCCGTGCTGCCCGACCCGGCCAGCCTTGCCCCCGGCTATACCGGCAAGACCTGCATCGGCGATGTCATCCGCGGCGTGAAGGACGGCAAGCCGCGTGAAGTGCTGATCTACAACGTCGCCGACCACAAGGAAGCCTATGAAGAGGTGGGCAGCCAGGGCATCAGCTATACCGCCGGCGTGCCCCCCGTTGCCGCCGCGCTGCTGATTGCCGAGGGCACCTGGGACGTAGGCACCATGGCCAATGTCGAGGAACTGGACCCCAAGCCCTTCATCAACCTTCTGAACACGATGGGCCTGCCCAGCCGGATCAGGGATGAAGACGGCGACCGCCTGCTGGCGTTCTGAATGAAAAGGGCGGCCCGGTGGCCGCCCTTTGCGTTCTGCCTGCGGTCTCCGCTCAGAGGTAGTGGTTCCACAGATTCTCAAGCCGCTCCTGCCGGCCCGAGCGCGGCTGCGGGTTGATGTTGTTGTCGATCACCGCCTTCTCGATCACGTCCAGCGGCTGCGCCAGCATGGCCTTTGCGCCTTCGCGATCCCAGCCGGCATAGCGGGCGTTGCGGGCGGCTTCCAGCGGGCCGTCCTCCAGCATATAGGCGGCGGCGCGCAGGCCGCGGGCGCAGGTATCCATCCCGCCGACATGGGCCAGAATCAGATCGGCCGGGTCCAGCGACTGGCGCCGCACCTTGGCGTCAAAGTTGGTGCCGCCCGTGGTATAGCCGCCCGCGCGCAGAATCTCGTAATAGGCCACCGCGACTTCGGCATGGTTGTTCGGGAACTGGTCGGTATCCCAGCCGGACTGGTAATCGTTCCGGTTCATGTCGATCGACCCGAAGATCCCCAGCGCCGCGGCGGTCGCGATTTCATGTTCAAAGCTGTGGCCGGCCAGAATGGCGTGGCCCTGCTCGATGTTCACCTTCACTTCCTTCTCAAGCCCGAAGTCCTTGAGGAAGCCGTAAACCGTGGACACGTCATAGTCATACTGGTGCTTCGAAGGTTCCTGCGGCTTCGGTTCGATCAGGATGGTGCCCTTGAAACCGATCTTGTGGGCATATTCGACCACCTGCTGCAGGAAGCGGCCGGCCTGTGCGCGTTCGCGCTTCAGGTCGGTGTTCAGAAGCGTCTCATAACCCTCACGACCGCCCCACAGCACATAGTTCTGGCCGCCCAGCTTCAGCGTGGCGTCAAGGCAGGTCTTCACCGTGGCCGCGGCATAGGCATAGACCTCGGGATCGGGGTTGGTGGCCGCACCGGCCATCCAGCGGCGGTGGGTGAACATGTTCGCCGTGCCCCACAACAGCTTGGCCTTGTGGTCGGTCTGCTTGGTGCCGATGTAATCGACGATCTCTTCCAGATTGCGCTTCGATTCGGCAAAGGTCTTGCCCTCGGGCCGCGCATCCAGATCGTGGAAGGCGTAGAAGGGCGTGCCGAGGATGTCGAACATCTCGAAGGCGACATCGGCCTTCAGCCGGGCCGCGTCCATCGTGTCGGCGTACCAGGGGCGTTCGAAGGTCGGGCCGCCGAACGGATCGCCGCCCTGCCAGGCCAGGCTGTGCCAGTAGGCCACGGCAAAGCGCAGATGGTCCTCCATCCGCTTGCCCAGGATCTCTTCATCGGGGTCATAATGGCGGAAGGCGAATTCGTTGGTGCTTTCCGGGCCTTCGTATTTGATCTGGGGAATGTTCTTGAAGAAATCGGTCATCACAGGCTCCTGATGGCAGTTTGGGCAGCGCGATAGCGGGCGTGCGCCGCAGCGAATGCGTCACGAAGGGCCGGATCAGGCTCTATCCGGCGGGAAATGGCGGGCAGGGTGGCAATCTCGGCGCCCGCGCCGGTCGCGGCCATCAGGGCCAGCCGGGCTGCCCCGAAAGCGCCACCGAAATCGCCGGCGACCGGCAGTTGCACCGGGCAATCCAGCGCCGTCGCAATCGCCCGCAGCCAGTAGTCCGACCGCGAACCGCCCCCGACGGCGATCAGGTTTTCCAGCCGCGTTCCGGTGGCGGCCAGCGCGTCGCGGCAATCGGCGATGGCGAAGGTCACGCCTTCCAGCACGGCGCGGGTGGCGGCGGCGCGGTCGGTGGCATGTTCCAGCCCGATGAAGGCACCACGCACGGCGGCATCGTTCAGCGGCGTCCGCTCGCCACCCAGATAGGGCAGGAACAGCGTGCGCCCCGGTGCCGCCAGATCGCCCAACTCCCCGGTCAGCGCCGCGGCATCCTGCCCGACCAGCCGCGCATACCAGTTCAGCGCATCGGTCGCCGCCAGGATCACGCCCATCTGGTGCCAGGTGCCGGGCAGCGCGTGGCAGAAGGTGTGCACGGCGGTTTCCGGCGCCGGCTGATAGCCGTCATTGGCGGCAAACAGCACGCCCGAGGTGCCAAGGCTGACAAAGGCCTCACCCGCGCGCACCACGCCCACGCCGACGCCCGACGCGGCATTGTCGCCGCCGCCACCGGCGATAACCACGCCTTTCGGCAGGCCCCAGCGGTTGGCCAGAACGTCACGAAGATGGCCGGAAGCCGCGCTGCCCTCGATCAGCCGGGGCATCTGGGCGCGGCTGAGCCCGGTCGCCGCCAACAGGTCATCCGACCAGTCGCGCCGGCCCACATCCAGCCAGCTGGTGCCGGCGGCATCCGACATCTCGGCCACATGATCGCCGGTCAGCCACAGGCGCAGATAGTCCTTGGGCAAAAGAACCTTCGCCACGCGGTCCCACAGCGCGGGTTCATGTGCGCGCACCCAGTCCAGCTTGGGCGCGGTGAAGCCCGGAAAGACGATGTTGCCCGACACCGCGCGAAACCGCGGATCAGCGTCCAGCCGGGCCGCTTCGGCATGGCTGCGGGTATCGTTCCACAGGATACAGGGCCGCAGCACATCATCGCTGCGGTCCAGAAGCGTGGCGCCGTGCATCTGCCCCGACAGGCCGATGCCGCGCACATTGCCCAGCCCGTGAACGGCCAGCGCGCCCATCACCGCCTCGGCGGCAGCAATCCAGTCGGCCGGCGATTGCTCGCTCCACCCCGGCTGGGGGCGGCTGACGTCCAGCGATGCCGTCGCTTCGGCCAGAACCGTCTGATCGTCACCGATCAGAACGCCCTTCAGGCCCGAGGTTCCAAGATCAAGTCCAATATACATCAGGCTGCCTTTGCCGGCTTCTTTCCAAGGATGATCATGCCGAGAATGTCGTCATCCGTCACTTCGTTCACGTTCACCGTGCCGACCAGTTGCCCGTTCTTCATGACGGATGCCCGGTCGCACAGATCCATCACGGCGTGGATGTCATGCTCGATCAGGAAGATGCCCAGCCCCTGCCGCTTCAGTTCCTGAATAAGCTCGGCCACCATCTGGGTTTCATGGGGGCCAAGCGCCGCGGTGGGTTCATCCATGATCAGGATTTTCGCGTTGAAATAGACCGCGCGGGCGATGGCGACCGACTGCCGCTGACCGCCGGACAGGGCGCTGACCGGTTCCTTGAACTTGCGGAAGTTCGGGTTCAGCCGGCCCATGATCTTGCGCGTCTCGGCCTCCATCCGCGCGTCGTCCACCATGCCCAGGGGGGTGATAAGCTCTCGCCCCAGGAACAGGTTGGAAGCGGCGTCAAGATTGTCGGCCAGCGCAAGCGTCTGGTAGATCGTCTCGATGTTGTAGGCGCGGGCATCGCGCGGATTGCGGATGGTGGCCTTGTCGCCGTTGATGAAGATCTCGCCCGCGTCGGCCTGATAGGCGCCCGACAGGCATTTGATCAGCGTCGATTTGCCGGCGCCGTTGTGGCCCAGAAGGCCCACGACCTCACCGGGGTAAAGGTCGATCGAGACGTGATCGACGGCCTTGATCCCGCCGAAGGAAATCGAGATGTCGCGCATCTCGACTAGAGGGGTGCCCCGCCCGGTCATACCTTGATCCCCCTGCGCTTGCGGTACTGAATGTCGATCCACACGGCCAGAACCAGCACGGCCCCGACGACGATGTTCTGGAAGGGCGCATCCACCCCCACCATGGCCATGCCCGACTGTAGCGACTGCATGATCAGGGCGCCGAGAATCGCGCCGTAAACCGTGCCGAACCCGCCGGCCAGCGCGGTGCCGCCGATGACCGCCGCCGCGATGACGCGCAACTCGTCCAGCGTGCCGATGTCCAGCGAGTGGTTCGACAACCGGGCCGAGGCGACAGCGGCCGACAGCCCGCACAGCCCGCCCATCAGCGCAAAGATCTTCACGGTCAGCAGGCGGGTGTTGATGCCCGAAAGCTCGGCCGCGTCGGGGTTGCCGCCCGTGGCGAAGATATAGCGGCCCAGCCGCGTGCGTAGCGCCATCACCGTCAGCAGCAGCGCCACGATGATCAGCAGCAGGACCGAGATCGGAATGCCGTAGGCTTCGGTATAGCCTTCGGGCATCACCTCGCCCCGGGCATCGAACAACCGCTTCAGGCGCGCGGGCGGCACCATGTTCGAGTTGATGATCGCGGTGAACCCGGCAATCAGGCCGACGACAATGCCGATCAGCGTGACCTCGGCCCAGACCGGCTTCACCGGAAATCCGTGGTGCAGCTTGGCCCGGCGCGATGACCACAGCGCCCAGCCGGCGCCCAGCGCGGCAATCGCCGCCAGCGCCCAGGACAGCCCCACGCCCAGCGTGCCGTTGGTGCCGCCCAGCATCAGGAAAGTGCCGTCCAGCGGGCCGATGGTCTGACCGCCCGCCACGAAATAGGCCACGCGGCTCCAGATCAGCAGGCCGCCCAGCGTGACGATGAACGACGGGATGCGCTGATAGCCGATCAGCCAGCCCTGAAACGCCCCGACGGCGGCACCCACAAGGATACCCAGCAGCACCGCCAGCGGTGCAGTCAGCGGATGTTCCAGGCCAAGCCCCAGCGTCTTGGGCATGAATTCGGTCTGAAAGACCGCCATCGTCGCCGAACACAGCGCCATCAGCGAGCCGACCGACAGGTCAATGTGCCGCGTCACGATGACGAACACCATGCCCGCCGCCATGATGGCAACCGAAACGGTCTGCACCGCGATGTTGAAGGTGTTCTGCGGCACCAGGAACCGCCCGGCGCCGATCCAGGCGAAGGGATTCCAGCTGAAATCGGGAAGGGCGCGGATGCCCGTCCAGATCTGGAAGGCGGCGCAGATCACCACGAAGGCACCGACCATCCCCAGAAGCCGGGTGTCGATATCGAGTATCTGTATCAGGCCGCGCCTGCCTTCGGGGTGGGTATGGCTTGCCGGATCGGACATGACGGCCTCTTGCAGGTGCTGGCGGGAAGGCCCCGGCATTGCGGCCGGGGCCTTCGTTGATCAGGGATCAGATCAGTTGCAGGGGGCCGGACCGGCGGTCACGCCCTGGCACAGCACTTCCTTGGTGATCCAGCCGGCATCGACGACGACCGACAGGTTGTCCTTGGTCACCGGGATCGGCGCCAGGAACACGGCGTTCATCTCGTTCCCGCCGGGCGTGGTGAACTTCACCGCGTTCGGGATGGCATCCGGCGCGGTGCCGCCGGCCAGTGCCACGGCAATCTCGCCCGCGGCCTTGCCCAGTTCGCGCGCGTCTTTCCAGACCGAGACAGTCTGGGTACCGGCTGCAACGCGGTTCAGCGCGGCGTGGTCGCCGTCCTGACCCGAAACCGGAATGCCCTGCATGCCCTGCGCGGTCAGCGCGGCAACAACACCGCCGGCCGTGCCGTCATTCGAGGCAACCACGGCGTCAACCGCGTTCGAGTTCTCGACCAGGATCTGCTCCATGTTGCGCTGGGCGTTGGCGGGCAGCCAGCCGTCGGTATAGGCCTCACCGACGATCTTGATGTCGCCGGCGTCGATCGCGGCCTGAAGCACCTCTTGCTGACCACCGCGCAGGAAGTCGGCGTTCGGGTCGGTGTTCGAGCCCTTGATCATCACATAGTTGCCCTTCGGCGCAGCGGCCAGAACGGCACGGGCCTGCATCCGGCCAACTTCCACGTTGTCGAAGGTCAGGTAGAAGGCGCGCGGGTCTTCGATCAGGCGGTCATAGGCGATCACGGGAATGCCGGCATCAACGGCGGCCTGAACGGCCGGCACGACGGCAGCGGTATCCTGACCCAGAATGATCAGCGCGTTCACGCCCTGCGCCATCAGCGCTTCGATGTCGGAAAGCTGCTTGGCCGAGGACGACTGGGCATCGGCCGAGACATAGGTGGCACCGGCAGCTTCAAGCGCGCCCTTGATGGCGGCTTCGTCAGTCTTCCAACGCTCTTCCTGAAAGTTCGACCAGCTGACGCCGACGGTCAGGCCATCGGCCAGCGCGGCAGAAGAAATGCCGGTAACCGCCAGAACGGCGGCGAGAAAGGTATTCCGCATAGTATCCTCCCGATGTGTCGGCCTCTCCCCGGCCGGTCCGGCGGATTCGCCGTAACGGCGGCAGGTTGCGCCTATTAAATTCAGTTGTCAAAATAAAAATCCTCCGACACTGTGCCCAAATGGCCAGATGCCGGCCCGATTTCGCCGCGTCGCGGCAATTCCTGGTGGTATCGCAGAAAAACGGGTAGCCTTAACTTCAGATGCAGAAATAATGTCATCCACAATCCGGCAAGCGATGCAGCAGGAAGGCACCCGCGGGGCGGGGCCGTTGTTCGCGCCGCTGACCGAGTTGCAGAAGCCCCTGCGCCAGCAGGTGTTTGAACGGGTGCGCGCCGCGGGCCATGTGCCGCGCGTGCAGCTGGCGAAGGATTTGGGCATCAGCCCGGCCTCGGTGACCACCATCACCTCAGACCTGATTGCCGCCGGGCTGATCGAAGAGGTTCAGGCCAACCGCGACGCCGACGCCGGCCGGGGCCGCCCTGCCGTGGCTCTGGGCGTGCGGGCGAATGCGCATTTCGTGGCCGGGATGAAGCTGTCGGATCGCGAACAGACCGCCGTCATCGTCGATTTCGCCGGCAATGTCATCGCCGACGAATCCATCCCCCGCCAACCCGGCCCGATGCGGACAAGCGAGCTGCTGGACGATCTGGAAACGCTGCTGTCGCGGGTCTGCGCCCGGGCCGGGGTGCCGCGGCATACCCTGTCGGGTGTCGGCATCGGCGTGCCGGGCTTCGTCGATTTCTCGGAAGGGCTGGTGCTGTGGTCCTCGGTCCTGGGTGACCGTGCGGTGCCGCTGGCGGCGCTGGCCACCTCGCGGCTGGGCCTGCCCGCCACTGTGGACAATGACGCCAATCTGGTTGCGCTGGCCGAGTTGTGGTTCGGCGCGGGCCGGGCGATTTCGGACTTTGCCGTGGTCACGATCGAGCATGGCGTGGGCATGGGCTTTGTCATGAACCACCGGCTTTACCGCGGCGTCCGCAATGTCGGGATGGAACTGGGCCACACCAAGGTGCAACTGGACGGTGCGCTGTGCCGCTGCGGCCAGCGCGGCTGCCTTGAGGCCTATGTCGCCGACTACGCCCTTGCGCGTGAAGCGGCCACCGCGCTGAACTGGAGCCACCGTGAAACGCAGGGCGTCACGGTGCTTCTGGAAAGCCTGTTCTCGCATGCCAAGGCCGGAAACAGCACGGCGCGCAGCATCTTTCGCCGGGCGGGGCGCTATCTGGCGGTGGGGCTGGCCAATGTGGTCAACCTGTTCGACCCGGCGCTGATCATCCTTTCAGGCGAACGGATGCGCTATGACTATCTTTACGCCGAAGAGACGCTGGCCGAACTGGACAACCTGATCATCCCGACCGGCCGGCCCCGACCGCCCATCGAGATTCACGCCTGGGGCGATCTGGTCTGGGCACAGGGCGCTGCCGCCCTGTCTTTGGGCCGGCTGTGCGAGGAAATCCTTGCCAGCCCGCGCGAAGGCGCCGCGACCTGAAGCATATCGCGTTCAATCTGATTCAGATTGAACGCGATATGCTCTAGTAGTCTTTCTCAAGGTACACGCCGATGCCCGCCGTCCCGTCCGAGCTTGCCCGGCCGCGCAGCGTGATCGACTTGCTGACATCAAGGTTCAGGTTGATCTGGCTTTTGCCGTCCTGCCCGATGGTCACTTCGCTGTAGAGGTTCTTGCCCAGATACTTGCCCGCCGTCACCTCGGCCGCGCCATCAGCCGAGGTTTTGACGTCAAGATTGTCCAGCCCGAAGCCCTGCCGCAGCCGGCCGACAATGCCTTCGCCGCCGCGCCCGGCCAGAGTGGCCACGGCCGAGGCAAGCTGCAACGCCTGGAAGGCCGACAGATTCTGCAGGTTCTGCCCGAACAGAAGCTGCGCCAGAATCTCTTCGTCGGGCATGTCGGGCGATGAGGTGAAGCTGACGGTCGGGCTGGTGGCAGGCCCGTCGATGGTGATGCCGGTGGTGATGCCGTCATTCTCGGTCGAGGCGACGATATGGATGTTGGGCACCAGTTCGCCCTCCATCTGCAGCCGCGCTTCAGTCAGGTCCAGCCGCTTGCCCAGAATGTCCAGCCGGCCGCGGATCAGATCGAACGCACCCGAAGGCACCACCGCCGCCGTGGTGCCCAGAAGGCGCAACTCACCCCCCAGTTCGGCATCCAGACCCCGGCCGCGCAGGAAGACCTGATTGGGCGCCGAGATGGTGACATCCAGCCCATACACCCCCTGCCCCGACCGCAGCGATCCATCGGCCTTCTGCCCCAGCAGGCCTGCGCGGGCGCGGGTGGCGCGCACATCGGCCGGTTCGTAGAAATGCCGCAGATCCTCGATCCCGCCGGCGCCGCCGAACCCGGTCGAGGGCACGCGCAACTCGGTCTCACCCAGCGCCAGACGGCCGGAAATCCGCGCCCCGCCGGTCAGCGGGCCGCTGACGGTCAGATCGCCGCTGACCGTGGTTTCATAAAGCTCGGGGTCGCGCAGCGCGACCTGCCGCAGGCCAAGGCCCAGATCGGCGCTATAGGGCGCGGTGGTGCCGACGGTGCCCTGCACCTCTACCTGACCGCCGGTCGAAACCGGCAGCGTCGCCGACAGGTTGGCCCGCCCGCCCGCCAGATCGGCCCGCGCCGCGATGTTCTGCAGCGCAAATTTCAGCGCGGGGTCCGATACCCGGCCGTCCGACAGCGTGACCGACCCCGTGACGGACGACAGGGCCAAAGGCCCGTTCATCCGCAGGTCAAAGCCCAGCCCCCCCTGCACCGCCCGGGGCGAGATGAAGGCATTGGCCAGCGCCGCCTGCGCCCGCCCGTTCAGCGCCAGATCGCCGCGCGAAAAGTCCGGCGCCAACTGGCCGGTCACCCGGGCATCAATGCCGCCCGGGCCGGTGCCCGTCAGGTTCAGGCCGACGCCCTGCGCATCCTGCGTGACGGTTCCCGAAACCGTCAGCGGCCCCGGAAACTCGGGCAGCAGAAGGCCAAGGTTGGCCAGCCGGGCCGTCACGTCCAGCTGCTGGGTGCCGGCGTTGATCGCGCCTGTGGCGCTGGCCGTCAGTTGCGGGTTGGTCAGCCGGGCCTCTTCAACCCGGATGTCGCCTTCGGTCAGCACCAGCCGCAGCGTCAGCGCCGAATCGCCTCGGATCAGCTTGTCCGCCTCGGCCTGCCCGACGCGCAGGTTCCGCGCCGTCGCGTCCAGCGTGATCCGCGCGTCGGTCAGCGTTCCGGTCAGCCGCGCATCGCCCCGCAAGGCGCCGCCATAGCGCCCCCCCAGCACCGACAGGTCGCTGAAATCCAGCTTGGCGGTCAGGTCGCTGCCGGTGCTTTCCAGCGTTCCGGTCGCCTCGGCCTTCAGGCTGGTGGCAGCGATGGTCAGGCTGCGCAGCGTGGTGCCGGCCTGATCGCGGCGGGCCGACAGGCCCACGGTGCTTTCGCCGCGCAGAAGGCCGTCCACCTCGGCAATCCCGGCGGAAAGGTCACGGCCCCTGACCTCGGCCACCACGTCGAAGGCGCCGGTCAGCGGGCTGGCGCTGCCGGTCAGCGTCACCTGACCCGACCCGCCCAGCGGCCTGCCGGCCAGACCGGACAGGCGGGCCATGTCGTCAATGCCGGCGCTGGCCTTGCCGCTGATCGCAAGATCGGCCGACAGGCCGGCAATCGTGCCGCCCGCCTCGGCCTGATAGCCGTCGCCGCCAAAGCGCAGCCGCGGCACCGCCAGAACGCCGTCCGCCTCGCGCCAGATGAGCAGGGCATCGCCCGAAAGGATCGAGCCCAGGGCACGGGCCAGCGCCGGATCGGTGGGCGAAAGCCCCTCGGCATCAAAGCGCAGGGTGGCGCCGACCTGCCGGCCCGCCGTGGTGCGGGTGATGCGGCCCGACCCGTTCAGCGCCAGACGCGCCGCCCGGAAATCGGCCCGGTCCAGCCCCACGACATCGGCCGACAGCCGCCAGCCCTCTCCCTTGGTCGCGTCGAAGGCCACCGACAGGTCGGCGCTGTCGATGCGCACCGGCAGATCGGTGGTCAGCGGCAGCAGTACCGGCTGGCCATCGTCACGACCGATCCGGCCCGACAGGTCAAAGCTGCGCGGCAGACCATCGGGGGCCAGCGCCAGCGCCCCGCTCAGCGCCAATGCCCGGGCCGACACCGACAGGCGCGACAGGTCAAGCCGACCGTCGGCGTGCCGCTGCCCCGTCACATCAAGCGCCACCGCGTCGCCGAAGAACTCGGCGTAGTCCGGCAGGAACAACGGTGCCAGATCGCCCGACAAGCGGGCGGCAAAGCCCGTGGCCTCGGTGCCTTCCTCCAGCGTGATCTGCCCGGCCAGCCGTTTGACGCCATCGGTCGAAAGCGCCACATCGGCGGCGAACTTGCTGAACGGCCCGTCGCCCTTGATCTCAAGCGCCGCAGCGGGTTGTCCGGGCAGGCCCAAGAGCGTGGCGGCGATGCCGCCCTGCCCTTCGCTGGCCGAAAGGTCGATGGCCAGACGCCGGCCGAAGTTCGAATAGCTGGCCTTCAGGGCAACGCTGCCGTCCGGTCCGCTGTCGATCCGCTCCAGCCGCAGCAGGGCATCGCCCTCACCCCCCGCCAGCACGGCTGAGGCTTCCAACTGCCCCTCGACCGGCTGGCCCAGAACGCCCGCACCCAGAACAATGCGCGCGGCGGCCAGCTTGCTGACCGTGACCGACACCGGAAGTTCGGGCAGCGAGAAGCTGCCCGCCTCGGGCGAGGGCGCGGCATCTTCCGACACCGGCAGACGCGCCACCTCAATCTCGGCCGCCGAAAGCTCGTTCACCGAGATCTCGCCCCGGAACAGCGCCGCGCGGTTCCAGTCCAGCGCCACATCGCGCAGGGTCAGCCAGACGCCCTGATCATCGGCGATCGTCAGTTCCTGAATCGTCGCGCGTGATGACAGCGCCCCGGCAAAACCCGTCACCGTCACCTGACGGCCGGCGCCGGAGAGGTTGTCCTCCAGAAACGCGGTCAGATAGCTGCGGTCATCCTCCTGCGCCAGAACGGGCAGGGGCAGCAAGGCGACGGCAAGGGCAAGGATATGGCGGCGCATCAGAAGGCCTGCCCCAGACCGACGTAAATCTGCAGCCCGTCGCCGGTATCGCCGCCTGCGGGCACCGCCAGATCAAGGCGGATCGGCCCCACCGCCGTGGCATAGCGCAGCCCGATCCCCGCGCCGGCGTGCCAGTCGCCGACATCGTCAAAGAAGCCCACCGCATCGACGCGGCCGACATCGAAGAAGCCCACGACGCCGATGTTCTCGGTCACCTTCAGGCGCCCCTCGACCGAGGCGGCAAGGAAATGCGTCCCGCCGGTGCGGAAGGAATCCGGCCCGTTGCGCAGCACGTTGACGCCCAGCGACTGATAGGGCTGGCCCCGCACCGTGCCGCCGCCGCCCGAGTAGAACAGATAGCTGCGCGGCGTGCCGATCAGGCTGGCCCCCAGAACCGCGCCCAGCTGAAACCGGGCGGCCAGAACAAAGCTGTTCCGCTCTCCGAAGCCGCGATAGCCGCGGGCATCGACCGCCAGACGCGCGCCGCTGTCGGTGACACCGAAGCCCAGGAACGGCTTGGCCTCGACGTCGATATAAAATCCCTTGGTCGCATCGGTCGGGCTGTTGCGCCGGTCCCATGTCAGGCCCAGCGGGAAGGCCATGTTGCGATAGGTCGTCGTGCCGGTTTCGTCGGTGACGCGGGCAAATTCATAGCCAAGGCCGGCCCGGCCGGTCAGGCTGTCCGAGAAGACATGGGTCGCGTTCAGCCCCACAACCAGAACATCGGCGGTGAAGTCTTCTTCATCCAGATGGCCGATATCGGTCGAAAGGCTGACGGTGGTGTCGGGCGTAAAGGTTGCCGGACGGGCCAGACTGACGCCCAGCGCATAGTCGATGCCCGAGGTCTGGGCGCCGATGTTGGTCACCTCACCCTTGATCTCCAGCCGCTCGGCTCCGCCGAAAAGGTTGCGGTGAATCCAGCCCGCCGTGATCGTCGCCCCATCCAGGCTGGCCAGTTCGGCGCCAAAGCTGTAGCGCCGCCGCTTTTCCTCGACGACCGTCAGCGTAAACGGCAGAAGGTCGGGCGCGAGGATGTTGTCATCCTCGGTCAGCGTGATCGAGCGGAAGACGCCGGTCCGGCGCAGACGCGCTTCGGCGCGCTTCACATCCTCGGGGTCGTAAACCTCACCCTCGGGCAGGCCGGTGATGGCGCGCAGGCGTTCGACGCGCATCCTTTCCTGCCCGGTGATAGCAAGCGGGCCGAACCGCAGGCGCGGGCCGGGGTCAAGCGTGATATCGGCCGAAAGGGTATGCGCGCGGTGGTCGGCCACCACATCCTGCCGCGCCACGCCGGCCTTGGCATGGCCCCGCGCGCGCCAGGCGTCGATGCCCGCGGTCACGGCCTGCAGGATCACCCCGCTTTCGGCGGGCTTGCCGGGCGCGAACCCCTCGGGAAGTTCGGTCTTGCGCGGCAGGGGCTGCACCCGGGTTCCGGCCAGCGTGAAGGGCGGGCCGGGTTCGACCACCACCTCGATCCGGTCGATACGTGCGGGCGCATCCAGCGGGGCGATGCCGGCGGCTTCACGCCCGTCGACATAGACGTGAATCACACCGGAATAGTAGCCGGCAGCATAAAGCGCGTTCAGCAGCGCCGCGTATTCCGCACGGGCATCGGTGAACAGGTCCTGCGCCTCGGTCGTGCCCTCTTTCTCGGCCCCCAGAAGGATCGAGGCCGCCCGCAGGATGTCTTCCAGCTTGCCGTCGGCGCCGGGCGTGCGGAAAACAAGCGTCTCCAGCGCCTTGGCCGGAACCGACCCTGCGGCCAGCGACAGCACGAACGCAATCATGGGGGCCAGACGACGGGTGGTTACGGCAAACATTCGGATACCCATATACGGTAGCCCAGTATCGCAAGCCGGGCGGCAAAGGGCAATGTGCCGCGGCCCCTATTTCCGCCCCGGGCCGATCACAAGCGGCTTTCCGCAAACGCCCCGACGTGCTGATATGTGAGCGCAAACACAAACCGGGGGAACGGATGGTTCTGCAACGCGATGCTGCGCGCCTTCGCCGCCGCAGTCTTCTGGCCGGGCTGGCCAGCCTTCCGGTCGCCGCCGCCCTGCCGGCCCGTGCGGCATCATCGGCGCCCACGCCCGAGGCGGTGCTGCATGACTGGTATCGGCTGGTGCTGGAGCTTGTCCGCCATACCCCGATCTATTCGCCCCCCGTGGCCGCCCGCGCCTTTGGCTATCTGGGCATCATCTGCCACGAATCGCTGGTGGGCGGTGCAGCGCCTCTGGTGTCGCTGGCCGGGCAGGTCGGCGGGCTTGGTGCCCTTCCCGCCGCACCCGCCGCCTCTGACGCGGCTTCGGTGCTGAACGCCGCGTTGGCCGCCGGCGTGGCGCGGCTTTTCAGCCATACCGGCCCCACGGGCCAGCGCGCCATGCAGGCCATGGCCCGGCGCATGGATGAAAAGCTGTCCGCCGCCACCGCGCCCGACGTTGCGGCGGCCAGCATCGCCCATGGTCAGGCCGTGGTGGCGCATGTTCTGGCCTGGTCCGAGGGTGACGGCGGCGCGGTGATCGAGAACATGGGCTTCCCCCATGACACCGTCGATCCGGCCAGCCGCAGCCCGGCGCAATGGGTGCCGACCAGCCGCATCGCCCAGCAACAGGCGCCGCTTCTGCCCCATTGGGGTGATGTGCGGCCCTTCACCCTGCCCTCGGCCGCCAGCTGCGGCCTGCCCCCGCCGCCCGCCTACAGCGAAGAGCCCGGATCGGCCTTCTATCTTGAAGCGAAAGAGGTTCACGACGCCAAGGCGGCCCTGACGGATGAGCAGAAGCTGATCGCGCGGTTCTGGTCGGATGACCCGATGCTGTCGCCCACGCCGCCCGGCCACTGGATTGCCATCGCGATGCAGATCTTTGAACGTGACCAGACCCCGGCCGACCGCCGGGCCGAGGTTCTGGCGCGGCTGGGGATGGCGGTTTCGGATGCCTTCATCTGCTGCTGGAAATCGAAGTTCGAATATGATCTCGTCCGTCCCGTCACCTATATCCGCCGGGTGATGGACCCCAAGTGGGAACCGCTGCTGATCACGCCGCCTTTCCCCGAATACCCCTCGGGCCATTCGACGCAGTCGGGGGCGGCCGCGGGGGTGCTGACCGATCTTTTTGGCGAAGGCTTCGCCTTCAGTGACGCCACGCACGAAGATGACGGTCTGCCGGTGCGCAACTTCCCCAGCTTTGCCGCCGCGGCGGAAGAGGCCGCCATCTCGCGCCTTTACGGCGGTATCCACTTTCGTGCGGCGATCGAGCAGGGGCTGGCACAGGGCGCCTGCGTGGCCGCCGCCGTGAACCGGCTGACCACGCGAAAGGACGCCTGATGCGTGCCCTTCTGCTGCTGACCCTTCTGGCCACTCCCGGCATGGCGCAGGAACCGCGCTTTGCCGAGGAAACCGCGACCGCCGGCCTTGCCACGCCCTATCTGGGCGATTGGGAATACATGGTGGGCGGCGGCGTTGCGGTGTTCGACTGCGACGGCGACCTGCGCGACGATGTCTTTCTGGCGGGTGGCGCCGGCAAGGCGGGGCTTTACCGCAACCTTTCCGAAACCGGCGGCGCGCTGCGGTTTGAAGCGGTGGACAGCGGCGCCGGGGTTGAAGCCGTCAGCGGGGCCTGGCCGCTGGACGTGGACGGCGACGGTATCACCGATCTGGCGCTGATGCGGGTGGGCGCCAACATGCTGATGCGCGGGTTGGGCGACTGCCGCTTTGCCGATGCCAGCGCGGATTGGGGCTTTGACGGCGGCGATGCCTGGTCCACCGCCTTTTCCGCCACATGGGAAAAGGGGGCGACATGGCCGACGCTGGCCGTGGGCAACTACATCGACCGCATGCAGGATGCCTTTCCCTGGGGGTCCTGCACCGACAACTGGCTGCACCGCCCCGGCGCTAAAGGCGGCTTTGCCCCGCCTTTGCCCCTGACGCCCAGCTTCTGCGCGCTGTCGATCCTGTTTTCCGACTGGGCCGGCACGGGGCAGGTGGACCTGCGGGTGTCGAACGACCGTGAATATTACAAGGGCGGGCAGGAACAGCTTTGGCATCTTCCGGCAGGCCAGCCGCCCCGCCTTTATACCGAGGCCGAGGGCTGGAAACGCCTGCGCATCTGGGGCATGGGCATCGCCAGCCGCGACCTTGATGCCGATGGCGACACCGAGCTTTTCCTGACCTCGATGGCCGACAACAAGCTGCAGTCGCTGACCGAATCCGCGAACGGCTTGCCCGACTATGCCGATGTGGCCTTCGCCCGTGGTGCCACCGCCCACCGCCCCTATACCGGCGGTGACATTCGCCCCTCGACCGGCTGGCATGCGCAGTTTGACGATGTGAACAACGATGGTCTGGACGATCTGTTCATCGCCAAGGGCAATGTCGATCAGATGCCCGACTTCGCGCAGGCCGATCCGAACAACCTGCTGATGCAGGACGATGCCGGCATGTTTCACGAAACCGGAGAGGCTGCAGGCGTCGCCAGCATGGGCACCGCCCGGGGCGCCGCGCTGGCCGATTTCAACCGCGACGGCCTGCTGGACCTGATCGTGGTGAACCGCCGCGAACCGCCGCAGATCTGGCGCAACACCACCGAAGGCGCCGGGGCTTTCATCTCGGTCCGCCTGTCAGATGACGGGCCGAACCGCGATGCCGTGGGCGCATGGATCGAACTGGATACGCCCCGCCCGCAACGGCGTGAGGTGACGGTGGGCGGCGGCCATGCCAGCGGCCAGATGGGCTGGCACCATTTCGGGCTTGGCGCCGCCACCGCAACGCAACTGCGGGTGATCTGGCCGGACGGCACAGCGGGGGAATGGCAGGATATGACGCCCGGCTTCTACCGCCTGACGCGGACGGGGGCGGAGCGGGTTACCCCCTGAGCCGCGCCTTCTCACGCCGGTGCTTTTGCCGCTCGGCATCCACCGCCGCGCCCAGAAGCACCGCATAGGCCGACAGATAAAGCCACATCATCGTGGCCGCCACCGCGCCGATTGACCCGTAAACCCTGTTGTAGCTGGGGAAATTCGCCAGATACAGCATGAAACCCTTGGTCACCGCGACCCACAGCAGCACCGCAACCAGAAGGCCCCAGGAAAACAGCGGCGGCGCTTCGGGCCCGTGATTGGGGCCCAGCCGGAAGGCCAGCGCCACCGACAAGACCCCGAACAACAGCGCCAGCGCCAGGTTCGTGGTGTTGGTCATGCCCGAGATCCGCATCCAGTCGGGCAGGAAGGTGGCCAGCAGCGGCATGACCAGCGCCATCACCATTGCGGCAATGACCAGCCCGATCAGCAGAAAGGTCAGCAGCATCGCCCGCAACTGGTGCCGGTGGCCTGAACGGTTGGGCCGCTGGTGGATCGCGTTCAACCCCCGGATCAGCGCCGCCGCCCCGGCCCGCGCCGACCACAGGGCCAGCACAGTCGGCAGAATCGTCGTCAGCCCCAGGCTGCGGGTCGTCGCAGTCATCAGTTGTTCGACCTGACCCGAGATCAGCACAAAGACATCGGGCGGCATCAGCGGCCGCATCAGCGCCATTTCCTGCCGGATCACCTCGGGGTTCGAAAAGAAACCCCACAGCGCAATCACCGCCGCTGCCGCCGGAAAGATCGCCAGAAAGGCATAGAACGCCACCCCCGCTGCGATCAGATCAAGCTCGGCCTGTTCGGTGCGCCGGTAAAAGCGCCAGAGCGCCGCCTTGATATCGGACGAGAGAAAAGTAATCCGCATGGCCCGAAGATGGGCGATGCCCCGGCTTACGGCAAGGCGCTATTCGCCTTCCATCCGCAGACGCAACTCACGCAGCACCGGCAGCACGGCGCGCACCTTGTCGGCGCCCAGCGCCGTCACGACATCGGCGATCAGCGGCACGACCGAGGCCACCGCCGCATCACGCGCCGCGCGGCCCGCCGGCGAAATCGCCACGAACTTCTGCCGCGCGTCGTCCCAGTCGGGGCGGATGTGGATGTGCCCGGCCCATTCCAGCTTGGACAAGGTGTTGGTCATCGCCCCCCGCGTCACATGGAAGGCCCGCGCCAGTTGCGCCGGGGTGCGTTCGTCGTTGATCCGCGCCAGATGGTTCAGCACCGAGAAATGCGAAAGCTCCATACCCTTGGGCAGCGCCCGCGAGATGCGGTTGCGCGCCAGCTGATCGGCCATGAACAGCTCACCAAACAGCGTGATCGCCAGATCGTCGGTGCGCTCGCTCATGGCCCGTCGAAGTCCCGGTCGTGGGTGATCGACGGCACGCGGCCCCGGGCCTTTGCCACCTCGCTCAGGTCCAGATCGACAAAGGTCACGCCGGGTTCGGTGCCGGCATCGGCCAGAACCTCACCCCAGGGGGCCACGGCCAGCGCATGGCCATGGGTGCGGCGCTTGCCCGGGCCCGCGGTTTCGGCATGCTGGCCGGTCTGCGCCGGGGCCAGAACGAAACATCCGGTCTCAATCGCCCGGGCGCGCAGCAGCACCTCCCAATGGGCGCGGCCGGTGGTGTCATTGAACGCAGCCGGCACGGTCAGAATCTGTGCCCCCGCCTTGGCCAACCGACGGAACAGATGCGGAAAGCGCAGATCGTAGCAGACCGTCATCCCCACGGCGGCAAAAGGCGTCTGCGCCAGAACCGCGCGTGCGCCCGGCCGGTAGGCGGCGCTTTCGCGGTAAACCTCGGTTTCCGACACGTTCACGTCGAACATGTGGATCTTGTCATAGCGCGCCGCGATGCTGCCATCGGGCGCGATCAGGAAACAGCGGTTGGCAAAGCGGCCATCCGCATCGCCCGTGGTCAGCCCCAGCGACCCGATCAGCAGCCAGATGCCCGAAGCGGCGGCCTGTTGGCGCAACGCGTCCAGCGTCGGGTCATCGGCTTCACTGCGGATCACACTGCGCTGATGCTCGCGGTTCGATGACAGCAGGTTGGTGCATTCCGGCGTCAGCACAAACTCTGCGCCACCGGCCGCTGCCGCCTGCACCAGCGCCAGCGTTTCCGGCAGGTTCGCTGCCGGATCGTCCGAGACGTTCAGCTGGACCAGTGCCGCACGCATCACGCCAGCATCGGGTCAAGCTTGCCGGCGTGGTCCAGCGCGTGGATGTCATCGCAGCCGCCCACATGGATGCCGCCGATGAAGATCTGCGGCACGGTGCGCCGTCCACCCGCGCGCTCGGTCATCTTCAGGCGCAGGGTGGGGTCGGCCGCCACGTCGATCTCGGTGAAATCGACGCCTTTCTTCGTCAGCAGGCGCTTGGCGGCAATGCAGTAGGGGCAGGTGGGGGTGGTGTAGATCTCGACGGGTTTCATCTGGGCCTATCCTTGTCGGGCGCGACTATAAGGATTTAGGCATCCTTCGCAACGCGGGCCAGTGCCGCAACAGATACCGCCGTTGCGCCGCCTGCAAGGCAGGCCTCGGCCGCAGCGGCAAAGGTGGCGCCCGAGGTCATCACATCGTCGATCAGCAGCACATGGCGGCCCTTCACCCGCCCCGCCCGGCGCGGGTGCAGCGCCAGCGCGCCGTCCAGATTGGCAAAGCGCCCCATGCGGTCCCGCCCCTCCTGGCTGGGGGTGGCGCGGCGGCGGATCAGCAGGTCGGGGCAATGGTCCAGCCCCGCGTTCCGCGCCAGCCGGGCCGAGACCAGCGCCGACTGGTTGTAGCGCCGCCGGAATAGCCGCATCCAGTGCAGCGGCACCGGCGCCACCAGCATCCCGGGTTCCAGAATCGGCTGGACCGCCCGCAAAAGCCAACCCGCCACCGGCCCCGCCAGATCAAGCCGGTCGCCATGCTTCAGCTGCAGCACCATCCGGCGCGCGTTGTCGCGATACAGCAGCGCCGCCCGCCCCCGGTTCCACGGCCGCGCGATGGTCAGGCAATCGTCGCAATATTCCGGCTGCCCGCTGTCCTGCCCGGGCAGGGGCGTGCCGCAGCGGTCGCAGACCAGACCCGAGATGAAGGGCGTCTCGCGCCAGCAATGGCCGCACAGGCCGAAATCGGTGGTCACCAGCGCGTCGCAGGACAGGCAACGCGGCGGGTAGATCAGATGCAGCGTCGCTTGCAATCCCATGGCCGTCCCCTATGTTCGCGGCCCATGACACCGCCCGCCCTGACCGACCGCGCAGCCCTGCTTCGCAACCGCGCCCGCGCGACCGAGTTCTTCCTGCAGGAAGAGGCCGCCGATGAGGCTCAGGAAAGACTGACCGAGGTTAACAGAACCTTTACGGCGCCGGTGGTGGTGAGCGGTTTTCCGGCGGTCTGGCCCGATTTCCCCGCCGTGGCCGATGATGAGGTGCTGGCGCTGCACGAAGGCGCCCATGATCTGGTGGTGCATGCCATGGCGCTGCACTGGGCCAACGATCCGGTCGGTCAACTGGTGCAGTGCCGCCGCGCCCTGCAACCGGACGGGCTGTTCCTGGGCCTTCTGCCCGGTGGTCAGACGCTGCATGAACTGCGCGCCGCGCTGGCCGAGGCAGAGGCCGAGGTGACCGGCGGTCTGTCGCCCCGCGTCCTGCCGATGGGAGAGATTCGCGATCTGGGCGCGCTGTTGCAGCGCGCGGGCTTTGCCCTGCCGGTCGCAGACAGCTTTACCAAGACCGTGCTTTACCGCGACGCCTTTCACCTGATGGCCGATCTGCGCGCCATGGGTGAAGGCAATGCGCTGGCCGCCCGGCTGCGGTACCCGACCCGCCGGGCGGTTCTGCTGCGGGCTGCCGGGATTTATGCCGAGCGGTTCGGCCGCCCCGACGGCCGCATTCCCGCGACGTTCGAGATCATCTGCCTGACCGGCTGGGCGCCCCATGACAGCCAGCAGAAACCCCTGCGCCCGGGTTCCGCCGCCGCCCGTCTGGCCGAGGCGCTGAATGCGGCCGAACGTCCCTTGCCGCGCGAGGACGGTTGACCGCGGGCCGCCCTGCTTTATCTCGGGTCAGGAAAGCGAGCGAAGGAGCAAGCGCATGACCGATGTGGCGGCAGGAACCGGGCGGCTGGCCCATGCCCCGGCGAATCATCCGCCGGTGAAGCAACCGAAGGTCGGCGTGCTTCTGGCCAACCTCGGCACGCCTGACCATTACGACTACTGGTCGATGCGGCGCTACCTGAGCGAGTTTCTGTCGGACAAGCGCGTCATCGACATTCCCGACTGGAAATGGCAGCCACTGCTGCAGTTGATCATCCTGACGAAACGCCCCTTCACCAGCGGCGCGAACTACAAGCTGATCTGGAATCACGACAAGGGCGAAAGCCCGCTGATGACCATTACCAAGGAACAGACCGCCGCCATCGCCGAACGCATGTCGGCCGCCCATGGCGACAGGGTGATGGTTGATTTCTGCATGCGCTACGGCAACCCTTCAACCGCGTCGAAGGTCCGGGCGATGGTGCAGGCGGGTTGCGAGAAGATCCTGTTCTTCCCGCTTTACCCCCATTACGCCGGCGCCACCTCGGCCACGGCCAACGATGCCTTCTTTGCCGCGCTGATGAAGGAAAAGCGTCAGCCCGCCGCCCGCACCGTGCCGGAATACTTCGATCATCCGCTGTATATCGACGCACTGGCCCGGTCGGTCGAACAGGCCTATGCCGGGCTGTCACAGCGCCCCGACCATCTGATCGCCAGCTACCACGGCATGCCGCAACGCTATCTGATGGAAGGGGACCCCTACCACTGCCAGTGCCAGAAGACCTCGCGCCTTCTGCGCGAACGGCTCGGCTGGGAGAAGGGTGAGATCATCACCACCTTCCAGTCCGTCTTTGGCCGCGAGGAATGGCTGCGCCCCTATACGGTTGAGCATGTCGCCGAACTGGCGCGTCAGGGGAAAAAGCGCATCGCTGTCGTGGCGCCGGCCTTCAGCGCCGACTGCATCGAGACGCTGGAAGAGATCAACGGCGAAATCCGCGAAAGCTTCCTGCACGCGGGGGGTGAGGAGTTTACCTACATCCCCTGCCTTAATGCAGAAAAAGCGCATATAGATGCGCTGACGGCGGCAATCGCCGAAAACCTGCAGGGCTGGATGTGAAGAAGGGGCCTTTCGGCCCCTTCAATCCGTTCAGCCGTCGATGATCACTTCGTCGCCCGAGGACGACGCGATCGCCGCAGCAATCACCAGCAGCAGGAGCAGCGGAACGATGATGCCGCCCGACGACGACGAGGTCGCGGCTTCGACAACTTCCGGTTCCATCACCGGCTCGGCAACGCCGCCGGCGAAGGCGGTGGTGGCGGCCAGCGACAGGGCTGCGGCAAGGGCGATCTTCTTCATGGCAGTGATCCTTCGGAAATGAACGGGAGCCAGGGCCCCCACTGTGGACTTACTTGAAGTTGTCGCCGCCCGACGACGAAACGGCAGCGGCGATCACCAGCAACAGCAGAAGCGGAACGATGATGCCACCGGCCGACGACGAGGTCGCGGCTTCGACAACTTCGGGTTCCATCACCGGCTCAACCACACCACCGGCAAAGGCGGTGGTAGCGGCCAGCGACAGGGCAGCAGCAAGAGCGATCTTTTTCATTGCTTTGTCCTTCAGACACTGACGGGGGGCAGGCCCCCCGAAAGCTCAACGAACGTTTTCGCCGCCCGACGACGAGATTGCAGCGGCGATGACCAGCAGCAGCAGCAGCGGAACGATGATGCCGCCGGCCGACGACGAGGTCGCGGCTTCGACAACTTCGGGTTCCATGACCGGCTCGGCAACGCCGCCGGCGAAGGCGGTGGTGGCGGCCAGCGACAGGGCGGTGGCAAGGGCAAGTTTCTTCATGTCAGTTCTCACTCGATGTTGCGGCCCGGGCATCCGGGCCAGGATTTTTCAGCTCGGCGTTTCGCTGCCCGAGGACGATGCGATGGCCGCCGCGATGACCAGCAGCAGGAGCAGCGGAACGATGATACCGCCCGACGACGACGAGGTCGCGGCTTCGACAACTTCGGGTTCCATCACCGGCTCAGCCACACCGCCGGCGAAGGCGGTGGTGGCAGCCAGCGACAGGGCGGCAGCAAGGGCGATTTTCTTCATCGACATCTCCACAGCATTGGGGTTCACGCCGGGCAGGGGGCGCGGCGCGGAATTATGCTGTGGCAGAATTGCAGAGGCCCGGCGCCAAGGCAAATGCAGCGGATTTGCCTGCGCAGTCTGTTGAATGCTGCGGTTTTCTTACAACACCCGCCGCAAAGAAAAACGGCAGCCCCCGTATGGGGACTGCCGCTTCACCGGCTTGCGCCGATGGATTATTCGCCCGACGACGACGAAACGGCAGCGGCGATGACCAGCAGCAGCAGCAGCGGGACAATGATGCCACCGGCCGACGACGAGGTCGCGGCTTCGACAACTTCCGGCTCCATCACCGGTTCGGCAACGCCACCGGCGAAAGCGGTGGTGGCGGCCAGCGACAGGGCAGCGGCGAGCGCAAGTTTCTTCATGTTAACCTCCAGATATCGCATGCCGTCAAAGGGTTCAGAGGTGGCGGCATGCACCCAAGACTGTTCCTCGTGGCGCGACCTCTACTGACAGTCGCCGGTGATTTGCAATCGGGCCAGCGGCGGGTGGGCAGAGGACGCGAGGAATGTCGTCAAATAAGCAACACTTGCGTGCCAACTTTCGCGAAACCGAAAAGTTCTTCGATGTGTTCGTTGTAAAGCCCGACGCAGCCCGACGACGACCGGCGGCCGATCTTGCGGGTGTCATGGGTGCCGTGGATGCGGTAGGCGGGCCATCCCAGATAGAGCGCGCGCGTGCCCAGCGGGTTGTCGGGCGACCCGCCTTCAACCACCGGCGGCCATTCGGGATGGCGCTCCAGCATCGAGGCGGTGGGCCGCCAGGTCGGGTTGACCACCTTCTGCACGACCTCGGTATAGCCGCGCCGCGTCAGGTCTTCGGTCAGCGGCACCGAAGACGGGTAAAGCCGATAGATCGACTGGTCTTCCGACCAGTAATGCACCGCGCGCGAGGTCAGATCGGCCAGAATCGCGCCGTTCTTCAGGGTCTTGAAGTGTTCCTGCCAGTCCACCATGCGGAAGCTGGAAACGTTGTTGCGCACCGGGCTGGTGACCGGAGCAATGATCTCGGTCGAGTTTTCCTGCGCGCGGGCGGGCAGCCCGGCGGCCAGCGCCGCGCCAGCGGCACCAAGAAACAGGCGGCGGTTCAGTGCCCGCTTGCTCTGATCAGTCATGGGCGATCTCCGTCATTTGCGCCGTTTTACGGGAGCGCGGCCCAGGTTTCCATTCACGAACGCCGGAGCGGCAGCTGCGGGGGGCGTTTCGGGATGCCCGCTCATACGGCAAAGCCGCCTGCCGGGCAATCGCAGTCGGCGGGGATCGGCCATCTCACGCAGAGTTCGGTTTGAACCTTTGTGCGCGATTGGGTAGGAACGCGGGAAAACCGGGCATTGGCACTGGAAGAGATGATGGACAGACGGACAGTTCTGATTATGGGCGGCGCGGCAACCGTGCTGGCGGCTTGCGTGGGCGGCACGGATGAGCCGCGCATCGGTTCGGATGGCAAGCCCCTGCCGCGGGTCTATCGCATCACCCCGGCCGAGGCCGAGAAGATTCCCTACCGCTTGCTCGACTCGGTCAACACCCTGCGGCAGGCCAAGGGCGCGATGCCGCTGGCCTTCAACGCCGCGCTGAATGCCGCCGCGCTGACCCATTCGCGCGACATGGCGGTGCAGAACCGGCCGTGGCACTTCGGGTCGGACGGGTCTTCGCCGCTGGTGCGGGTGCAGCGCGTCGGCTACGCCGGCAAGTTCCTGGGCGAGCTGATTTCGGAAACCTACCAGACCGAGCTTGAAACGCTGTCGGCCTGGATGGCTCAGCCCGACACCCGCGACATCCTTCTTGATCCCCGCGCCCGCGAAGCCGGCTTTTCCTGGTTCCAGGAAGAGGGTGGCAAGATCTGGTGGACCTTCCTGACCGGCGGCTGACCCGCCGGCCCCTCAGGGAAGGATGTAGATCGGCGTTCCCGGGCGGATCATCGAATAGATGACCTCAATCTCTTTGTCCGACACCGCGATGCAGCCCGCGGTCCAGTCGGTGTTCTTCACCTTGTCGCGGATCCGCTTCGGCGGCGCCCCGTGGATGAAGATATCCCCGCCCGGCGACTTGCTTTGCGACTTGGCATAGGCGCGGTCCGCCTCGTTCGGATAGCTGATGCCCAGCGACAGGTGGTAGGTGGAATTCGGGTTGCGGTGCGAGATGTAATAGGCGCCTTCGGGCGTCTTCTGATCGCCCTCGAACTGCTTGTGGCCGATGGGGTTGCCACCCAGCCGGATGTCATAGGCCTTAAGCACCTTGTCATTGTGCAGAAGGTACATCTTGCGGTTGGCCTTCTGCACCTGAACCGAAGTCACCTCCGGCCCGTTGTAGCGGCGGAACTTGCTGTTTCCGCAGGCGGTCAACGCCAGTGCGGATAACGTCAGGATGAAATTGCGCCTTGTGGTCATGACTGCCGCTGCCCCATTATTTTTTCCCAGCCGATAGCCGAATTCGGCCGTTCTGACCAGAGGGTCGGCGGCTCACGCTTTCGTTAGGACGTATCTCTTTCAATCAGCTTCACCTGATTGAAAGAGATACGCGACATTTCCAACGGCTAGCCTGTCTTGGATCGCGATCCGCCCTAGCGGGGCAGGTGGAACCGGGCGGCAAGCTCGACATGGGCCGACCAGCGGAACTGGTCAACCACCTGCACCCAGTCCAGCACATAGCCGGCGGCGGTCAGCACGCGGGCATCGCGGGCAAAGGTCACCGGATTGCAGGACACCGAGGCGATCACCGGCACCTTCGCGGCGGCAAGGCGTTCGGTCTGCGCCTCGGCCCCGGCGCGCGGCGGGTCGATGACCACGGCGTCGATGGCCTTCAGCTCATCGGGTTCCAGCGGGCGGCGGAACAGGTCGCGCGCCTGAACGGTGATCCGGCGCAGCCCTTCGGCCCCGCGGGCGGCTTTCTCCAGCGCGGCGGTCATGGCAGCTTCGCCCTCAACCGCCAGCACCTCGGCGGTTTCGGCCAGCGGCAGGGTGAAGGTGCCGCAGCCCGCGAACAGATCGGCAATGCGCCGGGCCGGCCCGATGGCATCCCGGACGGCCGCCAGCAGCGCCGCCTCGCCCTCGGCCGTGGCCTGCAGGAAGACGCCGGGCGGCGGGGTGACCGTGGCACGCCCCATCCGCTGCCGGGGCGCGGCACGCAGGGCAACCGTCTCATCGCTCCAGGTCAGGCGGGCGATGCCGTGGGCCTCGGCGATGCGGGCAAGGTCCATCCTCAGCGCGCCATCCAGTTCCTTACCGCCCGAAACCGCCACATCCGGGCCATCGAGGCTGTGGGTAACGGTCAGGCTGACCTCGGACGACCGGCTGCCGCCCAGCCGCACCAGCGCCTCAAGCCCCGGAAAGGCCGCGACCAAACCGGGGTGCAGAAGCTGGCAATTCGGCACCGGCACGATCATGTCGGAGGCGCGGGCATGAAAGCCCATCAGCACGCCGCCCTTGGTCTTGCGCCCCGACAGCGTGGCGCGGCGGCGTGACCGGGGGGGCGAGGTGACCATGGGCCGGAACGGCGCCTCAAGCCCCTGACCCGCCAGCGCGCCGCGCACGATGCCTTCTTTCCAGTCCGCGACGAAGCTGTCCGCCGCATGCTGCATCAGGCAACCGCCGCACAGCTTTGCGTGACTGCACGGCGCCTTGACCCGCATGGGCGAGGGCGTGACAATCCGCACATCGCCCAGCCGGTCGCCCGTCAGCGTGCCCTCGGCCACCTCGCCGGGCAGAAGCCCGCTGGCAAAAACCGGGCCGGCCTCGGTCTGGGCGATGCCGTCGCCCAGATGGCCCAGCCGTTCGATGGTAATCCTCACGCGGTGCCCTTCTCGTCGGTGCCGATGAAGCCGCCCGACTGACGGTTCCAGTAACGGGCATAAAGCCCACCACCCGCCAGCAGGTCGGCATGGCTGCCTTCCTCGACGATGCGGCCTTCGTCAAGTACGATGATCCGGTCCATCTCGGCAATGGTCGAAAGGCGGTGAGCAATGGCCACAACCGTCTTGCCCTCCATCACCCGGGCAAGGGCGGCCTGAATGCTGGCCTCAACCTCGGAATCCAGCGCACTGGTCGCCTCATCCAGCACCAGAATGGGTGCGTCTTTCAGGAAGGCCCGGGCCAGTGCGATGCGCTGACGCTGCCCGCCCGACAGTTTGACCCCGCGTTCACCCAAATAGGCGTCATAGCCGGTGCGGCCCTGATGATCGCGCAGGGACAGGATGAACTCATGCGCTTCGGCGGCCTGCGCGGCGGCGATCATTTGCGCCTCGGTCGCGGCCGGATTGCCGTAGATGATGTTCTCGCGCGCCGTGCGGTTGAACATCGCGGTTTCCTGCGTGACCATGCCGATCTGCCGCCGCAGGCTTTCCTGCGTGACGTGCCGCACATCCTGCCCGTCGATCAGAATGCGTCCCTGTTCGGCGTCATAGAGACGCAACAGCAGCGAAACCAGCGTCGATTTCCCCGCGCCCGAGGCGCCGACGACGCCGATCTTTTCGCCCGGCCGGATATGCAGGTTGATGCCCGCCACCCCGCCGCGACCCGCTTCGGACTTGCGGCCATAGGCGAAGGTGACGGCATCGAAACGCACATCGCCCGCAATCCTGCCCAGTTCCGTGGCATCCGGCGCATCGGCCAGCGTGTAGGGCGGCGTCAGGGTGCGGATGCCGTCCTCGACCTCACCCAGATTGCCGAAGATGCCCATCAGGCTGAAGGACACCCAGCCGGTCAGCTGCGCCAGCCGGAACGAAATCGCCCCCGCCGCCGCAATATCGCCCGCCGTGGCGCCACCTTGCATCCACAGCCAGGCGGCCGCTCCCACCAGAAGCACAGGCAGCACCCCGGCCAGCGCCATCAGCGACAGCCGGAACCAGCTTGAGATGATGCCGTATTCCGTCGCCCGCGCGCGGAAGCTGCCCATCGCCTCCAGCGCGGCGCGGTCTTCATGTTCGGCATGGGCGAACAGCTTGACCGTCTTCATGTTGGTGACGGTATCAACGATCTGCCCCGTCACCATAGCCCGCGCCGCCGCCCGCGCCGCCGACGCCCCCCGGATGCGCTGCAGGAAGCCCCGGATGAACAGGCAGTAAGCCAGCACCCAAAGCAGCAGAAGCGCCGAAATCCGCAGGTCAATCGCCATCAACAGCGCCACCGACCCCACGACCGAGGCCAGCGCGAAAGCCACCGTTTCGATCGTGCCCGAGATCACATCGGTCGCCGCCCGCGCCGTCTGCATCTGCTTCTGCGCGATCCGCCCGGCGAAATCATTGTCAAAGAAGGTCACCGCCTGCCCCATCGTCCAGCGATGGACGCGCGACAGGATCAGCGGGAACAGGTTCGGCTCCAGCCGGACCGAGGCGGCGGCCGTGTTCAGGCCAAAGATCGCCGGCCGCAGCAGCAGGTAGAACACCAGGAACAACGCCGCCAGCTGCCAATGGTCTGCCAGCGCGGTTTCGGGGTGGGTGCTGGCCGCCGCATCGACGACCAGCCCCAGAATCGTGGCCGAAACCGCCTCAAGCGAGCCGGCGGCCGCCGACCAGAACCCGGCCCACAGCACCCCGGGCCAGGCCCCCTTCATCGCCCATCCGAAGAAGGGCCAGAGACGCTGCGGCGGCGAGGTTTCCGCCTCGGCGAAAGGCGGGATGGCGGGTCCGAAGATCAGCGGGTTCATGCATCATCCATGCCGATGAAGCCGCCAGACTGTCGCGCCCAGAAACGCGCGTAAAGGCCATTGCGCGACAAAAGCTCGGCATGGCTGCCCTGCTCGGCGATCCGGCCATCTTCCAGAACCACGATCCGGTCCATCTGCGCGATGGTGGACAGCCGGTGCGCAATCGCGATCACCGTCTTGCCCTGCATCACGCCGAAAAGCGCGTCCTGAATCACCGCCTCGGCCTCGCTGTCCAAGGCACTGGTGGCTTCGTCCAGAATCAGGATCGGCGCGTCCTTCAGGATGACCCGCGCCAGCGCCACCCGCTGCCGCTGCCCGCCCGAAAGCTTGACCCCCCGCTCACCCACATGGGCATCATAGCCCTTGCGGCCCTGCGGATCTTCCAGCCCTAGGATGAAGTCATGCGCATCGGCCCGCTTCGCCGCCGCGATCATCTGTTCTTCGGTGGCATCCGGCCGGCCATAAAGGATGTTGTCGCGGACGGGCCGGTGCAACAGGCTCGAATCCTGCTGAACCATGCCGATCATCGCGCGCAGACTGTCCTGCGTTACCTTGCTGATGTCCTGCCCGTCGATCAGGATTCGCCCCGATTCCGTGTCATAGAACCGCAGGATCAGCTTGACCAAGGTCGATTTGCCCGCGCCCGAGCGCCCGACAACGCCCACCTTTTCGCCCGCACGAATGGCCAGCGTGACGTTCTGCAGCCCGCCGAACCCCCGCCCGTAATGGTGCGAGATGCCGTCCAGCACCACCTCACCGGCCCGGAACTCCAGCGGTTTTGCCGCCGGCGCGTCGGTCAGCGTCACAGGCTGGGTGATGGTCTGCATACCTTCCTGCACCACGCCCAGGTTCGAGACGAGGTTGGTCGTCGCCCACATGATCCAATAGGTCATGTTGTTCAGCCGCAGCACCAGCGCCGCCGTCGCCGCCACCGCGCCGACCGAGGCCTGACCCTGATACCACAGCCACATCGACCAGCCGGTGACACCGACGATCAGCAGGCCGTTCAGCGCCGTCAGAACGATATCCATCGTGGTGACGATGCGCATTTCCTTCTGGAAAGTGGCGCGCGCATTCTCGATCGCGTCCTTGCCATAGGCCAGCTCTCGGTCGGTATGGGCGAACAGCTTGACCGAGTGGATGTTGGTATAGGCATCCACCACCCGCCCCGTCACGGCCGAGCGCGCGTCAGAACTGGCTGTCGCCGCCGGGCCGGCCCGCCGGATCGTCCAGCGCATCAGCGCCAGATAACCCGCGAACCACAGGACCAGCGGCAGCAGCAGCCGCACATCCGCCCCTGCCAGCATGATCGCGGCACCCACCAGCGTGGTCGAGGCGAAGGCCACCGCATCAAAGGTCTGGAACACCGCCTCACCCGCTGCCGGGGGGGCCTGCATGATCCGGTTGGCGATCCGCCCGGCGAAATCGCTTTCAAACCAGCCCACCGGCTGACGCAGCACATGGGCATGGGCGCGCCAGCGCATCATCGTGCCGAAATTGGTCAGGATGGTGTTGTGCAGCAGCGCCACATCGGTGCCCGCGACCAGCGGCCGGATCACCAGAATGACGAAGGCCACCGCCAGAATCTCCCATGCGTGGCTTGCCCAGACCGCCGCCGGCTGCCCGGTGGCCAGAACGTCAACCAGCCGGCCGACATACCATATCAGCGCCACATCCAGCGCTGCATTGGCGATGGACAGAATGGCGGTGACGGCGAAAACCGTGCGGAAGGGCAGGATATATTCACGCAGGAACGGCCACAGCTTGCGCGGCGGCGTGTCGGTTTGCGCATAGCTGGCGTAGGGATCGACGAGATTCTCAAAGAAGCGGAACATGAAGCGGCCTCATAAGGCGGAACGGCTTATTGGACTGGTGGCGGTTGCTTGCGAACCGCCAGACGGGATCGGTTCGGTCAGCTCTGACGAACAAAAATCCCGTTATCCATGCCGCGCTCCTTCGCTTCGATGCTGGCAGGGGTAGCCGAAGGTTCCGGCTTTGTCACCCCTCAATCGTCGCTGCTCTGCAGCAAGGCCGCCTTGTCCAGCCGCAGATCACTGGCCAGCCACCGCTGTTCCAGCAGTTTCAGCCGCCGGCCCAGATCGGGGCCCGCCAGCGGCGCAAGGTCGGCTGCGCGCAGCGGAAAGCGTGCCGCAGCCCCGCGGTCCACCTCGGCCGGCCAGCCTTCGGGCAGCGGCGCCAGCTGCATCGCCGCCCGGATCAGCAGCACATCCGCCGCCACCTCGGCCCCATGCAGAAACCCTAGGGCCGCAGGGCTGCGCAGGCTGCCGATTTCGTCCCGAATAGCTGAAACAGTGACTGTTTCGGCCTTGCTCAGCCGCAGTCGGATCAGATCGCCGCCCAGCACCGCAAGCCGCCGCTGCCAGCGGGGCGGGCGCCCGGCCTCCACATGCACCAGGGGCGCCAGAAACTGCGGGTCGCCCCCAGGCAAAACCTGCAGCAGGATGCCCGCCTGCGCCATCGCGCAGACCGAAGGCGCCGGGTCGGGCGCGGCCAGCAGTTTTTTCATCTCGGCCCCGATGCGTTCGGCCGAAAGTGTCTCTATTCCTGCACTTCCTGCCGCACAGGCGGCCAGGCCCTCGGCGTCAAGCCCCTCATCCGGATTGCCGAAATGAGCGTGAAAGCGGAAGAACCGCAGGATGCGCAGGTAGTCCTCGGCAATGCGCGTGCCGGCATCGCCGACAAACCGTACCCGCCGCGCCAAAAGGTCGGGCAGCCCGCCCAGCGGATCGACGACATTGCCCACAGCATCAGCATAAAGCGCGTTCATGGTGAAATCCCGCCGTGCCGCATCCTCGGCCAGTTCGGTGGAATAGGCGATGACGGCGCGACGACCGTCGGTTTCCACATCGCGGCGGAAGGTCGTCACCTCATGCGGGACACCCCCGGCAATCACCGTCACGGTGCCGTGGTCAATCCCGGTCGGAACCACCCGAAAACCTGCGCTTTCGGCAATGTCAGAGACTGTTTCGGGCCGCGCATCGGTTGCAAGGTCGATATCCGAAACCGGCACGCCCAAAAGCGCGTTGCGCACGCAGCCGCCCACAAACAGGATGCGGTGACCGGCCGCCGTGACCGCCGCGCACAACGCCTGCGTGGCCGGATCGGTCAGCCAGGCCCCGGTAATCTTCATTCTGCCACCCGCGCGGCCAGACCGCGCAGAATGCGCGCGGTCGCCCCCCAGATGTAATAGGGGCCGTAAGGAACCGTGTAATAGCTGCGCCACTGGCCCAGCCACCGCCGCCGCTCGACCACGAAGCGGGCCGGGTTCAGCACATGGGCCAGCGGCACGGTGAAGACCTCATCCACCTCGCCCGCCTCAGGCATTGGCGCAAAATCGTCTCTGATATGGCCCAAAATCGGTGTCACGCTGAACCCTGTCACGGTTTCATGCGCTGGCAACCGGCCCCAGATTTCCACCAGACCGGGCGGCAGACCGATTTCCTCATGCGCCTCACGCAGGGCGGCGGCTTCGGGCGTCGGGTCGCCCGCGTCCTGCTTGCCGCCCGGAAAGGCGATCTGGCCCGGATGATGCTTCAGATGCGAGGACCGCTTGGTCAGGATCACCCGGTCACCCCAGACCGCGATCAGCACCGCCGCCGGCCGCAGCACACGGCCGGGCGGCAGCTGGATACCGGGGTTCAGGTCGAAATCGGACGATTCGCCTCCGGGGCGCGCCAGCGCATCACGAAGGCGGTCGATCTCAGGCATCCTTGCCTTCAAAGCCCAGCGTCTTGGGGTCGAATTCATAATGCGCACCGCAGAACTGGCAGTCCGCCGTCACGATTCCTGCCGCCGTCGTCATCTTGGCAATGTCGCGCTGCGAATAGATCGACATGGTTTGCCGCACCTTGTCGGCCGAACAGGAACAGCCGAACCGAACCGTCTGCGCCTCGAACACCCGCGGCTCTTCTTCATGAAACAGCCGCACCAGAAGGTCGGTCGGCGTCACGCTGGGGCCGATCAGCTCCATCTCTTCGACGGTATCCAGAAGCAGGTTCGCCCGCGTCCAGTTTTCCGAAGCATCACCCGACAGGATATCGGCATGGGTCAACAGCCCGCCCTCGCCCGAGCCACCTTCGGCCGCGACGGCACCACCCGCGGTAGGCATATGCTGCAGCATCACGCCGCCTGCGCGCCAATGGCTGACCCCGCCCGGCACCTGCGACTGGCCATAGGTCAGCGAGAATCGCGTGGGCAACTGCTCGGACTGCGCGAAATAGGTCTCGGCACAGGCGCTGAGTGACCCGCCGGCGATGGGGGTAAAGCCCTGATAGGGCTGCATCCCGCTGCCCTGATCCAGCATCACGGCGAAATACCCCTCACCGATCTGGCTGAAGGGCGCCGCACCGTGGTCAAGCCGGTCGGCGTCATAGCTGGCATAGGCGCGGATGCGCGCCGGCTCTCCGTCCTCGCCCGGGCCGTAATAGTCGGTCGCAATCAGCCGGGCCGCGCCCTTGCCGCGGATCTGCAGGCTCAGCTTCCAGCGCAGCTTGATCGACTGGCCGATCAGCGCCGTCAGCAGCGCCGCCTCGGCCACCAGCGCCTCGATCACCGGGGGATAACTGTGCTGGCGCAGCACCTGCTCCAGCACGCCATCCAGCCGCGCGACGCGGCCGCGGATGTCAGAGCGGTCAAGCTGGAAGGGCAGGACGGTATCGTCCCAGGCAATCTGTTCGGCGTTCATCGGGGTTTCCTGGCTGTGCCATTCAATGGCATATCGCGCCTATATAGGCAGGGCAACCGAAGGTCCAAGGGCAATGACGATCCGGCGTTACGGCGAAGCGGTGAAATCGGGGCAGCGCTACCGGCGGCGGCCGGGGGTTTATGCGGTGCTGCTGGAGGGCGATTCCATTCTGACCACCCATCAGGCCAACCCGCAGCCAGAGTTCCAGTTGCCCGGCGGCGGCATCGACCCCGGAGAACATCCCGTCGCCGCCCTGCACCGTGAGGTGATGGAGGAAACCGGCTGGCATATCGGTGGGATCCGCCGCTTTGGCGCCTTCCGCCGGTTCTGCTACATGCCGGAGTACGATCTGTGGGCAGAGAAGCTTTGCACCATCTACATCGCGCGTCCCGTCCTGCGCGTGGGCCCGCCCAGCGAGCCGGGGCATACCGCCGTCTGGATGGATGTCAGGGCCGCGCTACGCGAGCTGGGCAATGCCGGAGACCGGGCGATGCTGGCGCGGATTTTGCGGCTCTAACTGCCGCGATAGTCAAGTATCAGAGCCGAGATATCGTCGGGGAAATCCTCGGTCCCGGCATGGCGGGCGATCTCCCAGATCATCGCCTCAAGCAGGTCGGGTGAGGGCAGGCTGGCATGGCCGGCAAGGATGCGGTTCAGCCCCTCGGCACCCAGTTCGGCGCCATCAGGCGAAGGGCATTCGGTGACCCCGTCTGACGCCAGAAGCAGCCGGTCGCCCGGCCGCAGGCGCAGCGTGATGCGCTGATATTCGGCGCCCTCAACCAGCCCGATCGGCAGGCCCCCTTCGCCCAGCATCCTGACCCCGCCGTCGGGATGCAGGACCAGCGGATGGGGATGGCCGGCCTGCACCAGCCGGCATTCGCCAGTCGGCAGGTCAATCTCGGCATAGGCCATGGTGAAGTACTGATCGACCTGCAGTTCCTCCAGCATCAGCCGGTTCAGCCGCGCCGCCACCGCCTCGGGCGGCCAGGCATCCTGCGTTCCGTCGCCCCCGGCGATCAGCGCGATGTTCTGATCGGGTGAGGCGCCCGACAACAACCCAGCCAGCCGCGCCGTCATCATCGCCGAGGCCACGCCATGGCCCGAGACATCCACCGAATAGACCGCGATCCGCCTGGCATTGATGGCAAAACTGCCCACCAGATCGCCGCCCACATGGCCCGAGGGGCGCAGGATCAGGCTGGCCGAGGCCGCACCGAAATCACGGAACCGGTCGCGCACCAGCGTCTGCTGCAGCTTCCGCGCCTCGATCAGGTCACGGTCGAGCGAATCATACAGCTGCTGAATCTGGCTCAGCGCGTCGGCCAGCAGGTGATTCTTGGCAATCAGTTCGTTCTGCATGCCCAAAATCCGCTCACCTGCCCGCAGACGGGCGCGCAGCTCATCCGCGCTGACGGGTTTGGTCAGAAAGTCATCCGCCCCGGCCTCCAGCCCCCCGGCAATCGCCGCTTTGTCGGATTTCGAGGTCAGCAGGATGAAATAGCCGTAGCCTTCCTGCGGCAGCGCCCGCAGCGCGCGGCAGAAATCCAGCCCCGTCATGCCCGGCATCATCCAGTCCGACAGAATCAGGCCAAAAGGCTGCGTCTGGCACAGCTGCAGCGCCTCATCTCCCGAAGCGGCCTCGGTCACCTGATAGCCCCAGCGCGCCAGCTGCATCCCGATCATCCGGCGCTGGGCGCGGCTGTCATCCACCACCAGCACGGCCGGCAGGCTGCAGGGTGCAGCCGGCGGCATCTGGGGCGGTGATCGCAGATCGGGCACGGGCAAATCGGCATCCTTTCGTCATGCCGTTCTGGACCCGTGGTCTTAAGGGAAGGTGAAGTGTAAACTTCTCCGGATTGCCGGCCCGGCGCTTACGGGTTGTTAACCGGCGGGCACCACGCTGTCGGCGTGCGAATTCGGAGGCCGCTTTTGCGGTAAGGGGATGATCGACTGGCAAAGAATTCACGAACTGCGGGCCGAGATCGGCGCAGAGGATTTCGCTGAAGTCGTCTCGCTTTTTCTGGAAGAGGCGGATGATGCCGTGCTGCGCCTGCTGCCCGGCCGGCCCGCCGACATGCTAGAGGCTGACCTGCATTTCCTGAAAGGTGCGGCCCTGAACCTGGGCTTTGCCGATTTCGCGGCGCTGTGTCAGGCGGGCGAACACGCGGCGGCGCAGGGCAGCACCGATATCGACCTGGGCCATATCCGCGCCTGCTATGACGCCTCCAAGACCGCGTTCGAAGCCGGGCTCGATTCCATCGCCTCCCGCCGGGCTGCCGGATAACGGGTCTTGCGCGCCGGATCAGCGGCGCTATGTTCACCATCACCTCGGGGTGCCCGGAAGGGCTGAGATGCGCAAGCGGACCCGTTGAACCTGAACCGGATCATACCGGCGGAGGGAAGGTGCATGGAAATCCTCCATCCCGGCCATTCCGTCGCAATTGGAGGATACCATGAAGACCCTGCCACTTGCTGCGGCCCTGTCCTGCCTTGCAACGCTTGCACAGGCCGACACGCCCGTTCTGACCGTCATGACCTATGACAGCTTCGCCTCGGAATGGGGCCCCGGCCCGCAGATCGAAAAGGGGTTTGAGGCCACCTGCGGCTGCGATGTGCGCTTTGTGACAGCGGGCGACGGCGCCGCCCTGCTGGCGCGTGTGCAGCTGGAAGGCGCGCAGTCCGACGGCGATGTCGTGCTGGGCCTTGATACCAACCTGACCGCCGCCGCTACGGCCAGCGGGCTTTTCGCGCCGCACGGGCAGCCTGCCGTCACCGGCCTGCCCGTGGCCTATGACGACTCGCTGTTCCTGCCCTTCGACTGGGGCTGGTTCGCCTTTGTCTATGACAAGACCAGGCTGCCGGAACCCCCGAAAAGCCTGCAGGCTCTGGCGGCGTCAGACCTGAAGATTCTGATCCAGGACCCGCGCTCATCCACCCCCGGTCTTGGGCTGGTGATGTGGGTCAAGGCGGCCTATGGCGACCGCGCGCCGGAGATCTGGGCGGCGCTGGCCGACAACATCGTCACCGTCACCCCCGGCTGGTCCGAGGCTTACGGCATGTTTCTGGAAGGTGAGGCGGATATGGTCCTGTCTTACACCACGTCGCCCGCCTACCACCTGATCGCCGAAACCGACGATACCAAGGCCGCCGCCGCCTTTGACGAAGGCCATTACCTGCAGGTCGAGGTGGCTGGCATCCTTGCCGGCAGCGACCAGCCCGACCTTGCGCGCGCCTTCCTGGCCTATCTGGCGGGCGATGCGGCGCAATCGGTGATCCCGACCACGAACTGGATGTATCCGGCCAATCTTCCCGCAGCCGGCCTGCCCGCCGGGTTTGAAACGCTGATCCAGCCCGCGCAATCGCTGTTGATGTCCTCGGACGCGGCCGGCGCGGCACGGGATGCAGCGGTGGCCGAATGGCAAGCCGCCCTCGCCCGCTGATCCCGGCCTGCGTTGCGCTGGCCGTCGTCGCGCTGACGGGGGGCAGCGCGCTGGTCACGGCCATGGGCGCGGAAAGCTGGCAGCTGACCGCGCCCGACCGTTCTGCCCTGCGCTTTACGCTGCTGCAGGCGGCGCTGTCGGCCGGCGTCTCGGCCCTGCTGGCGGTGCCCTTGGCCCGCGCGCTGATGCGGCGGCACTTTCCGGGGCGGGGGGCGCTGATGCGGCTGATGGCGGCGCCTTTTCTGCTGCCGACCATCGTTGCCGTTCTGGGCCTGCTGGCGATCTTCGGCCGCAGCGGGCCGGTCAACGGGGTGTTGCAGGCCATGGGCCTGCCGGCGTTTTCGGTCTTCGGGCTGCACGGAGTCGTTCTTGCCCATGTCTTCCTGAACCTGCCGCTGGCGACGCGGATGTTGGTCCACGGCTGGCAGGCGATCCCGGCCGAGCGGTTCCGGCTGGCGCAATCGCTGGGCATGGGGCCGGGTGCGCAGTTCCGGCATCTGGAATGGCCGATGCTGCGGGCGGTGCTGCCCGGCGCCTTCGTGCTGGTGTTCCTGCTGTGCCTGACCTCTTTCGCCGTGGCGCTGACGCTGGGCGGCGGGCCGGGGGCTTCGACGATTGAACTGTCGATCTATCAGGCGCTGCGGTTTGACTTCGATCTGGGCCGGGCGGCGCTGCTGGCGGCGGTGCAGTTCCTGCTGTGCGCCGCCGTCACGCTGGCGGCCATGCGGCTGGCCGTGGCCGAGGGCTTCGGCGCCGGTCTGGGCCGCGCGCTCGAGGTGCCGGCCCCGCGCGGCTGGCGCCGGATGGCGGATGCAACCGTCATCGCTCTGGCGGCGGCCTTCCTGCTGGCGCCGCTGCTGGCGGTAGCCCTGCGCGGCGCGGCGGGGCTGCTGTCGCTGCCCGTCGGCGTGTTTGAGGCGGCCGTTCGGTCGCTGGTCGTGGCGGTGATTTCGGCGCTGCTGGCGATGGCGGGCGCATTGGCGCTGGTGCAGGCACGGGTGGCGGGGCACCGCTGGGCCGAACTGGCCGGGATGCTGCCGCTGACCGCTTCGGGGCTGGTGATGGGGACGGGGATGTTCCTGATCGTGCATCCGCTGGCGCCAGTGGAACGGCTGGCCCTGCCGGTGACGGTTCTGGTGAACGCCGCGCTCTCGCTGCCCTATCTGGTGCGGCTGTTGCTGCCGCAGGCGCGGCAGGTGCAGGCCGATTATGGCCGGCTGGCCGAATCGCTGGGGCTGCGGGGGGTGCAGCGGCTGCGCCGGGTGGTCCTGCCCCGTCTAGCGCGGCCTCTGGGCTTTGGCACCGGCCTTGCCGCCGCCCTGTCGATGGGCGATCTGGGCGTCATCGCGCTTTTCGCGGGTGAACGGCAGGCCACCCTGCCGCTGATGGTGCAGCGTCTGGCCGGCGCCTACCGGATGGAGGCGGCGGGCGCGGCGGCGCTGCTGTTGGTGGCGCTGAGTTTCGCGCTGTTCTGGGCATTTGACAGGTTGGGGGCACGCCATGCTGACGCTTGACAACCTGCTGCTGGTGCAGGACGATTTCCGGCTTTCGGCCAACTGGAGCCTGCCCGCCGGCGCCCGCGCGGCCGTCATCGGCCCGTCGGGTGCCGGAAAATCCACTTTCCTCATGGCTTTGGCGGGGTTTCTTCAACCGGCGTCGGGCCGCATCCTGTGGCAGGGCCGGGAACTGGCGCAGGTGGCGCCGGGCGACCGGCCGCTGAGCATCCTGTTCCAGGATCAAAACCTGTTCCCCCACCTGACCGTAGCCCAGAACCTGGGCCTTGGCCTACGCCCAGACCTTCGGCTAAGCCCGGAGCAGCACCGGCAGGTGGCCAGTGTGCTGGACCGTGTGGGCCTTGGCGGCATGGGCGCCCGCAAGCCGGCGCAGCTTTCGGGCGGGCAGCTTGGCCGCGCCGCGCTGGCCCGTGTGCTGTTGCGGGCGCGGCCGATGCTCTTGCTGGATGAACCCTTTGCGGCGCTTGGTCCGGCGCTGAAGGCGGAAATGCTTGATCTTCTTGCCGAAGTTGCCGGCGAAACCGGGGCGACGGTGCTGATGGTCACCCATGACCCGGCCGACGCCCGGCGATTTGCCGAAATGTCGGTTCTGGTAGCCGATGGGGTGGCGGCGGCACCGGTGCCCACGGCCGCGCTGTTTGCCGATCCGCCGCCGGCCCTGCGCGCCTATCTGGGGTCATGAAACGAAAAACCCCCGCCAGTGGCGGGGGTTGAGGGCCAAAGCTGAGTTGGCGTCTTAAGCGTGCGTCTTCTTGCCCTTGATGCCCGACCACAGTTTCTTGTTGGTCAGATACAGCAGCGACGACAGCAGGATCAGGAAGATCACCGCTTTGAAGCCGGCCGACTTGCGCGCCATCATATGCGGCTCGGCCGCCCACATCAGGAAGGCCGACACGTCTTCGGCCATCTGATGCACGGTGGCAGGCGTGCCGTCCTGATAGGTGATCACGTCATCCGAGAGCGGCGGGGTCATGGCGATCCAGCCGGTCGAGAAGGCGTGGTTTTCGTAGAAGGTCGAACCCGCTTCCTCTTTTTCTTCCCCGGTATAGCCGGTCAGCACCGAGTAGATGTACTCGGGCCCGCCGATGCCGCGGAAGAACTGGTTGATCCCCAGCCCGTAGGGTCCGTGGAAGCCGGCACGCGCCTTGGCCATCAGCGACAGGTCCGGCGCACCGGCGCCGGTGTTGGCCGGGAAGTTGTCGGCCGGAACGGCCGCACGCTCTTCACCGGTTTCCTTGTCGATGACGCTGAATTGGGCGGCATAGGCGCGCACCTGATCTTCGGGCAGATGCGGCCCGCCTTCATCGGAAAGCGAGCGGATCGGGACGAACTTCATGCCATGGCAGGCCGAGCAGACTTCGGTGAAAACCTGCAGGCCGCGCTGAAGCTGATGCTCGTCAAAGGTGCCGAAGGGCCCCTCGAACGAGAAGGCATGATCCTCGACATGGCCGCCCTCGCCACCGGCGGCAAAGGCCGCGCCGGTGGTCAGGCAAAGGGCAGAAACGGCGCTGATTGCGATTTTGCGGAACATCTCAGTCAGTCCTCTCTGTCACTCGGCCGGGGTGCCGTAGTGGGATTTGAAATCTTCCTCGATCGTGGCCGGCTGCGGCAGCGGTTTTTCCAGCACGCCCAGAAGCGGCAGGATGATCAGGAAGTAGGCGAACCAGTAGGTCGCCGCGATCAGCGAGATCCAGGTATAGATCCCTTCCGCCGGCATCGCGCCCACCCACATCAGCACCACGAAGTCGATGGCCAGAAGCCAGAACCACGCCTTGAACTTGGGCCGGTACTTGCCCGAGCGCACCGACGAGGTATCCAGCCACGGAACCAGCGCCATGCAGGCGATGGCGCCGAACATGGCCAGCACGCCGAAGAACTTGGCGTCGATGATGCCGAAGCTCAGGAACTCGACCAGCTGGACGGCCCAGACATCGGCGGTGAAGGCGCGCAGGATGGCGTAGAACGGCAGGAAGTACCATTCCGGCACGATATGCGCGGGCGTCGCCAGCGGGTTCGCCTCGATGTAGTTGTCGGGGTGGCCAAGGAAGTTCGGCATGAAGCCGACGACCGCAAAGAACACCACCAGAATGACGGTCAGCGCGAAAATGTCCTTGATGACATAGTAGGGCCAGAACGGAACCGTGTCCTTCTGCGCCTCTTCCTTCGACCCGCGGCGCACTTCAACACCCGTGGGGTTGTTGTTGCCGGTGGTGTGGAAGGCCCAGATGTGAACGGCGACCAGCGCGGCGATCACGAAGGGCAGAAGATAGTGCAGCGAGAAGAAGCGGTTCAGCGTGGCATTGTCCACCGCCGGGCCGCCCAGCAGCCATTCCTGAATGGCCGGGCCAACGCCGGGGATCGCGCCGAAAAGACCGGTGATCACCGTGGCGCCCCAGAACGACATCTGACCCCAGGGCAGCACATAGCCCATGAAGGCCGTCGCCATCATCGCCAGATAGATCAGCATGCCGACGATCCAGGTCACTTCGCGCGGGGCCTTGTAGGACCCGTAGTAAAGACCGCGGAAGATGTGCAGATAGACGGCGAAGAAGAACAGCGAAGCGCCGTTCGCGTGCAGATAGCGGATCATGTGCCCGCCGTTCACGTCACGCATGATATGTTCGACCGACTTGAAGGCCATGTCGACATGCGGCGTGTAGTGCATCGCCAGGACAACGCCGGTGGCAATCTGAAGCACAAGGCAGAAGGCCAGGACGATGCCCCAGATCCACATCCAGTTCAGGTTCTTGGGCGTCGGAATCATCAGCGTGTCATAGACAAGGCTGACAACGGGCAGACGGGAATGAAGCCACTTCTCGATGCCCGTCTTGGGCTCGTAATGGTCGTGAGGAATACCGGCCATGTTGCTGTTCCTTACCCGAGCTTGATCGTCGTTTCGTCTTCGAACTTGGCCACCGGAATGTCCAGGTTGCGCGGCGCCGGTCCTTTGCGGATACGGCCCGAAGTATCATAGTGCGACCCGTGGCAGGGGCAGAACCAGCCGCCGAAATCTCCGGCGCCGTCGCCCAGCGGCACGCAGCCCAGATGGGTGCAGACGCCCATCATCACCAGCCATTCGCCGGCTTCGTCCATCGAGCGGTTGGCGTCCGAGGCATCGGCGCCGGGCTTGTTGGCGTTCTCGGCATGCGGGTCCACCAGATCGGTCAGCGCGGTGTCGCGCGCGGCCTTGATTTCCTCCGCGGTGCGGCGGCGGATGAACACCGGCTTGCCGCGCCATTTCACGGTCAGCTGCGTGCCGACCGCAATGCCCGAGACATCGACAAAGATCGAGGCCAGGGCGCGGGTGTCGGCCGAGGGGTTCATCTGGTTCACAAGCGGCCAGACCGCCGCGCCGGTGGCAACGGCGCCGGCCCCGGCGGTTGCATAGTACAGGAAATCCCTGCGGGTGCCTGCGTGATCGTCTGCGTGGGACACGAGATCTTCTCCCTTCCGTGGCCGCCGGGCATGCGGCCCATAAACCTTGCGGCCGCAGTTTCCCGCAGCCTTGCCGGGCGGGTTTAAACAAGCTTGCGCGGTCCGTCCAGCGGTCAAAGGCGCGCAGGGGCGCGGAAAACCGCTTTGTCGGAAGCCGTGGCCTTGAAGGCGCAGCCCAGGCTTCCTAACGGCTCAGCCGACGGGCCGGGTGGCCAGCATCGCGGGGCGCGCGGCAAAGCCCGCTTCCCAGGCCGCAAGGCGCGGACGGCCCTCACGCCAGCCGCGGGCATCATGGCGGAAATCCAGATAGCCCAGCGCGCAGCCGAGCGCGATATGCGCGCCGGTCAGCGGGTCTTCCAGCAGCGGGGTCCACAGCGATTCCACCGCATCCAAAGTGCGGGCGGCCTTGCTCCACTGCCCCTCGACCCAGGGCTGAAAACGCAGTTCCTCGGGCCGCAGCCGCCATTCATAGGCCATCAGCAGCGCCGCTTCGGCGACGCCGTGCGCCGTCGCCTCCAGCGTCAGCACATCCCACAGCGCGGGGCCTTCGGGATAAAGCCCCGAGGCCGAAACATGATCGAGATAGCGGCAGATCACCCGGCTGTCATAGATCGCCCGGCCGTCGTCCAGTTCCAGCACCGGGATCTTGCCCAGCGGGTTCTGCGCAACCGGCATGGTTCCGGGGTCCAGTGGCGTGCCCGAGGCGTGAACCACCTCGACCCGGCCAGCCAGCCCGCATTCATGGATGGTGACCGTGGCCATCCGCCCGAACGGCGTGGCGGGGGAAGAGAAAAGACGCATTCAGGCCTCCATAAGCATCAGGTTCGGGCGGCGGCGCGGCCGGCGTGCCGGCCGGTCGCCAGACAGGCGGTCAGCAGATAGCCACCTGTCGGCGCCTCCCAGTCAAGCATTTCGCCGGCGGCAAAGATGCCGGGCAGCGCGCGCAGTTCAAGATCGGGGGTCAGGCTGTCCGCCGTGATGCCGCCCGCCGATGAAATCGCCTCGTCCAGCGGGCGGGGGCCGGCCAACGGTACCGGCAGCGCCTTGACTGCCTGCGCCGGCGGCATGGCGCGGCCGAACTCCATCACCAGCGCGGCGGCGGCGGGCGCCAGACCCAGCTTGCGCAGCCGGTTCGGCAGGCTTTCCGAGGGTTTCATCCGTTGCAGCCGCGCGGCAATCTGATCGGCCGACACATCCGGCAGCAAATCCACGGCCAACGCAACCCCCTCGCGCAACTCACGGCTGACCGCATAGATCCCGCCGCCCTCAACCCCCCGGGCCGAGATGACGAACTCCCCGCGTTCCCGCCGGTCGCCGACGCACAGCGCCGCGCCCTTGATCGCCTGACCGAAGTGGCGGGTCATATGGGCCGACCAGTTCACGGCAAAGCCCATGTTGGCCGGCCGGAAGGGCGCCACCGCAACCCCCCGCGCCACCAGCCATGGCACCCAGGCGGCATCGGACCCCAGCCGGGGCCAGCTTGCGCCGCCCAGCGCCAGCACGGTGACAGCGGGGGTCAGCACCCTGTCGCCTTCGGGCGTGGCAAAGCGCAGCCCGTCGCCGTCAAACCCCTGCCAGACCCAGCGCGTGCGCAGGGTCACGCCCAGCCCGGCCAGACGGGCCAGCCAGGCGCGCAACAGGGGTGAGGCCTTCATCGCCCGCGGAAAGACCCGCCGCGTGGTGCCGGTAAACACCTCTTGCCCCAGCCCGCGGCACCAATCCATCACCTGTTCAGGCCCGAATTCGGCCGTATAGGGACGAATCCAGCCTTCGGGGTAGTGCGCGGCAAAGGCCGCCGGCGGTTCATCCCGGGTGATGTTCAGCCCCGATTTCCCCGCCATCAGCAGCTTGCGCGCCGGGCTGGGCCGGGCTTCGGCCACCAGAACCCGGCGGCCGGCGCGCGCCAGCTCCTCGGCCGCCATAAGCCCCGCCGGGCCGGCCCCGATCACCAGCGCGTCGGGCCGATCGCTCACGTCCTGACGCCCGGCAGACTGCCCCGCAGTTCCACCACGCGGTGGGGGAAGGGCATCTCGATTCCCGCTTCCTTCAGCGCGTTCCAGATCGCAAACAGCACCGGACTGCCGTAGCGGTTCTTGCCGTCATCAATGCCGTTCACCCAGTATTCCACCGCGAAATCGACACTGGATTCGCCAAAACCGCGCAACTCGCAATCCGGCCCGTCTGGCTGGGTCAGCACGAAGGGCAGCTTGGCCACTGCCGCCTCGATGATGTCGGGCACGCGGTTGATGTCGGTGTCGTAGGAAACCGAGAACTCGGCCTCATAGCGGTTGGCGCTGCCCTGATCCGAGTAGTTGACGACGCGGCTGGTGATGAAATGTTCGTTCGGAACCACGATCCACTTGCCGTCAAACGTCTCAAGCACGCAGGCGCGGGCGGTCATCTTGACGATGGTTCCCTTCTCGCCCCCGTCCAGTTCAACGTAATCGCCGACGGTCGTCTGCCCTTCCACCAAGAGGATGATGCCCGACACGAAATTCGCCGCGATCTGCTGCAGGCCAAGGCCGATGCCAACGCCCAGCGCACCGCCCAGCACGGCTACCGCCGTCAGGTCGATGCCCATGATCGACATAAGCAGCAGGAACGCCGCGCCGAAGATCGCCACTTCGGCCGCCTTGACCGCAAGTTCGCGGGTGGCGGGGCGCAGTTCCTCTTGCTTCTTGATATAGTCGGCGCTTTGCCGGTTCGACCACGACCCCAGCCAGAACAGCAGGCTGCCGGCAATCACCCCCCGGATCAGCGCCAGCACCGAAAAGCGGATGTTGCCCAGCGACACCACGGTTTCGTCCAGCCGGGTGTTAATGTCATCGAGGATGCCCAGCGCATAAAGCGCCGCGACCGGAATCAGCACATAGCGGCCCAGAAGCCGCAGGAACGGATCGGTCAGCACCTCACGCACGAAGATATGCGCGGCGATGAAGAAGAAGACGCGCTTGCCGAAGGCGATCACATCGCCCGACCCGAACAGCGACCGGGTAATCTCTTCGCCCGTGGCGGTGAAAGCATAGGCCAGCACCGGCAGCAACAGCGGCAGAAAGCCCGAGGTGAAGCGGCGCAGGTCGGCCAGAAGGCCGGTCCGCGCGCCCGGGTCCATCAGGCGTGACAGCAGGGGCGCAAGCCGCCGGCTGACGATCCGGGCGGCAATGAAGGCCACCGCCAGCAGCGCGAACTGCGACCATGCGGCGGGCGACAGAAGCCAGCCCATCGCCACCTGACCAGCCTCTGCAACCCAGGCCGAAAGCTTATCCGCCAGTTCCGACTGACCGCCCATCACCACCCCCGCCTGCACCCGCACCTTGCCATCCTGTGGCAAGAAACGCCGGGCAAGACAAGCACCGGGGGCGGATCAGCCGATCATCCGCCGGATGGCCGCCACATGTTCCGGCGTGGCGGCAATGCAATCGGCCGCCAACGCCAGGGCGGCGGGCATCAGCTCTTCCGGCGGAACGATGCGGTCGATCAGACCCCAGGACAGCGCCTCGGCGGCTTCGGCTTTTGCCCCGCCCATCAGGATCATCTTGGCGCGCGCCGGGCCGATCAGCGCCGCCAGCCGCGCCGGATCAGAGGGTTGCGGCAGGAAGCCCAGCTTCATCACCGGGTAGAAGAACTTCGCCCCCGGCACCGCCAGCCGGATATCGCAGGCCAGCGCCATACCCATCGCTCCCCCGGCCAGCGTGCCGTTCAGCGCGGCAATGCTCAGCCCCGGAAAGGCAGCGATGGCCGAGGACAGGTCTTCCCAGACCGCGGCCGTTGCCAGCCCTGCCCGCGCCTCATCCAGATCGGCGCCGGCCGAGAACACCTTGCCTTCCCCCGTCAGCACAATGGCGCGGGCGCCTTCCGCCGTGGCGCGGCGCACCGCCCGGTCCAGCCCCTCCAGCATGGTCCGCGTCAGCGAATTGGCCTTTTCCGGCCGCCGCAGCGTCAGCACCCACAGGGCGCCGGTATCCTGAACACCGATCATCAGATCAATCCTGCCGCTTTCCGCACCGCCTCATCGCGCAATGAGATGTCCTTGCCAAGCCACGGATCGGCTTCGGCGCCGCACATCCACAACAGCGCCCGCGCCGGCCATTCGGCGGGAATGTGAACCGCCGGATCAAGCTGGCTGACCGGGTTCACGCCCGAAGCGCGGATTTTCACCTGCATCTCGGTGGCCACGGTGCCGGGCGACAGGCCAAGCGCCCGGATGCCATGCGCCGCTTCTTCCAGATGCAGCGCGCGGGTCAGCATCAGCGCCCCCGCCTTGCCGGCGCAATAGGCGCTCCACCCCTCATAAGGCGTGGTGGCGGCACCCGACGAGACGGTGATCACCGTGCCGCCGCCCTGTGCCTTCATCACCGGCACGGCGGCGCGGATGCCGTGGAAAACGCCCTTCAGGTTGATGTCGATCGACCGGCCCCAAGCATCGGCATCGGCGCTGGTCAGGGGGGCGATGGGGTCGATCACGCCGGCGTTGTTGATCAGCACGTCAAGCCGCCCGAACTGCGCCACCACCTGCGCCACCGCCGCATCAACCTCAGCCGCCTGCGCGATATCACAGCGCAGGGCCAGCGCCCCGGGGCCGATTTCCGCCGCAAGCGCCGCGATCTCATCGCCGCTGCGGGCCAGAAGCGCCACTTTCGCCCCGGCTGCGGCAAAGACACGCGCCGCCGCGGCACCGATGCCCCGGCTTGCCCCGGTGATGATCACGACCTTGCCCTGCATGGCTTTCTCCGGCTTTTTGCCCGGTGACAAAGACCGTCAGGATGCCTGACTTGTCAATGGAATCCCTTGACCCTCTGCCCCTGCCGCCGGATGCTTGCGCCCGAAATTTCCATGGAAGGCTATGTCATGAAACACTGGTCTCTGGCGGGATCGACCGCCGCAATCGCCCTGTTTGCCGGTGCCGCGCAGGCCGACGTGACGCCCGCCGAAGTCTGGCAGAACTGGCAGGACCTTTCGGCATCCTATGATCAGACCATCACCGGCACCGCGACCGAAAGCGGCGATGCGCTGGTGGTGTCCGACCTGACGATGACAAGCGAGGAAGACGGCATCACGGTTGTCAGCACCATCCCCGAGGTGCGCTTTACCGCCAAGGGCGATGGCACGGTCGAGATCACCATGACCGACAGCTATGCGGTGACCTTTGACAACGCCGCCGACAGCACTTCGGCCGAAATCACCGTCAGCCAGCCGGGCATGGTGGTGACCGCCAGCGGCACGGCCGATGCGACCGACTATGCCTTTGCCGCGCCTTCGGTGGAAATCCGGCTGGCCAAGGTGGATGGTCAGGATGCCGCCGCAGCCGGCGCCGATGTGGCCGCGACCATGGCCAACATCGCGGGCCACTACCTTGTCACCGGCACCGACACCGCCAAGACGCTGGATTCCGAGTTTTCAGCCGACAGCCTGAACCTGAAGGCCGTGGTCAAAGACCCCGAAACCCAGACCGACCTGAACATGACGGCCAGCGTCGCCGGCCTGTCGGGCAAGGCCGCGGGGAATTTCATGGGCGTCGACATGGAGGACTTTGGCGAAGCCCTGAAAGCCGGCACCACCATGGATTTCTCGGTCAGCTACGGCGCTGTCGCCTATGACATGAACGTCACCGAACCCACCGGCCCCACCATGATCCGCGGTGGTTCGCAGGGCGGCAGCCTGCAACTGGCGATGGACGCGGCGCGGCTCTTGCTTGCCACCTCGGGCAAGGGGGTGGAAATCGCCATCTCGGGGCCGGAAATTCCGCTGCCGCAGGTCAGCCTCAGCTATGCCGAAAGCGCGATGAACTTCCTGGTGCCGCTGGCGAAATCGGACACGCCGCAGGATTTCACCGCCGTCTTCAAGCTGATCGACCTGGCGGTGCCCGAAGACCTCTGGGCGATGGTGGACCCGACCGGGCAGATTCCGCATGACCCCGCAACGCTGATCATCGACACCAAGGGCCAGATGACGGTGACCACCGATATCGCCGATGACGACGCGATGGCAGCCCTGGGCGATGCCCCGCCGGCGGCGCTGAACGCGCTGGAGATCACCGAAATCCGCGCCAAGGTGGCGGGGGCCGAAATCAGCGGCAACGGCGCGCTGACCTTCGACAACACCGACCTTGCGACTTTCGGCGGCTTCCCGGCGCCGACCGGCAAGCTTGACTTCAAGCTTCTGGGCGTGAACTCGCTGATGGACAAGCTGATGGCGATGGGCCTGATGCCCGAAGATGCGCTGATGGGCGCGCGGATGGGCCTTGCCATGCTGGCCCGGCCCGTCACCGGGCCGGATGACCTGACCTCCTCGCTGGAGTTCAGGGACAAACACTTCTACGCCAACGGCCAGCAGCTTCAGTAACCGCTGCACCTGAACCCGGGCCGCCCGCATGCCGGGCGGTCTTTTCGTTGCCGGGGGTTGAAATCCGCCGCCGAAGGATGAAGGTCTGGCGGGCAGCCGCAACCGGATGGACCGATGACCCAGCACCTTCAACGCCTGACCGAAGCCCTGCTTGACGCCGCCCGGCGCGCGGGCGCCGAAGCCGCCGATGCCATGGCGGTATCGGGCAGCGCCCTGTCCATCGACATCCGGGCGGGCCAGCTGGAACAGGCGGAACGGGCCGAGGGGGTTGAAGTGGGCCTGCGCGTGCTGATCGGCGGGCGGCAGGCCTGCGTTTCGGCCTCCGACACCTCTCGCGCGACCTTTGAGCGGCTGGCCGAACGCGCAGTGGCCATGGCCCGCGAGGCCCCCGAAGACCCGACCGCCGGGCTGGCCGACCCCGCTCAGCTGGCGCGCGGCTGGGATATCGCCGCGCTGGAACTGGCCGACCCTGCCGCCGAACCCGCCCCCGCCGCGCTTGAGGCCGACGCCCGCGCGGCCGAGGCGGCTGCGATGGCGCAGCATGGCATCACCCAGGTCGAAGCCTCGGCCGGCTATTCCTTCCGTGAGGTGCATCTGGCCGCCACCAACGGCTTTTCCGGCGCCTATGCCCGCACCGGCCGGTCGGTTTCCGCCGTGGCCTTCACCGGCGAGGGCACCGCGATGGAGCGGGACTATGCCGGCGAATCCCGCGTCTTTCAGGCCGATCTGCCCGACGCGCGCAGCATCGGCACCCTTGCGGCCGAGCGCACGCTGGCCCGCGCCGGGGCGGTCAAGCCGCGCACCGGCACCTATCCGGTGCTGTTTGACGAACGCATCGCCGCCTCGCTGATCGGGCATCTTCTGGGCGCGGTCAACGGCGCGGCCATTGCCCGGGGCGCAAGCTGGCTGCGCGATGCGCTGGGCCAGCAGGTGCTGCCCGCCGGCCTTTCGGTGATCGAAGACCCGCTGCGCCCCCGCGTGTCGGGCAGCCGCCCCTTCGATGCCGAGGGCCTGCCCACGCAACGCCGCGCCATCGTGGACAACGGCATCCTGACCGGGTGGACGCTGGACCTGGCGACGGCGCGGCGGCTGGGCATGGCCTCAACCGGCAACGCCGCGCGGTCCACCTCGGCCCCGCCGTCGCCCGCCACCTCGAACGTCGAACTGACGCAGGGCAGCGCCAGCCGCAGCGACCTGATCCGCGACATGGGGACGGGGTTGCTGGTAACCTCGCTGATCGGATCGACCATCAGCGCCACGACGGGCGATTATTCGCGCGGCGCCTCGGGCTTCTGGGTAGAGGGCGGGCAGATCCGCCATCCGGTGCATGAATGCACCATCGCCGGCAACCTGCGCGACATGCTGTTGCGGATGGTGCCGGCCAACGACGCGCGGATGCACCTTTCGACGCGCGTCCCCTCGATCCTGATCGACGGGCTGACCCTTGCCGGAGCGTGATCTTGCCCTGCTGACCGAAGCGGCGCAGCGCGCCGGCGCCATTGCGCGGGGCTGGTGGAAGGCGGGGCCGAAGGTCTGGGACAAACCGGGCCTTGGCCCGGTGACCGAAGCCGATCTTGCGGTGAACGCCAGCCTTGAGGAAGACCTGCGCAGCGCCCGGCCCGGCTATGGCTGGCTGTCCGAGGAAAGCCCCGATGACGGCACGCGGCTGGATGCCGAGCATGTCTTCATCATCGACCCGATCGACGGCACCCGGTCTTTCATCGCCGGTGAGCCGCATTTCGCCTTGTCGCTGGCCGTCGCGCGGCGGGGGCAGATAACGGCCGCCGTGGTGCATCTGCCCGCGCTGGAGCAGACCTTTGCCGCCGCGCTGGGCGGCCCGGCCCTGCGCAACGGCCAGCCAATCCGCGCCACCCCCGGACCTGCTTTGGCCGAGGCCCGCATCCTGACCACGAAGCCCAGCCTTGCGGCCGAACACTGGCGCGACGGCCCGCCCGGGTTTCAGCGGCATTTCCGGTCATCTGTAGCCTACCGGCTGGCGCTGGTCGCCGCCGGAGAGTTTGATGCGATGCTGTCCTTCCGCCCGGCATGGGAATGGGACATCGCCGCCGGCGACCTGATCTGCCGATGCGCGGGTGCCGTGGTCAGCGACGGGCGCGGGCGCCCGATCAGCTACAACAGCGAAGCCGCCCGCGCGCCCGGCATCCTTGCCGCCGGGCCGGCGCTGCATGCGGCGCTGGTCGGGCGGCTGGCGCCCTGAGCGTTACGCCCTGGGCTTCTTCGGCGGAACGAACCGCTTCGAGGTGTCGCGGGCATCGGTCTTGGGCGCTGCCGGCTTGGCCTTGGAATAGGTTTTCTTGTCGCCGGCCGAATGGCTCTTGTAGCCCGTGGATTTCGACGCGCTGTCACGCTTCACATAGGGCCGCGCCTCGTCGCCCTTGGGCGCATAGGTGCGCTTGGCGGGTTCGTCGCTGCCGTGGCTTTTGTAGCCGCTGGAGCGCGCCGGTTTGTCGGCACTGCCGCCATGGCTTTTGTAGGCGGTGGACTTGGCCTTCTTGTCGGCATCCCAGCGCGGCTTGCGTTCGGCATCGTCGCGCATGACATAGGGCTTGCGGTCACCCTCTTCGGCGCGGGCGCGGGGCGTGTAGGGTTTCTTCGCGTCACCATCGCGGGGGGCATAAGGCTTACGGTCGCCTTCCACGCGCGGCTTGTAGGGTTTGCGGTCGCCCTCGGGGCGCGGGGTGTAGGGCTTGCGGTCACCCGATTCACGCGGCGTATAGGGCTTGCGTTCGGTCGTCTCACGCGGGGCGTAAGGCTTGCGGGCACTGGTTTCGCGCGGGGTGTAGGGCTTGCGTTCGGTGTCGTCGCGGCTGGTCCGGGGGCGCGGCGCCGGCGCGGGCGCGGCGCCTTCCGCGTCCTCCTCGACGATGCGCGGCGGCTTCGGCGTATAGACCGGACGCTCGGCCCGTTCGGGGCGCGGGGCGCGGGCGGGGCGTTCGGCGCGGCCAAGGTCAGGCTCGCCCTGCAGGCGTTCCATGGTCAGGTCGCGGTCGATCTCGGTCACGTCGCGAAAACGGCCCGCCACGGCTTCGGCCAGCTGCACATAGGTCACGTCCTGCTGCACGCGGATCGCACCGATGGAATCCTTGGCGATGGCGCCGGCATCGCAGATCTTCGGCAAAAGCCAGCGCGCCTCGGCCCGGCCGGTATGGCCGACCGAGATGCGGAACCATACCGAAGGCCCGAAATCGCCCTTGGGCCGCGGCGCCGACGGGGCGGGCGGCGGCAGCGAATCCGACAGAACCTCGGGCGCCGAACGCCCCTCACGCCACAGGCGGACAAAGGCGGCAGCCACCGCTTCGGCCCCGAACTGACCGATCAGCGCGTCGGCCATGCCAGCCTCATCGCCCGGCGCTTCGGCCAGCGCGGGATGGGCCATCAGGCGGACATCGTCCCGGTCCTGCACCTCTTCGGCCGAGGGCGCCTTGCCCCATTCGGCCTCAACCTTGGCGCCTTGCAGGATGCGCTGCGCCTTGCGGAAATCGGCCGGCGTCACGATCAGCACCGAGGTGCCCTTGCGCCCGGCGCGGCCGGTGCGGCCCGACCGGTGCAAGAGCGTTTCGGGGTTCGAGGGCAGATCGGCATGGATCACCAGTTCCAGCCCCGGCAGATCAATGCCGCGCGCCGCAACGTCGGTGGCGATGCAGACCCGTGCCCGACCGTCGCGCAGCGCCTGAAGCGCGTGCATCCGCTCGGTCTGGCTCAGCTCACCCGACAGCGCCACCACCTGGAAGCCGCGGTTGCCCATGCGGGCGAACAGGTGGTTCACATTGGCGCGGGTCTTGCAGAAGACGATGGCGGTCTGCGCCTCGTGAAAGCGCAGGGTGTTGAAGATCGCGTGTTCCCGGTCGCGCACGGCAACCGAGAAAGCGCGGTATTCGATATCGCCGTGCTGTCGCGCCTCGCCCTGCGCCACAATGCGCAGCGCGTCTTTCTGGAAGGTGCCGGCCAGCGCCTCGATCTCTTTCGGCACGGTGGCCGAAAACATCAGCGTGCGGCGGTCTTCGGGCGCGGCGGCCAGGATGAACTCCAGGTCCTCGGCAAAGCCCAGGTCCAGCATCTCATCCGCCTCGTCCAGCACCACGGCGCGCAGGGCCGACAGGTCAAGGCTGCCGCGCTCGATGTGGTCGCGCAGGCGGCCCGGCGTGCCGACGACGATATGCGCACCGCGTTCCAGCGCGCGCCGTTCGGTGCGGTAGTCCATGCCGCCGACACATGAGGCCAGATGCGCGCCGGCCGGGCCGTAAAGCCAGTCGAACTCACGCTTGACTTGCAGGGCCAGTTCGCGCGTCGGCGCGATGATCAGCGCCAGCGGCTTGTCGGCGAACAGCAGGCTGTCCTGACCATCCAGCACCTCGGGTGCAATGGCGATGCCGAAAGCCACCGTCTTGCCCGACCCGGTCTGCGCCGAAACCAGAAGGTCGCGGCCCGGAACGCCGTCGGCCAGCACGGCCTGTTGCACCGCGGTCAGGCTTTCATAGCCCTTGGCCGCAAGAGCCGCGGCCAAAGGCGCGGCAATGCCCATATCATTCATCTGTCTGTCCATCTGGGGGGCGGCCATGCGCCCGTGAAGCCCGTATTCCGGCACTTCATCCCCCGGCAGAGGCCTCCTCGCCACCTGCACCCGGACCTATCGCGCCGATCCGCCCCCCATAGGCGCAAAAGCCGGCGCTGTATAGGGTGGCGCTCAGCTTTCGCGGAAGGCCATGTGAAAATAGTCGGTGAAGGGCTGCAGCAGATAGGCCAGCGGCGTGCGGTCGCGGGTCTGGATAAAGGCCTCAACCGGCATGCCCGGCACCAGCCGCTGCCCCTCAAGCCGGGCCACCGCGGCGGGGTCCAGCCTTATTTCGGCGCGATAATAGCTGGTCCGCCCGTCCGGATCGACCAGCGCATCGGCCGAGATGTTCGTCACCTGCCCCTCGATCTCGGGCGTGGTGCGGCCGGGAAGCGATGGCAGGCGCAGGCGCACCGGCTGACCGGGCTGCACCTCATCAATGTCCAGCGGCGACAGCCGGGCGGTCACGATCAGCGGGCGGTCCTGCGGCACGATATACAGCAGCGGATCGGCGGGGCGAATCACCGCCTGCGTGCCCAGAACCTGCAACCCCAAGACCAGACCCGACACCGGCGCGCGAATCTCCAGCCGGCTGAGCCGCTGTTCGATGCTGCGGCGGCGTTCGGCAAGCTCGGCCTCACGCGGGGCGATGTCACGCAGGCCGGTGGCGGCCTCTTCGCGGCGCATGTCGGCAAGGCGCAGGATCTCCAGCGCCACTTCGGTGGACCGCCCCTCGGCCTGGGCCCGCGCCGCCACCGCCTCACCCAGCGCGCCCTGCAGCGATGCCGCCTCACGCTCCAGCGCCAGAACGCGGCCGGACTGCGCCAGACCCTTGGCCAGAAGCGATTGCTGGTCGGTCAGTTCCTGCCCGATCAGTTCGATCTGCCGCGACAGGGCGGCCTCTTGCGCGCGGATGCCCTCGACCTGCGCGGCGATCTGGGCCTGACGCTGTTCCAGCTGTTCCACCTGCTTGCGCAGGGTCTGGGCACGGGCATCGAACAGGTTGCGCTGCCCGGCGATCAGGGCCGCCACTTCGGGCCGGGTGCCGGCCTGCCCGGTCAGCTCGGCCGGAAAATCGGGGGCGGCGGCGCCATCGCGTTCGGCTTCCAGCCGGGCGCGGTGGGCCATGGTTTCAAAAAGCTGCGCCTCGACAATCGCGTGTTCGGATTGCAGAAGCGAGCCGTCCAGCACCATCAGCAGATCGCCCGCCGCCACGCTTTGCGCCTCGGCCACCGCAAGCCGGGCCACCACCCCGCCATCGGGGTGCTGCACAACCTGGCGGTTCTGTTCCACCTCAACCCGGCCCTGCGCAATCACCGCGCCGGAAATCGTCGTCATGGCGCCCCAGCCCACCAGCCCCGCCAGCACGACCAGCAGGGTCAGCGCCCCCAGAACCACCGCCGGGCGGGCGGACAGAACGGATGCGCGGCCGCTCATGCCACACCCCCGGGGCCGGCGTTGCGGACGATTTCGGTATGGTTCTTCACCAGTTCGCGCAGCACCGTATCGCGCGGACCGAAGGCGCGGCGCAGCCCGTCTTCCAGCACCAGCAACAGGTCGCATTCCTGAATGGCCGCCGGCCGGTGCGCCATGATCAGCACGCCACCCCCCGCCGCCTTGTGCGCCCGCAGCGCCGCGTTCAGCGCCACCGTGCCGTCATTGTCGAGGTTCGAGTTCGGCTCATCCAGCACCAGAAGCACCGGGTCGCCATAGAGCGCCCGCGCCAGCCCGATCCGCTGGACCTGCCCGCCCGAAAGCCGCCCGCCCAGCGCGCTGATCCGCGTGTCATAGCCCTTGGGCAACCGCAGGATCATCTCATGCGCGGCGGCCCGGCGCGCGGCACCCACAATCGCCTCACTGTCCGGCGCGGGATCGAAGCGTGAGATATTCTCGGCAATCGTGCCATCGAACAGCGTCACCGTCTGCGGCAGATACCCCATCAGCCGCCCCAGCCGGTCGGGCCCGAACTGGTCCAGCGTGGCGCCATCCAGCCGCAGCTGACCCCCCGCCGCCGGCCAGATGCCGGTCAGCGCGCGGGCCAGGGTGGTCTTGCCCGCGCCCGAAGGCCCGATCACGCCCACGGCCTGCCCGGGCTCCAGCCGGAAACTGATGCCGCGCAGAACCGCGCCGTTTTCGCCCGGGGGAACCACCGTCAGGTTCGTCGCCTCCAGCCGCGCGGCGGGACGCGGCAGTTCGGTCCGTTCCGCCTCGGGCGGCAGGCGTGACAGCAGATCGCCCAGCCGCCGACGCGCCTCAATCGCGCGGGTCATCACCGCCCACTGGCCGATCAGCTGCTCGATCGGTTGCAGCGTCCGCCCCATCAGGATCGACGCCGCCACCATCGCCCCGGCACTCAGGCTGCCCTGCAGCACCAGCCAGGCCCCCAGCCCCAGCACCGCCGATTGCAGCGCCATCCGCAGCGTGCGCGTCAGAGCCGAAAAGCCGCCACCCCGGTCCGCCGCCTGCAAGGTCTGGTCCAATGCCGCCCGGCGCGTCCGCTGCCAGCGGGCATAGGCGCTGCCCGCCATGCCCAGCGCCAGAAGCGTGCCCGAGCCGGTCTTCATGTCCTCCGACTGCCGCTCTGCCTCCAGTGACAGGGCGTTGGCGCGGTTCAGCGCCGGCTCCGACAGCCGCTGGTTCAGCACGGTCAGCGCTACCAGAACCGCACCGCCCCCCACCGCCAGCCAGCCCAGCACCGGATCAAAGACAAAGATCGCCGCCAGAAAGATCGGCGTCCACGGAATGTCGAACACCGCCGACATGACGGGCGATGCCCAAAGCCGCTGCAGCGCCTCAAGATCGCGCTGCGCCGCCAGCGCCCCGATATCGCCCGGCGCCTGCACCAGACGGCGATGCGCGGCGGTAAAGACGCGCTGATCCAGCCTGTCCTGCAACTGCGCCCCGATCCGGGCCAGCACCCGGCCGCGGGCGTAATCCAGCACCCCCATCACGGCATAAAGAAACGCCACCAGCAGCGACAGCGCGACCAGAGTCGGCTCTGACCGGCTGGTCAGCACCCGGTCATAGACCTGCAGCATGTACAGCGGCCCTGTCAGCAGCAGGATGTTCACCGCCACCGAAAACAGCGCAACCGCCCAGATCAGGCCGCGACTGCCCGCCGAAAGCTCTGCCCTGCCCCATTTGCCTTGCGCGTTCTGCATCGAAACCGTCCTGTTGACCCCGGCGGCAAAAAAACACCACCCGACCGCCTCTGCCGACCGAGGTCGTTGCCATCGCCGGAGGTGCAGCCTATCCCTTGGCTTCCACCGGCGCAGGACGCAAGGCTGAACGGACCATAGGAAAATGACTGTTGCGATTCCATTGATTTGCGCGGCCCCTGTGCGGAAACTTGCGGTCATCGCGGCGCTGGCCGCGCTGACGGCCTGCGGCCCGGCCCCCGCCCCCACCGGAATCGATGATCCCTATGAGCGTGAGAACCGCGGCACCCATCAGTTCAACCTGATGATGGACCAGAAGGTGCTCAGCCCGCTGTCGCAGGCCATGGGCAGCGGCAACGGCCCGATCAGCCGCGGCATATCGAATTTCGGCGGCAATCTGGGCCTGCCGGGCGATGTGGTGAACAACCTGCTGCAGTTCCGCATCGGCCGGGCGACGCACAACACCCTGCGCTTTGCCATCAACTCGACCATCGGCATCGCGGGCCTTTTCGATCCGGCAACCGCCGTCGGCGTGCCGGCGAAGGAAACCGACTTCGGCGAAACGCTGCATGTCTGGGGTATCGGCGAAGGCGCCTATCTGGAATTGCCCCTTCTGGGCCCCTCGACGCAGCGCGATGCACTTGGTTCGGTCGTCGATCTGGCGCTTGATCCCGTGAACCACCTTGTGCCCAAGCCCGAATCCTACATCGGCACCATGGCCAAGCTTGCCGCACGTCTTGGTGACCGGGCGCGCTATTCCGCCACGGTCGATTCCATCCTATATGGAAGCGCAGACAGCTACGCGCAGGCCCGGCTTCTGTATCTGCAGAACCGACGCTACGAACTTGGACAGACCACCGGCGAAGGCGCCGATTTCGAAGACCCGTACGAGGACCCCTATGGAGAATGACTTCACCCAGATGTCCCGCCGCCGCTTTGCGGCCGGCTTCGCGATCGGATCGGTGGCGCTGGCGCTGCCCCTGCCGCTGCGCGCGCTGACGGTGGACGAGGCGCGCAGCTTGGTGGACCGCGCGGTGGCCGACATCAACAAGGTCATCAACTCGGGCAAGTCCGAAAGCGCGATGTTCGGCGATTTCGAGCGGATCTTCTCCAAATACGCCGACGTGCCGGTGATCGCCCGCTCGGCCCTTGGCGTCGCGGCGAAATCGGCCTCGGGCGGGCAGATGTCGGCCTTCACCAAGGCCTTCCAGGGCTACATCAGCCGCAAATACGGCCGCCGCTTCCGTGAATTCATCGGCGGCCGGATTGAAGTTACCGGCGCCCAGCCGCTGAAAAGCTATTATGAGGTGATCTCGGTCGCCCATCTGAAGGGCGAAGCGCCCTTCGACCTGCGCTGGCATGTGTCCGACAAGTCGGGCAAGAACCTGTTCTTCAACATCATCATCGAAGGCGTCAACATGCTAGCCAGCGAACGGGCCGAGGTCGGCGCAATGCTGGACAAGCGCAAGGGCAACATCGACGCGCTGATCGAAGACCTGAAGAAGGTCTAGGCGACCAGCGCCGCCGCCGTGCCTCCCGTCGCGCGCAAGGCATCTGCCGGCGCGATGCCCAGCAGAAGCCCCCGCGCCCCGGCGTTGATCCAGATCTTCGGCGCGGCGCAGGCCGCCGCCTCGATGGCCGTCGGAACCTGCCGCTTCTGGCCGAAGGGGCTGATGCCGCCCACATGATAGCCGGTCAGCCGCTCGGCCTTCGCGGGCGGCATCATCGCCGCCGCCTTGCCGCCAAAGGCCGCCGCCACCCGCTTCATCGACAGCTGCGCATCCGAAGGGATCACGCAGCAGGCCGGCCGGCCATCCACCTCAACCATCAGGCATTTCAGCACCACCGCCGGGTCCAGCCCCAGCGCCTCTGCCGCCGCCATGCCGATGCGGTCGGCCCCCGGATCATAGGCATAGGGGTGCAGCGTCACCTGCACCCCCAGCTTTTCCAGCGCTTTCAGACCCGGAGTGGCTGCCATTTCATCTGTCTGAAAATATCCTCGGGGGGAGGCCGAAGGCCGTGGGGGGCAGACAGCCCCCCGGCGACGCTTCAGTAAACGACCACCGACCGGATCGACTTGCCCTCGTGCATCAGGTCGAACCCTTCGTTGATCCGCTCCAGCGGCAGGACATGGGTGATCATCGGGTCGATCTCGATCTTGCCGTCCATGTACCAGTCGACGATTTTCGGCACATCGGTCCGGCCGCGGGCGCCGCCGAATGCCGTGCCCTTCCAGACGCGGCCGGTCACCAGCTGGAACGGACGGGTCTGAATTTCGGCCCCCGCCGGCGCCACGCCGATCACCACCGAAACACCCCAGCCGCGGTGGGTGCATTCCAGCGCGTCGCGCATCACCTTCACGTTGCCGGTGCAGTCGAAGGAATAATCCGCTCCGCCGATCTGGTCGAAGGGCGTCTTCGTCATGTTGACGATATGCTGGACGACCGAGCCTTCGATTTCCTTGGGGTTGACGAAATGCGTCATCCCGAAGCGCTCGCCCCAGGCCTTCTTGTCGTTGTTCAGGTCAACCCCGATGATCATGTCGGCGCCGGCCAGCTTCAGCCCCTGGATGACGTTCAGCCCGATGCCGCCCAGACCGAAGACCACCGCCTTGGCGCCGGTTTCCACCTTGGCGGTGTTCAGCACGGCGCCCACGCCGGTCGTCACGCCGCAGCCGATGTAGCAGACCTTGTCGAACGGCGCGTCCTCACGGATCTTGGCCAGCGCGATTTCCGGCACCACCGTGTGGTTGGCGAAGGTCGAACAGCCCATGTAGTGATGGATCGGCGTGCCATCCAGCATGGAAAACCGGCTGGTCCCGTCGGGCATCAGCCCCTGCCCCTGCGTCGCGCGGATCGAGGTGCAGAGGTTGGTCTTCTGCGACAGGCACGACGGGCATTCGCGGCATTCCGGGGTGTAAAGCGGAATGACATGGTCGCCCGGTTTCAGCGATTTCACCCCCGGCCCGCAGGCGATGACAACGCCCGCGCCCTCATGCCCCAGGATCGCGGGGAACAGCCCCTCGGGGTCGGCGCCCGACAGGGTGAATTCGTCGGTGTGGCAGATGCCGGTGGCCTTGATCTCAACTAGAACCTCGCCCTCTTTCGGATCGGCCAGGTTCACTTCCATGATCTCAAGCGGTTTGCCGGGTGCAACGGCGACGGCGGCACGGGTGCGCATGCGGAATTCCTCCCCTTATCTTCGCGGCAAGGCTGTGCGAAATATCGGGCAAGATCAACGCGGGAAACGACCAATCATGCGCACTTCCGGCCCAGTCCTTGCCATTCTTCTTGCCCTTGCCGCCTGCACCCCCGCGCCTGAGCCCGATCCGGTGCCGGTGGTGCGCGACCCGAATGTCGATGTGACCCCCGGCCTGAACGAGAAAGAGCCCGACACCTGCGGCGCGAAGAAATTCGCGCAACTGGTCGGTCAGCCGCAAACCGCGGTCGCCACGGCAGGAATCACCCAGGAATACCGGATCATCGACCCCTTCTCGATCGTCACGCAGGAATACAGCCCCGACCGGATCAACGTGAATGTCGATGGCGCGGGCATCATCACCCATCTGACCTGCGGCTAAGGGGTTGCGCCGGGCGGTCTGCTGCGCGCTGGCGCTGGTGCTGTCGGGCTGCATCGCGGCCCGGCCCGGCTATCGCATGGGCCCGGTGGATGAGATGATCCCGCCGCAACCCGACCGCTGCGGGCTGGCGGCACTGCCCGCGATGCAGGGTTTACCGATGGCGCGGCTGGCGGGCCTGCCGCTGACGGGGCCGCTGCGCGTCCTCTGGCCCGGTCAGGAAGTGACCGATGACATCCGCCCCGAACGGCTGAACGCCGAGGTGGATCTGAACGGCAATATCCGGCGGCTGTTCTGCGGTTGACCAAAGGAAACCCCCGGCGCTGGGGGCGCCGGGGGCCAACCAGATCACTCGGACTTACATGCGGAAGGTGGTGTGGCAGTCCTTGCAGGCGCCACCAACGCCCGCCATGCCGGCCCCGATGGTTTCGGCCGAGGTCACGTCCAGCGCCGCGGCGGCGGTGCCCAGACCGTTCGCCTTGGCGATGAATGCATCCCAGTTGGCCCAGACATCGGGCTTTGCTTCGGTCCCCGGGTCTTCGGCGTTCTTCTCGAACTTGGCAGCGATCACCGCGGCGCCGTCGACAAGGGTCTTCTTGGCGGCTTCGGCGGCGGCGGCATCGAAGGCGGTCTTGCCGCCGGCCATGTCACCCAGCGCCTTGGCGGCGCCACCGAAGGACTTCATCAGGTCCTGGCGGGCGATGACATCGGGATCGGTGGCTTCGGTTTCGGCGTAGGCGATGCCCGCCGTCAGGGCAATGCAGGCGGCGAGGGCCTTGGCTGGAAATTTCATTTCTGGCTCCTGTTGGGTTCAATAGGGGCACTATGCTGTGCGGGCAGGCATCCGCATAGCCGGGGGCAAGGCAGCCTCACGAAGTTTTCATCGTCCGCCGGGAATGGGGTCGGGCACCCGTCCCTGCCAGTCGCGCATGGCCTGCAGCAGGGGCAGGCTGGGATAGCCGTCGGGCGGCAGGCCCAACTCGCCCTGCACGGCGCGGATGGCGGCCTGCGTGCGCGGCCCCATCTTGGCATCCAGCCCGCCGGTGTCATGCCCGGCAATCGACAGCCGCCGCTGCAGTTCGATCCGTTCAAAATAGGTCATGGCGCGCAACTGGCGCGGCCAGCCGGCCACGATCGGGCCGCCGTCGGCCAGCCGGTCGGCCAGATGGCCCACGGCGAAAACGTAGGAATCCGCCAGATTATACGTCTCTATCGCCGCGAAATTGTCGAAGATCAGGAAAGCCGGCCCCCCCGCCCCCGCCGGCAGCAGAAGCGCGCCCCAGTCGTCGCCCTGCAGCGGCCCGCCCCCGGCATCGGTCAGCCCCAGCGCCGCCCAATGCGCCATCGGCCGGGCGGTGCGCGGCCCGGCCAGAAGATAGTCGAACCCCCCGGGCAGCCGCACCTCGGTCGCGAAGGGGCGGCCCTTCTTCCAGCCCGCCCGCGCCAGATAGGCGGCGGTCGAGGCCAGCGCATCCGCCGGATCGTCGCCCCAGATGTCGCGCCGCCCGTCGCCGTCGAAATCCACCGCCAGCCGCTGATAGCTGGAAGGCATGAATTGCGTGTGCCCCATGGCCCCGGCCCAGCTGCCCTTCATCCGGTCAGCCGTGGTGTCGCCCGATTGCAGGATGCGCAGCGCCTCGACCAGTTCGGCTTCAAAGAACGCGCCGCGCCGCCCGTCATATGCCAGCGTTGCCAGCGCCGACAGCGTGGGCGTATCGCCCCTGACCGCGCCATAGCTGCTTTCCAGCCCCCAGATCGCCACCACCGCCTCACGGTCAACGCCGTAGGTCGCCTCGATCCGGTCCAGAACGGCGGCCTGCTGTTTCAGCGCTTTCCGGCCAAAGGCGATGCGGTCGTCCGACACCGCGCGGTCCATGTAATCCCAGATGGTGCGGGTGAATTCATCCTGCCGCCGGTCACGTTCGACGACATCAGGCAGGAAGGTGACGCCGGCCAACGCGGCATCGAAGGTGGCCGATGAAATCCCCAGCGCCAGCGCGCGGCTGCGGAACCCGGCGACCCAGGCATCCAGCCCCGCCTGATTGCCTTCGATCACCACCTCGATCCTCCGCACATCGTCCTGCGCCGCGGCGGCCCATGGCGCGCAAAGCCCGACAAGAACAAGGAAAAGCAGTTTGCGCATCACCGGCCCGGCCTGAATGGCGGTCAGCCTAGCAGCCCCGCCGCCCGCGACAAGCGCCGATCAGCGGCGCTTGCGGACCACCTTGCGGCGCAGAGCGGCATCGCGCGCCGCCGCCGCCCCGGGCTTGCGCGGCTGATAGCGGCCGCGTTTGCCCGGCTTGCCCGAAGGCAGCGCCCGGTCCTCGACCGTCAGCAGCTGCAGCATCAGCCCGCCGGTCACCGGAATGGCCTCGACCAGCCGCACCGTGACGCGCTGACCGATGCCGAAGGTCACCCCGGTATCGGCGCCCATCAGGCTTTGCGTCGCCTCGTCATAATGGAAGAACTCTCGCCCCAGTTCACGGATGGGGATCAGCCCGTCGGCCCCGGTTTCATCCAGCTTCACGAACAGGCCAAAGCGCTGCACCCCGGAAATCCGGCCCGCGAACTCGGCCCCCACGCGATCCGACAGATAGGCCGCCAGATAACGGTCGGTCGTGTCGCGTTCCGCCGCCATGCTGCGCCGCTCGGCATCCGAGATCAGCTTGCCGGTTTCATCAAGGTTCTCGATGTCCCAGGCGCTCAGTCCGTCCTCACCCCAGCCATGGCCCCGGATCAGCGCGCGATGCACGATCAGGTCGGAATAGCGGCGGATCGGGCTGGTGAAATGCGCGTAGTTCCGCAGCGCCAGACCGAAATGGCCAAAGTTTTCCGGGTTGTAATAGGCCTGCGTCATCGACCGCAGGGTCGAGATGTTCATCAGCTCATCAAACTCGGTGCCCTGCGCCTGCGCCAGAAGCCTGTTCAGATGCGCGGTCTTCAGAACCTGCCCCTTGGCCAGAACGAAACCCGATGCCTCGGCCACTTCGCGCAGCGTATCCAGCTTGGTGGGCGAAGGCTCTTCATGCACCCGGTACAGCAGGGGCTGCTTCAGCCGCTGCAATTCTTCGGCCGCACAGACATTGGCGAGGATCATGAATTCCTCGATCAGCTTGTGCGCCTCAAGCCGGTCACGGAAGGCGACCGACAGCACCTTGCCTTCATCCGACAGCACGATCTTGCGTTCCGGCAGATCAAGGTCCAGCGGCTGGCGCGCGGCGCGGGCGTGCTTGGCGGCCTCATAGGCGGCATAAAGCGGACGGATCACCCGGTCTACCAACGGCGCCACCTTGTCATCCGGCGCACCATCGGCCGCCGCCTGCACCTGCGCGTAATGCAGGCTGCCGGCAGACCGCATGATGCCCCGCACGAAGCGGTGCGAAATCTTGTGGCCCTGCGCATCCAGCCGCATCCGCACGGCAAGGCAGGCACGGTCCACGTTCTCATGCAGGCTGCACAGGTCGCCCGACAGGATATCGGGCAGCATCGGCACCACCCGGTCGGGGAAATAAGTCGAGTTGCCACGCTTGCGCGCCTCGCGGTCCAGCGCGGAACCGGGGCGGACGTAATGGGCCACATCGGCAATCGCCACCCAGACGACATGCCCGCCGGGATTTCCGGCCTCGGTGTCTGCCTCGGCAAAGACGGCATCGTCGCGGTCGCGGGCGTCGATCGGGTCGATGGTGACCAGCGGCAGATCGCGCAGGTCGGTCCGGCCGGTGGCGGCGACATGCGGGTTGCTGCGGTCAGCCTCGGCCATGACGGCATCGGGGAACTGGTCGGGAATGCCGTGCTGGTGAATGGCGATCAGGCTGACGGCACGGGGGCCGGTGGGGTCGCCCAGCCGGGCCAGGATGCGGGCCTGCGGCAGGCCCATCTGACGGCGGCCGCCCACCGCCTCGGCCTCGACCAGTTCACCGTCGCGGGCATTCAGGGTCAGGTCGCGGGCCACCCGCCATTCCTTGTCGGCGCCCTTGTCGATGGGAACGATGCGCCCGCCTTCGGCCCCGGCGCGGAAGATGCCCAGAACCTTCAGGGGGTTGGTGCCGATGCGGCGGATCAGCCGCGCCTCATACTGGTAATCGTCCAGATCGACCTTCGAGAGCCGCCCCAGAATCCGGTCGCCCGCCCCCAGCGCCGGATCGCCCTGCTTGGGGATGATCAGGATGCGCAGGGTTTCATCCACGCCTTCCTCAAGCGGACGGGCGTAAAGATCGCCGGCGGCATCGGGGGGCAGAACCATCAGCACCGCAACCGGCGGCAGTTCACCCGAGGCGCGGAAACGGCGCGCGGTTTTCTGCAGCGTTCCCTCTTCCTCAAGCTCTCGCAACAGGCGCTTCAGGTCGATCCGGGCATCGCCCTTGATGCCGAAGGCCTTGGCAATATCGCGCTTGGCCGAAAGGCCGGGATTCTCGGCGATCCACTGGCGGATCTGGTCTTTGGTGGGAAGCGGGTTCATGCGACGGGCCTAGCACGGAAGCGCTGCCAAGGAAACCTTGCGCCCATGGCCGCGGCAGAGCGGGGGTTTCACACCCCCGCACCCCCGTGGAGTATTTCAAAAGGTGCAAATGGGAAGGGGGCAAGGCGTTTGGTGGGCCGGATGGTTAACGCTTCCTCCGCCATACGTGCGTAGAGACGGAAGGAAGACGCGGGGAAGACGGAAAGAAGACCGCGAAAACCACGGTCTTTCAATCCGTTAACCCCCAGATCGCCGTCCTCTGGCCCTGACCCAGGATGGCGGAGTGTTCCCGACGGGCCGCTTTACAGGATCAGGTCCTCCAGCACCGGAACATAGGCCAGCCCGTCAGCACCGACGACGCGGATGTCGAGGTCCGAAAGGCCATTGCCGTCGATGTCGACCGACAGAACCCCATAGCCCGCCCCGCTGTCGGTCACCCGCACCTCACCAGCCGCCATGTTGAAGGCGGCCGAGCCGATGAAGGCAAAGGCCTGATCGCCCGCCGTCAGCGGATCTGCGTCCAGCGCCGACAGGTTGATCAGGTCAGAACCGCTGGTGAAGTCGGTGATCCGGTCGGCCTGCGCCCCGGCGCGGCTTTCGCCGGCGGCGACGAAGACAAAGCTGTCAGCGCCAAGCCCGCCGGTCAGAAGGTCGCGCCCCGCCCCGCCAAGGATCACATCCGCCCCGGCCGAGCCGGTGATCGTGTCGTTGCCCTTGCCGCCCGAAATGCCCGCGATACCGGTCAGGGTGATGCCTGTGAAATCCATCGCATCGGCAAGATCCGTGCCGCGCAGGGTGACCCCGGTCCTGCCATCGGCCGAGATCTCTTCGATGCCGGTCAGGGTGGCGGGCGAGATCACCGTGTTGTTCGCCCCGGCGCGGATCACGTCATAGCCCGCGCCGCCTTCATAGCTGTCGTGCCCGGCGGAAGGGCCGGACAGCAGGAAGACATCATCCCCGCCGCCGCCCGCCAGCACGTCATTGCCGCCGCCGCCGAGGATCACATCGGCGCCTTCCGAGCCGGTCACGGTATCATCGCCAAGCCCGGCATTGATGCTGGTGATGCCCGTCAGAACCGTCGCGCTGAAGTCCAGCGTGTTGGCGGCATTGGTGCCTGCGATGCTGACCTGGGCAAAGCCGCCGGCGCTGATCTCTTCGATCCCGGCCACCGAGGACAGACCGATCACCACATTCGAGGCGGTGGCAACGATCCGGTCCAGCCCCGCGCCGCCGTCGATTGCGTCGGCGCCGTCGCCCCGGCCGATCAGGAAAGTGTCGTCGCCGATGCCACCCGTCAGCGCGTCATCACCCAGACCGCCGCTGAGGCTGTCGTCGCCGTCGCGGCCGTCGATGCTGTCATTGCCGGCATTGCCGCGGATCAGGTTGTCATCGCTGCCGCCGATCACCGTATCATCGCCCGATCCGGCATTGGCCTCTTCGATGGTGGTGGTGGTGGCGGCCGTCATGCCGGCGGTGATTGCCGCCACGATGTTCGAGCTGTTGGCCGTCAGCGACACCACCGTGCCGCGCCCGATCTGGGACACAAGGCTCTGATAGGTCGACTCATACCCCCCGGCGACGGCGAAGACCGGAATGATGTTGGCCGCCTGCAGGGCCGCCATCAGTTGCGGGATCTGGGGATAATCCTCAAGCGCGCCGCCGCCCGGATAAAAGGCGTCGCCGTTGTTCGGCGTCAGGATGCCGCCCAGCGCGCCGTCACCTGCAACGTGATAGGGCGCATCGGTGAACAGCACCACGAAGCGCGCCGCATCAGCGCGATAGCCCGCCTCTGCCGCATTCAGCGCCAGCTGCATCAGCCCTTCGATCTGGGCTTCGGCGCCGTCGGCCCCGCTCAGCACCGTCATGCTGTTGTAGATACTGGCCAGCGTCGCGGCGTCGGCCGTCATGCCCTGTTCCAGCGCATAGACCCATTCGCCGGTGGCGCCGAACGGGTTGACCGGCTTGTCGATGAAGGACGAGACGCCGAAGGCGCTGTTGATCTGCACCGCTTGCAGGGCCGCCACGATCTGCGGCACCAGACCGCGCACCGTGGCAATGTCATCGCCGAAAGAGCCGGAGCGGTCTTGCAGGAACTGCACATCCAACGGCCGCGCGGTGGCGCCGCCGGGGGTGATGACGACAACTTCGCCCTCGACCTCGCTTTCGGTTTCGCCCGACAGGTCGATGTAATCGTTGCTGCTGCTTTCGGAACTGTCGATGCAGTCACGGCCCGAGTAATCCTCGATCGTCACCGACCCGCCCGAGATGTGGTAGGTGTCATCGCCGTCGTCGCCCACCAGCGTATCGGCGCCGCCCCGGCTGTAGAGGTCGTCATCGCCGCGACCGCCTTCCAGCAGGTCATCGCCGTCGCCGCCGTCCAGACTGTCATCGCCAAGGCCGCCCGACAGCGTGTTGTTGCCCGCGTCGCCGGTCGCGCTGGTCGCGGTGCCGCCCAGACGGATGATCTCGACGTTGAGGGGCGCCGTCAGGCCATCGGCCATCAGGATGACGGTATCAATGCCGCCACCGACATCCTCGACGATCACATCGCCGATGTTGTCGAGGATATAGGTGTCATCGCCAGCGCCGCCGATCAGGCTGTCGGCCCCGGCGCCGCCATCCAGCAGGTCATCGCCGCCCAGACCGAACAGGGTCTGGCTGCCCGCCGATCCGGTCAGCACATCGCCGCCTTCGGTGCCGGTGCCGGTCAGACCCGCCGCCGTCAGGCGCAATTCCTCAAGCCCGGTGGTCAGGGTGTAGCTGATGGTCGATTCCACCCGGTCGGTGCCTGCCGTATCGGTGACAACGTCGCCCGCGTTGTCCACCAGATAGACGTCGTTGCCGGCGCCGCCCTCCATCGTGTCGCCCCCCGCGCCGCCGCGCAGGGTGTCGTCAAAGGCGGTGCCGACCAGCCGGTTGTTCAGCGCGTTGCCGCCTGCAACGCGGGCCGCACCGGTCAGCGTCAGATTCTCGACGTTGTTGCCCAGGGTGTAGTTGACCGAGGCAATCACCGTATCCGTGCCGCCCGTCAGGCTTTCGTTGATGCGGTCGGTGGCAATATCGACGCGGTAGGTGTCATCGCCTTCGCCGCCCGTCAGCGTGTCTTTGCCGGCACCACCGTCCAGCGTGTCGTTGCCGGTGGTGCCGACGATCAGATTGTTCAGCGCATTGCCGGTGCCCGCACGGGCGGCGCCGTAAAGGTAAAGCCGCTCGACCTCGGCGCCCAGAACGTAGTTGGCCCAGGCGTTGACGCGGTCGGCGGTGCCGCCGCCGGCCAGTTCGGTCACCTGATCGGCGCTTGAATCGACGGTGTAGATGTCATTGCCGCCGCCGCCCGCCATGGTATCGGCCCCGGCCAGACCGTCAATCTGATCCGCCGCGTTGGTGCCCGAGATGAAATTGTTCAGCGCGTTGCCGGTGCCCATCCTTGCGCCGCCGGTCAGGACCAGCCGCTCGACCTCGGCCGCGAGGGTGAGGTTGACGGACGAGACCACCTCATCCGCCGTGCCGCCGCCCGCGACCTCGACCACCACATCGGCAAGGCTGTCAACGACATAGCGGTCGTTGCCCAGCCCGCCGGTCATGGTGTCGGCGCCGGCAGCGCCGTCCAGCGTATCGGCGCCCGCCGTTCCCGTCAGGCTGTTGTCCAGCGCATTGCCGGTGCCGCTGCGCGCGGCGCCGGTCAGCACCAGATTCTCGACCCCGTCAGCCAGCGTATGGGCGACCCCGGCCAGAACCGTGTCGATGCCGTCGCCGCCCAGTTCCGAGACCACATCCCCCGCGTTGTCGACGATATAGCGGTCATCGCCCAGACCGCCGTTCATTGCGTCGGCGCCGGTGCCGCCGTCCAGCGTGTCATTGCCCGACCCGCCGTCGATGCTGTCATTGCCGGCGCCGCCCTCGATCATGTCGTGGCCGGCATCGGCCGCGATGGTGTCGGCACCGCCCAGCCCCATGATCGCATCGTCGCCCGCGCCGATCTGGTGCAGCCCGCCATAACCCGGCCCCATCAGATCGGCGCCCTCGGTGCCATAGATGTTGAGGTCCGGCTGCCAGCTTGCCGGCGCGAACAGCACCTTGACCGCCTCACCCGCCCCCGGCGCGCCGATGATCAGGTCCTGCGTGCCGTCGGCGTTCAGATCGGGCGACAGCGCCAGCGACGACCCCGTCAGGCTGCCCGGCGCGCCGACGATCTTGGCCCCGCCAAAGCCCTGCGCCACAGCCGAAAGGTCAATGCTGCCCGAAGCCCCGCCCCAGACGATATAGACCGCCCCGGCATTGGCCCCGCCTTCTTCGTTGCCGGGCACGCCAAGGATCAGATCGGCGATGCCGTCGCGGTTCAGGTCACCGCCACCCAGCACCACCATCCCATCCAGCTCTCCGGGGTTTTCGGCGATGATTTCATAGCCGCCGATCCCGGCGCGCACATCCGCCAGGTCCATCGCCGCCGTATCGGCCTTGCCGAAGACAACATAGGCGCGGTCCGACCGCGGGGCGCTGATCAGCATGTCGCCCCGCCCGTCGCCGTTCAGATCGGCCACGCCCGAAACCGCCGCCCCGGCATCATCATCCTCGACCCCGGTGATGATATAGCCGCCGATCCCCGCCGCGATGTCATTCAGGTCAACGCCCGTGCCGGTGGACTTGCCGAAGACCACATAGACCGCGCCCTGGTTCGGGGCGCCGTCATTGTAATCGGGCACGCCGATGAGGATCTCGGATGCGCCGTCGCCGTTCTGGTCGGCCGAGACGCCCAGAACCGTGCCCACCGCATCGCCGCCATCGGCGCCGGTGATCCTGAAACCACCGGTGCCCGCCGCGACATTCGACAGAAGGACCGGCGCATCGCCCGCCTTGCCCCAGACGACATAGGCCGCACCGGCATCGACGCCGCCCGCATCCTGCCCCGGCGCGCCGACCAGCACATCGGCCCGGCCGTCGCCGTTCATGTCTCCTACCGACATGACGCTGTAGCCCGCCATATCGCCCGCCGCCTGACCGCGGATCGCAAAGCCCTCGCCCGAGCCGGCAGTCAGCAGGTCGTTCAGGTCAAGCCCGCCGCCCGCGGCCGGCCCGAAGGCGACAAAGGCCGCCCCCGCATCCGCCGCCGCCCCGCGCGCCATGCCGGGCGCGCCGATCAGCAGCTCACCCCGGCCGTCGGCATTCATGTCGGCGCTGCCGGCGATGGCAAAACCCGCCATATCGCCCGCATTCACCCCGTCGATGATCCAGGTTTCCACCTGCCCCAGAACGCCATCGGCCAGCCCGACGGTGCTGCCCGCGGTCGGCGCCCCCAGCATGGCATAGATGCGGCCCGCCTCGGCGGCCTTGTCGTCATCGCCGGCGGCGCCAACCGCCACATCCGCGACGCCGTCGCCGTTCAGGTCACCGACCGAAGCCACCCATCCCGTCGCCGGCGCCGGTGCCAGCGTCGAGGTCAGATCCCCCGGCGCATTCGGCGTCAGCGTATAGCCACCCTCGGCGAGGATGGCAGAGTTCAGAAAGACCTTGGTGTTCGGAACGGGCATGGCAAACCTGCTGGCTGAGGCGGTGGACGATCCCGCCAGCAAGGCACCCTGCGCCGAAAACGCACAATAAACCCGGGTCCGAGGGCCCTCAACCACAGGGTGGAGGGGCCGGTTTATACCGCCGGTTTACGGCCTTCGCCGCCCCTTCCGGGCGCAGCGCGCGCTTCCCGCGGCACTTTACGGCCAGATGGTGGGCAAAGGCGCTTGTCCGGGGCAGAGCCGAAGGCGGCCTTGATCCCGTGGCAGGTCAGCATCACCAGAAGCGGCAGGCTGCGGAAGAACCAGATATAGGTCGCCGCCGCGCCGCGCGCCCAGCCGGGGCCGGAAGATCGCGCCAGGGCCATGCCAAAGCTCAGCACCCTGCCGAATACCCAGCTCAGGATGCTGAGCCAGGCCACCAGAAGCGATGCCGCCCAGAAATCGCGGTTTCCGGCCAGTGAGAAAAGATAGGTCCAGTCAAGCGTCATGGTGCCTCCGCACAGGATGGGGGCCCGTGCAGGCCCCCCGAACCGGGATCATTCGCCGATGGCGGCGTTGAACTCTGCTTCCGTGGGCCGGGATACCCCGTAGCGGGCCAGAAGCGCGGGGTAGAAACCGCTCGCCTCCATGTCGGCCAGTGCCGACCGGATGGCGGCGGCAAGCGCGGCATTGCCCTTCTTCACGCCAAGCCCCACGACGACGGGATAGAAATTCTCGGTCGTGGTCACCTTCACCTTCCCGCCCAGCATCCGGGCAGCAGAGGCCAGAACCGCGGAATCTTCAATCTGCGCGTCGATCCCGCCGGACATCAGCGCCTGCGTCACCTCGGGAGAGGTGCGGAACTCGCGCGAGTCGATCGGCGCGTCCTTGCAGGTGCCCTCGTTCAGCTTTGCAAGCTCGGCCAGCCAGGCGGCGCCCCTGACATGGCTGGGAAAGCTGCGCTTGCTGAACTTCGCTTCTGAAATTCATGGATAATCGCCGATTTTTAATCGCGATTCTCGATGTATCTGGCTTTGCGGCCTGAACACGCCCGCTTGGGCGGAGGGGCGATCAGGCGAAATAGTCCCGCAGGATGCGGCCGTAGATCGCCTTAAGCTGATGGATTTGCGCGACTTCGACCCGTTCGTCGACCTGATGCATGGTCTTGCCAACCAGACCGAATTCCACCACCGGGCAGTGGTACCTGACAAAGCGCGCATCCGAGGTGCCGCCCGAGGTCGAGGCTTCGGGGCGGCGGCCGGTTTCGGCCTGCACCGCATCGGCGATCAGGTCCGACAATTCGCCCGGCGGGGTCAGGAAGCTTTCGCCGGAAATCTGGAACCGCGTGTCGATCCGCACCCCGGTTTCGGCCTGCACCGCATCGGCTTGGCCGCGCAGCCAGTCGCACAGGCCCTGCCCGGTATGCAGGTCATTGAAGCGGATGTTCACCGTGGCCGTGCCCCGGGCCGGGATCACGTTGTTCGCCGGATTGCCGCAGTCGATGGTGGTGATCGCAAGGGTCGAGGCATCGAAATGCGGCGTGCCCTGATCCAGCGGCGCCTCCTCCAGCCGCGAAAGCAGCCGGACCAGCGCCGACATCGGGTTGTTTGCGCGGTGGGGATAGGCCGAATGGCCCTGCACACCGGTGGCGGTGAACCAGCAGGTCATCGAGCCGCGGCGGCCGATCTTCATCATCTCGCCCATCTCGTTCGGGCAGGTGGGTTCGCCAACAAGGCAGTGGGTCATCCGTTCGCCGTTGGCGGCCATCCAGTCCAGCAGCGCGGTCGTGCCGTGCTGGGCGTCGCCTTCCTCATCGCCGGTGATGGTCAGGATCACGGCGCCATCGGGCGGGGTGGTGCGGACAAAGTCGATGGCGGCGGCGGCGAAGGCGGCAACGCCCGATTTCATGTCGGTGGCGCCGCGGCCATACATCCAGCCATCGACCACTTCGGCGCCGAAGGGGTCATGCGTCCAGGCCGACAGGTCGCCCACTGGCACCACGTCGGTATGGCCGTTGAAGCCGAAGCTGCGGTTGGCGCCCTGCAGGCCCCAGCGGGCGAAGAGGTTGGCCACCCCGCCCCGGTCCACCCGGGTGCAGGCAAATCCGGCGGCGGACAGCACCTTTTCCAACAGCTGCAGCGCCCCGCCCTCAACCGGGGTGACCGAGGCGCAGCGGATCAGATCGGCGGTCAGCCGGGCGGGATCGACGGGGGCGTGGCTGTTCATGGCAGTCCTGCGGATGGCTTCCCCAAGGGCTTAGCGCGGCAGACCCCGGCCTGCAACCGTGTGGCCGATGCGCCACCGCCACCGGCACAGCCGCCCGCCCGGGCGGGTTTGGCGGTGACTTTGGACCGGGCCGTTCATAACCTTCCCCGGGTGGCGACAGTCCGGTTGCGTGCAACCGGCGGGGCGGGGTGGGTGACCGGGACGGGGATCAGGCAGACAGCAGAAGGACGGACCGGCCATGACGATGGCTGGCTGGTGCTGTCTGACCGCAACCCCGACGGCCCCCTGCCCGCCATGGTCGAACGCGGCGTCTTCGTGGCCGAGCTTGCCCTGCCGCTTGAGGGTCGCGCCCTATTGATGGAATTCGGCAGCCTTGACGGGTGGGAGCGCGGGCTGTCGCTGTATTACGACCCCGAGGCCGGGCTGATGATCCGCCACCGTCAGGGCCGCGGACTGGTGCGGCACCTGTTGCCGGGCGCCCTGCCCGGGCTTCAGGGCACCGGGCGGCTGAGCCTGCATTTCGATGCCCCGGCGCGGCACTGGTCGATGCGGTTCGAGATGATCGACGACCCCGAAGCGCCGGTGCTGCGCAGCCGGGGCGCCAATCCGCTGCCGATGCTGCCCGCCGATGTGGCCGCCCTGTCCGAAGCGCCGGCGCGGCTGGGGCGACACCCGGCGGTGCTGTGGTTCGGCCTGACGCGGGGCAATGACCTGCCGGCGCGGGCGCCCTGGATCGGGCTGCGCAGCCCGGTCATGACAGACCGCGGCCCGGTGGCGGCGGGCCTTCTGCAGCCCGGAGAGTTGGTCGAAACCGCCGACAACGGGCTGCAGCCGCTGCTGGCCCTGCAACCCTATTCCCTGCCGGCTTGCGGCTCTTTTGCGCCGGTGCTGCTGCGCGCGCCCTATTTCCCGGTGCAGTCGGATCTTCTGGTGTCCTCTGACCAGATGGTCGCGCTGGAAGGCCCCGAGGTCGAGTACCTTTTCGGCGAAGATGAGGTTCTGGTGCCCGCCGGGGCGCTGGTGGACGGGCAGTCGGCCATGGCCGAACAGCGCCGGGCAGTGACGCCCTCGGTGATGCTGGTGTTTGAGCGGCCCGAGCTGATCATCGCCGACGGCTGCGCCCTGCTTGCGGCGCTGCCCGATGATCCGCCGCCGCGCCGCTGCCTTGAACTGTATGAGGCGCTGACCCTGATGGCGCTTTTGGGCCGGGGCGCGCACCGGCGCCGGGCGTAACCCTAGTCGAAAAACGGCGTCATCTGCGCCACAATGACCGAGTTTTCGGCCAGCGCGCGGGCCATCAGCGCCTCTTCCGCGGCATCAATCTCTTCCCCGGCCTTGCGGCGTTCTTCCAGCGTGCCAAGGCCCTGAACCTCGAGCACCGCAAGGTCGGCTTCCTTCAGGATGACGACCGACTCACGCACCGCCTCGGCCTCATCCACGCCCGAGGCATAGATCATCAGGGCGCCGCCGGTGGCCTTGTCGGGCAGGCCATCGCCCGGCTTGCGGCCGACCTCGACCACCAGAGTATAGACCTTCTGTGGGCGCTTGGGTTTTTCGGTCTTTTCTTCGGTCATCCGCGCCTCCGGCTTTGGGGCAAGCCATAGCAACCCGGCCTGGGCGCGGCAAGTCAGCTGCCCTCGCGCCGCAGAACCTGGCCCGCGCCATCCACATGCACCGTGCGGGTGTTGCCGGTCAGGTGAAAGACATGGCCCGAAAAGGGGCTGGCAAAACCGACCGAGGTCCAGCCCGTCGCCTGCCCGCCGACGCCCACCAGAAAGCACCGCGCGGCCTCGGTCAGAAAGCTCCACCCGGCGGCGCCTTCGGCCACGTTGCAGCCGCTGAACAGGATGCGCGCGCCCGCCGTGGCAAAGCTGTTGCCGCCCATCAGATCGCGCTGCACGCGGAACCAGCTGTCGTTGAAGGTCGGCCCGCCAAAGCTGATTTCGCCCGGGGCGCCGTGGGTATCTATAATGATGCGGTCATAGCGCGTGCCGGCGGTGATCAGCCGGTTGAACAGGCTGATGAAGCTGGCGTTGTCCCGTACGGCAATCCGCGTCACGGCGCCGGCAATCTGATGCTGTGAGGTCCAGAGCGACGAAGCTGATCCGTCGGAGTGATAAATGTGCAGGGCCGGCACGATAGAACCGTCGAAAAGGATGACCACAGGCTGCGCCCGGCGGCGCGGCCTGTCAATCGGCTTCCGCAGGCCCGGTCAGTCGCGCAGAAGCTCGTTGATCGAGGTCTTGGAGCGGGTCTGCGCATCGACCTTCTTCACGATCACCGCGCAATACAGGTTGATGCCGTTCTTCGACGGCATCGAACCCGCGACGACGACCGAACCCGCCGGAACCTCGCCATACATCACCGCGCCGGTCTCACGGTCGACGATCTTGGTGGACTGGCCGATGAAGACGCCCATGCCAAGGACCGAACCTTCGCGGATGATGCAGCCTTCGACCACTTCGGACCGCGCGCCGATGAAGCAGTTGTCCTCGATGATCGTCGGGCCGGCCTGCATCGGCTCCAGCACGCCGCCGATGCCGACGCCGCCGGAAAGGTGGACGTTCTTGCCGATCTGCGCGCAGGATCCCACGGTGGCCCAGCCATCGACCATGCTGCCTTCATCCACGAAGGCGCCGACGTTCACGAAGCTGGGCATCAGCACCACGCCCTTGGCGATATAGGCCGAACGGCGGACGATCGACCCGGGCACGGCGCGGAATCCGGCCGCGCGCCACTGGTTTTCACCCCAGCCGTCGAACTTTGACGGCACCTTGTCCCACCAGGTGGACTGGCCGTTGCCGCCGGGAATAGTGGCCATGTCGTTCAGCCGGAACGACAGAAGGACCGCCTTCTTGGCCCATTGGTTGACATGCCAGACGCCCTCGCGCCGGTCGGCGACGCGGAGGTGGCCCTTGTCCAGCGCCTCAAGCGTTGCCTCGATCGCATCGCGGGTTTCGCCCTTGGTGGCGGGGCTGATGCTGTCGCGCGCCTCCCAGGCGGCTTCGATGGCGGTTTCCAGCGCGGCGTAGGACATGGCGACACTCCGTGAAAGATCCAAGGCGCTATAGCGGCGGCAGCCATGCGGTGCAATCGCTTCGGGCAGGGCGAAGTGACGTAACGATCCGGTTGCCGGCCGGCCGCCGCTGCCTGCAGATGGGCGCGACAGGGAGGAACCCATGCTGGAAAAGATCGCGGCCGACATCCGCAAGGCGCTGGAGACCAAAAGCTTTTCGGGCAGCCTGAAGTTCGACTGCGGCGAGGCCGGGGTGATTGTTCTGGCCGATGGCACCGCCTCGACCGCCGACCGCGAGACCGACTGCACCCTGCGGCTGAGCCAGGAGAATCTGGTCAACCTGCTGAAAGGCAAGCTGAATCCGATGATGGCCATGGCAACCGGCAAGCTGAAACTGTCCGGCAGCCCCACAGTGGCGATGGGTCTGGCAAGGCTGTTGGGCTGACCCCTTACAGGGCGATGGCCCGCAGTTTTTCGTAATAGGGCAACGCCTGATCGGCCAACCGGGCATAGTCGCCGGAAAGGTCCGGCAGAGGGCCTTCGGGTTCGTCGAAACCGGTTGAGGCGTGGACGGCGTTGTACCAGTGCGGGGCCCAGGCGCCGTCATAGGGTTTGGGTCCGGCGAGCCAGCGCAGCATGGCGGGATCAAAGGAAATGCCCAGCGCGGCGCAAAGTTTTTCCAGCGTTTCCTGTGGGTTGGCGCGGATATCTGCGCTGTCCACCACAACCGGCGCGCGGCCCATCCAGCCTGCCACCTGATCAAACAGTTCCGCCTGCTGGACAAAGCCGATGTCGGCCAGGGTCGGCGCCTCGCGCTTGCGGGAATAGCTGGCGACGACGCGGGCGGGGTGGCGGATCAGGAAGACATTGGTCAGCGCCTTCATGAAGCCCCGGTCAAAATCCGGGATCATGTGCAGCGTCATATGCTTTTGATAATAAATCGTTTTCCCGCCCGGAACCGGGCCGGTGCAGGCGGCGGCCACGGCGCCTGCATCGACCTGACCGGCGGCGATGACCGCCTCTTTCATCGGGTGGTCGATGCCGGTTGCGGCCAGGTAGGCGGCATAGAAAGGCTCATCCCAGACCGCGCAATCGGGTCGGGCGGCGAAGGAATACATCATCGCGGTCGAAAGGTTGCGCGGGCCGCTCCACATGGCGATTTTCATGATCTTATTTCCGTCTTCCTTGCGTCTTCCTTCCGTCTCTACGGCGTAGAGATCAGGCCCCGACCAGCGCCTTGTAAAGCCCGCGCAGCCGTTGGGTCATCGGACCCATCTGGCCGGTGCCGATGGTGCGGCCGTCGATGCTGCCGACCGGGGTCTGGGCGCCGAACGTGCCGGTGAGGAAAGCCTCATCTGCGGAATAGGTATCGACCAGACTGAAGTTGCGTTCAAAGACCGGAATGTCATTGGCGCGGCAGAGGTCGATCACCTTCTGGCGGGTGATGCCGTTCATGCAGTAGTCGCCGGTACTGGTCCAGACCTGCCCCTTGCGGACGATGAAGAAGTTGCAGGCGTTGGTGGTGTTCACGAAGCCATGGACATCCAGCATCAGCGCCTCATCCGCGCCGGCCTTTTCGGCGGCAATGCAGGCGAGGATGCAGTTCAGCTTGGAATGGCTGTTCAGCTTGGGGTCCTGCGTCATCGGCAGGCCGCGCAGATGCGGCACGGTGGCCAGACGGATCGGGCGGGGCAGCTTCTGGCGGCTGTGTTCCATGATGATCACCACGGTCGGGCCGCGCTGGCTGAGCCTGGGGTGCTGGAAGGGCCGGGTCTTGACGCCGCGCGTCACCATCAGCCGGGCGTGGGCATCATTGGTCATGCCGTTGGCGGCCTGGGTCTGAAGCACCGCCTCACAGACCTGATCGGGGGTCATGCCGATATCAAGGTCAATCGCCTTGGCGGCTTCGAAGAGGCGGGCGATGTGTTCATCGAGAAAGCTCCAGCGCCCGTTGTAAAGGCGGATGCCCTCCCACACGCCGTCGCCCAGCATGAAGCCCGAATCATAGACCGACACCATCGCCTGCGCCTTGGGCACGATCTGGCCGTTGACGTAGATCAGGATGGCCTCGTTGCGGGCATCCTCTTCGGCCTGATGGGTTGAAACGTGGTCGGTCATGGCGGCGGATTCCTTTATGTTGCGGCAAGGCTATGCCCGCGCGCGGCCAAGGCCAAGGCCCCCGATCACCCTTCGGTGAGGTCGCGCGGCCGTGACTGGACCGGCCGGCGGGGCGGCCCCAGCCTTGGCGCAGGAGGACACCCCATGCTGCGCATCCTGCTCCTGTGCCTTGCCCTTGCGGCGCCCGCTGCGGCCGAAACCCGGACGGCGGTCTTTGCCGGCGGCTGCTTCTGGTGCGTCGAGGCGAATTTCGAACATGTGCCGGGCGTCAGATCGGCGGTGTCGGGCTATAGCGGCGGCCAGAAGGCCAACCCGACCTACAAGGACCATGAGGGCCATCTGGAAGTGGTGCGCGTGACCTATGACGACGCCGTGGTCAGCTATGAAAAGCTGGTCGGCCTGTTCCTGCGGTCCATCGACGTGACCGATGCGGGCGGACAGTTCTGCGACCGTGGTCCGGCCTACCGCAGCGCCGTTTTCGTCTCTGACAAGGCCGACAGGGCCATTGCCGAGGCCGAGGTTGCCCGTGCCGAAGCCACGCTGGGCCGCAAGGTGGTCACGCCGGTTCTGGCGGCTAAACGCTTCTGGCCGGCCGAGGACTATCATCAGGATTACGCCCGCCAGAGCGAGATCATCCTGACGCGCGCCGGGCCGATGCAAAAGAAGAACGCCTACAAGTTCTATCGCAAGTCCTGTGGCCGCGACGCGCGGGTGCGTGAGATCTGGGGCGCCGAGGCCGCCTTCGTGAAGTGAAGGTCAGATTTCCCTTCCTTGCGGCATTCACGGCCGCGTGTTCTACTTTCGCCGTTTTCAGGAATTCCATTTTCGGAGCGTGCGATGAAGTCGACCATCCAGTTTCCCCGATTCGACGCAGAGCTGAACACCGATGTCTGCGACCCGATGAACAATGCCGAGCTGATGCTGACGCTTCGGCTGGGCTTTACCCAGATCAACCCGGCCGCCGGCGCGGCCGAGGGCACCTATCACGATTACAACCGGGCCACTGCGCCCACCCGCAAGATCATCAAGTGGACCGATGCGGCCTGGACCGCCTGGAAGGAAAACTTCGTCTCGACCGCGCAAAGCTTCTGGACGGGGAAGTTCTGGCTGGTGAACGACGCCGGCAGCTTTCCCTTCATGGCGCGGGGCGGGCAGACCTACATTCCGAACGTCTGGTGCCGGATGAAGATCGTGGCGCAGGAAGGCACCGCGACCGACAACCACCACGCGATCGAGGTGGTGCGCCTGCATGCCAGCGAAAGCTGGTTCGGCTCGCATGAGCGGCTGTATGACAGCAAGGACACCAACCTTGTGCAGAAGAACACCGACAGCGCCGGCAACCGGGTGATGCAGCGCGCCCATGTGCATGAGGTGGGCCACCTTCTGGGTCTGGGCCATGTGGACATCGGCAAGGCCCATTGCCCGGCCAGCGGCAACACCAACGACGCCGCCTGCTATGGTATCGCCGACGATGACATGCGGTCGGTCATGGGGTCGGGGATGGAGCTGCGGCTGGAACATGCCGAACCCTGGCGCGAGGCGATCCGCGCCTTTTCAGTGGCCGAGGCGGTGATGGGCATCATCAACCCCGCCAGTCTGCTGCTGCCCCTGGGCCGGCTGATGGTAGGGGGCAACCCGCTGACCGCCGTATGGCCCGCCAAGATGCGCCGGCACTATCCGCGCACGCCGGAAGAGGCGGCGGCGGGCACCCTGTTGACCTCTCCGCCAAGAAGGGCTGCGTGATGACGACAAGACGGAACTGGCTGGTCTTTCTGGCCGGACTGGCCCTGGTGGCCGCGGTTGCGGTGGCGGGGCTTGCCCCCGCCCAGGCCGAGAAGAAACCCCAGACGGAGGAATGCGGAATGGACCCGGTTACCCAGTCGATCTGCGTCTATGAGATGATCCTGAAGGATATCCGTGAAAACTACCCGCTGCGCGGCGGCGGCGGGATTTCTGCGATCATGCAGAACTCGACCACCTCTTTCACCGCCCGCATCTCACGCGAGGGGCATATTGACCTGCGCACCTATGAGATGACCTTCGGCGAGGACGGGACGCCGAAGATCGCCGATATCACGGAAGAAACCCAGGACATGTAGGGCGGCGCCGGGCGGGTTTCGCCCGGGCCCCTTCGTCAGCCCACCTTGCAGGCCGCCATCACGGCCATGTTCAGGATGTCGTTCACCGTCGAGTTGGTCGAGCAGATCTGGATCGGCTTCTTCACACCGGTCAGGATCGGCCCGATCACCGTTGCCCCCGCCATTTCCTGCATCAGCTTGACCGAGATCGAAGCCGAGTGGCGGGCCGGCACCACCAGCACATTGGCCGGGCCGCTGAGGCGGCAGAACGGGTAATGCGCCATCTGGTCGGGGTTCAGGGCGACATCCACGGTCATTTCGCCCTCATACTCAAAGTCCACCCGCCGCTCATCCAGGATCAGGGGCGCGCGGTGCATCTTGGTGGCGCGTTCGCTGACCGGGTAGCCGAAGGTCGAGAAGGAAACGAAGGCCACTCGCGGGTCAAGGCCCAGATTGCGGGCCACCCCGGCGGCGCGGATGGCGATGGTGGCCAGGTCGTTTTCATCGGGCCATTCATGCACCAGCGTGTCGGCGATCAGCAGGATGCGCCCCTTGTGCAGCAGCGCCGTCACGCCAACAGCGCCATCGGTGGCCTTGGCGTCGAAGACATGGTTGATCAGCGACAGCACATGCGCCGATTTGCGCGTGGCGCCGGTGACAAGGCCGTCGCCATGGCCATGGGCCAGCATCAGCGCGGCAAAGACATGGCGGTCACGCGCGGCAAGGCGGTGGACATCCTGCCGGTCGAACCCCTGCCGCTGAAGGCGCTGGTAGAGGAAGTCCTTGTAGGAATCGAGGTGGCGGGTGTTGGCGGCATTGACGATCTCAAGCTCGCGCACCGCGTCGCCCAGACCGGCTGCATCCAGCTTTTCGCGCACATCCTGATCGCGGCCCACCACAAGGGCGCGGCCGAGGCCTGCACGCTGCCATGCCACGGCGGCGCGCAGCACGCGCGGATCGTCGCCTTCGGCAAAGATCATCCGGGCCTGCGCCTGACGGGCGCGGGCGTGGATGCCCTGCAGGATGCTGGCGGTCGGGTCCATCCGGGCCTTGAGGCTGGCCTCATAGGCGCGCAGGTCGATGATCGGGCGGCGGGCCACGCCGGTATCCATGCCGGCGCGGGCGACGGCGGGCGGAATGACGTGGATCAGCCGCGGATCGAAGGGCGTGGGGATGATGTAATCGCGCCCGAAAGACAGCTTGCGGCCATAGGCCATGGCCACTTCATCCGGCACATCTTCGCGGGCCAGCGCCGCCAGCGCCCGGGCACAGGCAATCTTCATCTCGTCATTGATGGCGCGGGCGTGGATATCCAGCGCACCGCGGAAGAGATAGGGGAAGCCCAGAACGTTGTTGACCTGATTGGGATAATCGCTGCGCCCGGTGGCCACGATGGCATCGGCGCGGACGGCGTGAGCCTCTTCCGGGGTGATTTCCGGATCGGGGTTGGCCATGGCGAAGATGACCGGATTGTCGGCCATGCTGGCCACCATCTCGGGCGTCACCGCGCCCTTGGCAGAAACGCCCAGGAACACATCGGCCCCGACCATCGCCTCTTCCAGACTGCGCTTGTCGGTCTTGACGGCATGGGCCGATTTCCACTGGTTCATGCCTTCGGTGCGGCCCTGCCAGATCACGCCCTTGGTGTCGCACATGATGCAGTTTTCATGCCGCGCGCCCATGGATTTCAGCAGTTCCAGACAGGCGATGCCCGCCGCGCCGGCGCCGTTCAGCACGATCTTCACGTCCTGAATCTTCTTGCCCGAAATCTCGAGCGCGTTGATCAGCCCGGCGGCGCAGATCACCGCCGTGCCGTGCTGGTCATCGTGAAAAACCGGGATGTCGCAGATTTCCTTCAGGCGCTGTTCGATGATGAAGCATTCCGGCGCCTTGATGTCTTCAAGGTTGATGCCGCCGAAGGTCGGGCTCATCAGGTGGACGGCCTTGATGATTTCGTCGGCGTCTTCGGTGGCCAGTTCGATGTCGATGGCGTTCACGTCGGCGAAGCGCTTGAAAAGCACCGCCTTACCTTCCATCACCGGCTTCGATGCCAGCGCACCCAGATTGCCCAGGCCCAGAATGGCGGTGCCGTTCGACACCACCGCCACCATGTTGCCCTTGACGGTATAGTCATAGGCCGTCTCGGGCCGGTCGGCGATGGCCAGAACCGGCACGGCAACGCCGGGCGAATAGGCCAGCGACAGATCGCGCTGCGTCGCCATCGGGGTTGAGGCGACGACATCGTATTTGCCGGGGCGCGGTTCCATGTGATAGGCCAGCGCCTCTTCGGGCGTGACGCGCGTCTTGTTGGACATGATTTTCTCTCGGTTGGGCCAAGGCCTTCATAGCGGCGGCCCGCAGCGCAGACAACTTTGGCGTCACACCGCCAGACGCCGCAGCGCCGGGCGGCTGCGCAGAACCTCATCCAGCCGTTCAGGGAAATCGGCGCGCATCCGGGCCAGCGCCCAGCGCAGGGTTTCCTCTTGCCCGGCCTTCTGCGCGCACCAGACGATCTGCATCAGCGTGAAGGCGCGCGACGGATCGGCCCGCTGGGCAGCGCAAAGCGCGGCCAGCTCGGCGGGGGCATTGCCGGCGTGGCGCTGCGCCTCGGCCAGCGCAAGGCAAAGCGGGGCATTGCCGGCCTCAACCCCCGGGTGCAGCGCGAAAAGCTGCAGCGTGCGAGACCAGGCGCCGATCTGGTTCATCTGCCGTGCCAGCCGCAAGACCGGCTCGGCGGTGGAAAACCGAGGCAGATGGCCCAGAAGCGCCACCAGAAACGACATGATCACCGCCAGCCCATGCCGCGACAGCGACACCGGCACGATGCCCTCTTCGGCAAAATCGGGCTCGGCCAGCGGGTCGGCCTTGGCGAAATCGGCGAAGAAGCTGACATAGGTGCAGCCCGCCGCATTGGCCAGCCGCCAGAAATCGCCCCAGCGGAACATCGCGGTCTGCAGCGTGCCGATCTCGATGACATGGGCGGAAGGATTGGCAAACAGCATGTTGGTGAAGCCGGCGCCGTGGTAAGACACCATCACCTCGGCATTAGCCATCAGCGCCACCTGTTCCAAAGGTGACAGGCTTTCGAACGAGATGCTTTCAAAGCCGAAAAGCCGCAGCATTTCAAGCAGTTCATCCTCACCCTGCATGGCGCGGTTGCGGGCCTGCCCCTGTTCACGCCCGACCCAGAAGCGGCGGGGCAGATGGCTGAAATCCTGGCCTTCGATCGCCCGCAGCGCCCTGTCGCGCAGGCGGATCAGATTGCTGTCAACCGCGTTCATCTGCAGGATACCCTGCGAGGCGCGAATGGCCTCTCGCCCCGCCCACATGGTGCGGCTGGTGATCAGGCTGTCCACCGGGGCGACCGTGTCGGGGCCATACTGGTAATAGGCGTTCATCAGGTTCAGCGAGGTCAGAACCCGGTCATAGGATTTGGGCGCGCGTTCGAACTGCACGCGGTCGCCGAATTCGGGGAACAGCGCGCGCAGGAAATCGCGGGTGAAGCCGCGGGTCTTTTCGGGATGGTTGGGATGGTGCAGGAACAGCGGCCGGTCGGCGCCGATCTGATCCAGCGCGCAGAACTGGCACAGGGTTTCGGTGACAAAATGGAAGTAGTTGAAGGTGTTGCGCGCCTCGACCGCAAAGGGCAGCCCCGCGGTTCCGCTGGCCCTGGCGGTCAGGGGCCGGGCGACCGCGCGGTCCTGACAGCGGCGGAAGTAATCGGCCAGCCGCGCCTCGGCGTCAAAACCCGCGTCCTGGTTGACCCAGAGATAGCGGTTCAGCAGCCGCACCCCCGAAGCGCCGTTCAGAAGGCCCTTGCCGCCGGCGGTGACGAAGCTTTTCTTGTATTGCGCCCCTTCCAGCGCGACGGGAATCGCGTTGAATTCGACCGCGCGGCTGAAGGTCTTGTGGCGGGCGGTATAGGCAAGGAAACTGTCGATCTTTCGGTTGATTTCTTCATGCGCGCTGGCGGCAAAGCCCAGAATCCGGGCGCGCGGACGGGCGCGCCAGAAGAAATCGGGCTCGGCCAGCGGATGCAGGCCGGCATCCTCATCGGGGGTGAGGAAAAGCGCCTCGGGGGGCAGCGAGTAGTCTAGCCGGTTCTGCAAGGTGCGGTCCGATGGGGCGGGATCGCACCACCATCCATTGTAGGGTCCGGGATGCGCAAGCCCCGCATGCAGACATTTCGCTTTTCGCCCCTGCCCGGCTTGGCTAGGGTTTGCGCGGGTCGGTCAGGGGGTCCGCTTGCAGAACGAAGACGCCGCAGTCACGCCGATGATGGCGCAGTATCTGGAGATCAGGGCGCAGAATCCGGGGGCGCTGCTGTTCTACCGGATGGGCGACTTCTACGAGATGTTCTTTGACGACGCGGTCGCGGCGGCCGAGGCGCTGGACATCGCGCTGACCCGGCGCGGCTTTCATCTGGGCGAGCCCATTCCGATGTGCGGGGTGCCGGTGCATGCGGCCGAGGGCTATCTGCTGGCGCTGATCCGCAAGGGGTTCCGCGTGGCGATTGCCGAGCAGATGGAAGACCCGGCAGAGGCGAAGAAGCGCGGGTCGAAATCGGTGGTGCGGCGCGATGTGGTGCGGCTGGTGACGCCGGGCACATTGACCGAAGATTCGCTGCTGGAGGCGCGGCGGCACAATTATCTGGCGGCCTTTGCCGAGGTGCGTGAGGCCAGCGCGCTGGCCTGGGCTGATATCTCGACCGGCGAGTTCCGGGTGATGCCCTGCCCGCCCGCCCGGCTGGCGCCGGAACTGGCGCGTCTGGCCCCGCGCGAGGTGCTGCTAAGCGAGGCAAACGAGGCCGATTGGGCCGCAACAGTGACGGAATCGGGGGCGGCGCTGACGCCCCTTTCGCGCGGCAGTTTTGACAGTCTGGGGGCCGAACGGCGGCTGTGCGCGCTGTTCGGCGTCGGCTCACTGGATGCGTTCGGCAGCTTTGACCGGGCCGAGGTTTCGGCGATGGGCGGGCTGGTCGAGTATCTGGAGCTGACGCAGAAGGGAAAACTGCCGCTGCTGCGCCACCCGGTGCGCGAGATGCCGGGCGGCACCATGCAGATCGATGCGGCCACGCGGCGGAACCTGGAGCTGACACAGGCCCTTTCGGGCGGGCGCGAGGGGTCGCTGCTGGCGGCTGTGGACCGGACGGTGACGGCCGGCGGGGCGCGGCTGCTGGAGCGGCGAATCTCGGCACCATCGCGCGATCTGGCGGTGATTGCAGCGCGGCTGGAGGCTGTGGACCATCTGGTGCAGAACGCCAGCCTGCGCGAGATGTTGCGGGATGAACTGCGCCGATCCCCAGATATGGACAGGGCGCTGAGCCGGATCGCGCTGGACCGGGGCGGGCCGCGCGACCTTGCGGCGATCCGGACGGGGCTGACTCAGGCCGGGCGGATCGCCGGGCTGGCGGGCGGGGCGGCGGCCCTGATCGCCGAAGCGGCGGCGGCTGGCCGCGGGCATGACGCGCTGATCGGGCTTCTGGACCGGGCGCTGGTGGCGGAACCGCCGCTGCTGGCCCGCGATGGCGGTTTCATTGCCACCGGCCATGACGGCGAGCTGGACGAAACGCGCGCCCTGCGGGACGAAGGGCGCGGGGTGATTGCCCGGATGCAGGCGGAGTATGTGGCCCTAAGCGGCGTCCAGAGCCTGAAGATCAAGCACAACAACGTGCTGGGCTACTTCATCGAGACGACGACGACCCATGCCGAGAAGATGCTGTCGGCACCGCTGAACCAGACCTTCATCCACCGGCAGACCACCGCGAATCAGGTGCGGTTTACCACGGTGGAACTGAGCGCGCTGGAGACGCGGATCCTGAATGCCGGGAATCATGCGCTGGAGATCGAAAAGCGGCACTATGCGGCGCTTTGTGACGCAGTTCTGGCGCGGGCGGCCGAGATCGGGGCTGCGGCGCGGGGGCTGGCCGAGATTGATCTGGCGGCCGGGTTTGCCGATCTGTCGGTGTCGGAGAACTGGTGCGCGCCGGTGGTGGATGACAGCCGGGCCTTCGAGGTGGCGGGCGGGCGGCATCCGGTGGTCGAACGCGCGCTGCGTCGGGCGGGTGCGGGGCCTTTCGTGGCGAATGACTGCGCGCTGACCGACGGCGGGACGCCGGCGATCTGGCTGCTGACCGGGCCGAACATGGCCGGGAAATCGACCTTTCTGCGGCAGAACGCGCTGATTGCGCTTTTGGCACAGGCGGGAAGCCATGTGCCGGCGGCGAAGGCCCGGATCGGGCTGGTCAGCCAGTTGTTCAGCCGGGTGGGGGCGAGTGACGATCTGGCGCGGGGCCGGTCAACCTTCATGGTCGAGATGGTCGAGACGGCAGCGATCCTGAATCAGGCGGACGACCGGGCGCTGGTTATTCTGGATGAGATCGGCCGGGGGACGGCGACCTATGACGGGCTGTCGATTGCCTGGGCGGTGCTGGAGCATCTGCATGCGGCCAACCGCTGCCGGGCGCTGTTCGCGACGCATTACCACGAGATGACAGCGCTGGCGGCGAAGCTGCCGGGGGTCGAGAACGCGACGGTTTCGGTGAAGGAATGGCAGGGAGAGGTGATCTTTCTGCACGAGGTGCGGCGCGGCGCGGCGGACCGGAGCTATGGCGTGCAGGTGGCACGGCTGGCAGGCCTACCGGCGGCGGTGATCGAGCGGGCGAAGGTGGTGCTGGAGGCGCTGGAGAAGGGCGAGCGCGAGGGGGCGGCGCACAAGGCGGTGGTGGACGACCTGCCGCTGTTCCGGGCGGCGCCGGTTCCGGCGGCGGTGAAGCCGGTCGCGCGCGCGTCGGTGGTGGAGGCGCGGCTGAAGGATGTGCTGCCGGACGAATTGTCGGCCCGCGAGGCGCTGCAGCTGGTCTATGAGCTGAAGGAAATGCTGCGCGGGCCGGAAGCGTAAGGGAAGGTGCGTGCAGGCACGCACCCTGCGGGATCAGCCGGGGGTCGAGGAGACGCCGACCTGGGCGGGGCGCAGCAGGCGGTCGTGCAGGAGGAAGCCTTCGGTCATCACCTGGATGATCTGACCAGCCTTGGTGCCGGGAACCGGGGCTTCGAACATCGCCTGATGAAGCTGCGGGTCGAACTGGTCGCCGACGGCCGGGGCGATGGGGGTGACGCCGTGCTTGGTCATCACGTTCGTCAGCTCGCGCAGGGTAAGCTCAACCCCCTCGATCAGCGCGGCGGCCTGCGCGCGGGTTTCGTCGCTGGCGGCATCGAGCGCGCGGCGGAGGTTGTCATAGACCGGCAGAAGATCGCGCGCGAGGCGGGTGCTGCCGTACTGCTCGGCCTCGCGCCGGTCACGGTCGGCGCGCTTGCGGGCGTTTTCAGCATCGGCGAGCGCGCGCATGAAGCGGTCGCGCAGCTCATCCCGTTCGGCGCGAAGGGCTTCAAGCTCTTCAGCTTCGATGAACTCTTCGAGCCCGTCCGGTTCGATGGCTTCGGGAGCCGGATTGTCCTGTGCCATGGTCTGTCTTCCTTGCCTTTCCTTCGCGTCAGCCGCCGCCACGCTCGGACAGGAGGCGGCCGACAAGCTGTGCGGTGTAATCGACGATCGGGACAATGCGACCGTAGTTGAGTCGCGTTGGCCCGATCACGCCGACGGCACCGATGATCTTCCGATCCGCGTTCATATAGGGAGAGACCACGAGAGAGGAACCCGAAAGTGAGAAGAGTTTGTTCTCGGACCCGATAAAAATGCGCACACCTTCGCCGGTTTCGGCGCCTTCGAGGAAGTCGGCGATGTCGCGCTTGCGTTCGAGGTCGTCGAAGAGGTTGCGGATACGCTCAAGGTCCTGAGCTTCGGTGGTGTCGAGAAGGTTGGCGCGGCCGCGCACGATCAGACGTTCGGCCTGTTCGCCGGGGTTTTCCCAGACCGCCAGACCCGATTCGACCAGATCGCGGGCGAGGGAATCGACCTCTTGCCGGCGGCGGGCGATTTCGGCGGCCATGGTGCGGCGCAGTTCGGAAAGGGTGCGGCCTTCGGCGAGCGAGTTGAGGAAATTCGCGGCCTCACGCATTGAGGCGGCGGTCTGGCCGGGGGGTGGGTTGAAGATGCGGTTTTCGACCTGGCCGTTGGCGAAGACCAGAACCACCAGCGCCCGGTCGGGTGAGAGGCCGACGAATTCGATGTGGCGGATCGGCGCCTCTTGCTTGGGGGCAAGGACCACCGAGGCGCCGCGGGTGATGCCCGAGAGGGTGGCGCTGACGTGATCGAGAAGCGAGGTGACGTCCTGTTCGCCGGTGGTGAGGGCCGCGTCCATCACGTCGCGGTCTTCGCTGTTGACCGAGCCGACCTCAAGCAGGCCATCGACGAAAAGGCGGAGGCCGCGTTGCGTGGGGATGCGGCCGGCGGAAACGTGCGGGCTGTCGAGCAGGCCTAGAAATTCGAGGTCCTGCATGACGTTGCGGATGGTGGCGGCAGAGAGGCGTTCGGTCATCGAGCGGGTCAGGGTGCGTGAACCAACGGGGTCGCCGGAAGCAAGGTAGCCTTCGACGACCCGGCGAAAGACCTCGCGCGATCGGTCGTTCAGTTCGGAGAGAAGCTTTGTTCCGTCGCTCATGCCCAGTCCATCCGGTTGGCGATATTGGGGCCGGGGCGGGCCAGCGTCAATGAGGGTTGCATCTGCGCCGATGTCGCGCCTATCTGGCGAAAATCAGGAGAAACCCCATGCGCCCATCTGGCCGGAAACTGAACGAGCTTCGCGCGGTGTCGATTGAGCCCGATGTGATGCGCCATGCTGAGGGGTCGTGCTTGATCCGGATGGGAGACACGCATGTGCTGTGTTCGGCGACGATCGAGGACAAGCCGCCGCCCTTCCTGAAGAACACCGGGTTGGGTTGGGTGACGGCCGAATATGGCATGCTGCCGCGGGCCACCAACAGCCGGACGCGGCGGGAGGCGGCGGCGGGCAAGCAATCGGGCCGGACGCAGGAAATTCAGCGGCTGATCGGCCGGGCCCTGCGCGCCGGGATTGACCGTAGTGCTCTGGGTGAGCGGCAGATCGTGATCGACTGCGATGTGATCCAGGCTGATGGCGGGACGCGCTGCGCCTCGATCACCGGGGGTTGGGTGGCGTTGCGGCTGGCGGCGGACAAGCTGCTGAAGGCGGGTGTGATTGCCAGCGATCCGGTTCTGGACAATGTCTGCGCGCTGTCCTGCGGGATTTACGCAGGTCAGCCGGTGGCCGATCTGGATTATGCCGAGGATTCCGTGGCGGGGACGGACGGCAACTTTGTGATGACCGGGCGCGGGCGGCTGATCGAGGTGCAGATGTCGGCCGAAGGCGCGACGTTCTCACGGCAGGAAATGGCCGAGCTGCTGGACCTGGCCGAGGCGGGTGCGGCGGAGCTGGTGAAGCGGCAGTTGCAGGCGACGGGCCGATGACGCGCAGGTTTGGCGGCGGGGATCTGATTGTCGCGACGCACAATCAGGGAAAACTTGAGGAGATTTCGGCTCTTCTGGCGCCGTTTCCGGTCAGGGTGATTTCGTCCCGCGAACTGAACCTGCCGGAGCCGGAAGAGACAGAGGCAACCTTTGTCGGCAATGCCCGCATCAAGGCGCACGCAGCCGCACAGGCCGCCGGAAAGCCGGCGCTTGCGGATGATTCCGGCATCACCATTGACGCGCTTGGCGGCGCGCCGGGTGTGTACACGGCGGATTGGGCAACTACCGCTGGGGGCCGCGACTTCGAGATGGCGATGCGGAAGACATGGCAGATGCTGGAAGATGCCCGGGCGCCTGAGCCGCGTGAGGCGCAGTTTCGCTGTACACTGGTGCTTGCCTGGCCTGATGGCCATGACGAGGCGTTTGAGGGCGTGATGCCAGGGCGGGTTGTCTGGCCGATGCGGGGCGATCAGGGGCATGGTTATGATCCGATCTTTCAGCCCGCTGGCGGCGCGCTGACTTTTGGCGAGATGGATCGCTGGCAGAAGAACACCATCAGCCATCGCGCCGATGCCTTTCGGAAGCTGATTGCGGGGTGTTTCACGTGAAACATATCTCAACGGGGTCGCCCTTTGAGGCCAAGCTGGCCTACAGCCGCGCCGTGGTGAAGGGGGACTGGTGCTTTGTTTCGGGCGTGACCGGCTATGATTACGCCCGGATGGTCATGCCGCAGACCGCACTGGAGCAGGCGCGCAACTGCATGCGGACGATCGCGGGTGTCCTGGCGCAGGCGGGGTTTGACATGGCAGACATCGTCCGGGTGCAGTACACCATCACCGATGCGGCGCTGGTTGACGAGATCGCCCCTGCGCTGGCTGAAGCGCTGGCTGATGTGATGCCGGCCGCAACAATGGTGGTGGCCGGGCTGATCCGCCCCGAGATGCTGGTGGAAATCGAAGTCACCGCGTTCAAGGGCTGATGATGGAAGACTGGCGGGCCGGCGGCTTTGGGCTTTATCTGCATTGGCCATTTTGCCAATCAAAATGCCCCTACTGCGACTTCAACAGCCATGTCGCCCAGGCCGTTGACCAAAGGCAGTGGCTGCAGGCCTACCGGAATGAGATCGCCCGTCTTGCCGCCGAAACCTCCGGGCGCGTTCTGAATACCGTGTTCTTTGGGGGCGGAACCCCGTCGCTTATGGACCCCGATCTGGTGGCCGCCGTCATTGATGCAATCCGCTCATCCTGGCCAATGGCCAATGACCCCGAAATCACGCTTGAGGCCAACCCTGGATCGGTCGAAGCCGGGCGTTTTGCCGCATATCGACAGGCCGGCGTTACGCGCGTCTCGATGGGGGTGCAGGCGCTGAATGATGCCGACCTGCGCCGACTGGGCCGGCTGCATACGGCGGATGAGGCCATGCGGGCCTTTGAGATCGCCCGGGGTGTGTTTGAGCGGGTGAGCTTTGACCTGATCTATGCGCGGCAGGATCAGAGCCTGGACGGCTGGCGCGCCGAATTGCGCCGCGCTCTGGCCATGGCGGTGGACCACCTGTCGCTGTACCAACTGACGGTCGAGGCCGGAACACCGTTTGCCGACCGGCTGGCGCGCGGCGGCCTGCGCGGCCTTCCGGATGAGAACCGGGCCGCCGATCTTTATGATCTGACGCAGGACGTCTGTGCCGCTCACGGAATGGCGTCCTATGAGGTTTCAAACCACGCGCGGCCCGGCGCCGAATCGCGCCACAATCTGATCTACTGGCGCGGCGGTGATTATGTGGGCATCGGTCCGGGGGCACATGGCCGTCTGACATTAGAAGGCTGCCGCTGGGCGACCGAATGCCCGAAAGCCCCTGCGACCTGGCTTGCCGCCGCGCTGCGCGGGGATCCGGCCGAGAAGCCGCGGCAGGCACTGAGCGGTCCGGAACACGCCTCCGAATATCTGCTGATGTCATTGCGCCTGACCGAAGGCACCGATCTGCGTCGCCTTGAGTTGCTGGCGGGCGCTCTGCCCTTGCGGTCAACGGTTGATGACCTGACATCGCTGGGGCTGCTGGAGGCCGACCCCACCCACTTGCGCGCCACGCCCGCCGGAAGGCTGGTCCTGAACGCCTTGATCAGCAAGCTGGCGGCCGACCTGCCCGAATAGGGCTCAGGTCCGGTTGTCCCGCGTCACCGCTGACAGGGCCTGGCAAAGCAGATCAAGGTCATCAAGGCTGTAATAGCCGATCACCATCCGCCCGCGTTCACCCCCCGGCTCATGTTCGATCGACACGCTCATCCCAAGCCCGGCGCTCAGATCGGCCTCGATCGCGCGGGTGTCGGCGTCCTTTTCCTTTCGCCCGGCGGCGCGACGGCGCGCAATCTTTGCCGTGGCCGATTTGCGCACCAGATCTTCGGTCTCACGCACCGACAACCCGCGGCCCACGACCTTCTGAGCAAGCTCGACCGCGTTCGGCACTGTGATCAGTGCCCGGGCATGCCCCGCCGTCAGGGTTCCGGCGCCCAGCATGTTCTGAACCTCTTCGGGAAGCGAAAGAAGGCGCAAGGTGTTGGCGATATGGCTGCGGCTTCGTGACAGCGCCTCGGCGATCTTCTCCTGCGTGTGTCCGAAACGGTCCATCAGCTGCCGGTAGGCCAGAGCCTCTTCCACCGGGCTTAAGTCGGCCCGCTGGACGTTCTCGATGATGGCGATCTCAAGCACTTCGGTATCGCTGAGTTCGCGCACCAGAACCGGCACTTCGTGAAGGCGCGCCAGTTGCGCCGCACGCCAGCGCCGCTCACCCGCGACAATCTCGTACTGGCCGGACTGTGAGGCCGGCCGGACGATCAGCGGCTGGATGACGCCCTTCTGGCGGATCGAATCAGCCAGATCCTCAAGGGCGCCCTTGTCAAAGTGCCGCCGCGGCTGATCGGGGTTCGGAACAAGGCGGTCCGTCGGCATCATCATGTCGGGCCGGGGCTGCGTATCGCCCGGGGCGCCCGGGGCGCGGTCAAGCCGGACATCCGCCATAAGAGCGCTGAGCCCGCGGCCCAACCCGCGACGTTCGGTTTTCTTTTCCATGATCAGGCCTCTATCCGCGTCTCGTTCTTCAGGGGGTGTCGCGCCAGCAGTTCGGCGGCAAGCGCCCTGTAAGCCTCAGCCCCTCGGGATGCGGGGTCATAGTCGATGACGGCCATCGCGTAGGAAGGCGCTTCGCTGACACGGACATTCCGGGGCACGACCGTATTGAAAACCAGATCGCCCAGGGTCCGGCGGGCATCGGCCTCAACCTGTTGCGACAGCCTGTTGCGCGAATCGGCCATGGTCAGTAGCACGCCTTCGATCCGCAGCCCGGGATTTGCGGTCTGGCGGACCTCGCGGATGGTCAGCATCAGCTGCGACAGGCCTTCCAGCGCAAAGAACTCGGACTGCAGCGGCACAAGAACGGCATGCGCGGCCACAAGCGCATTCACCGTCAGCAGGCTGAGCGAGGGCGGGCAGTCGATCAGCACGAAATCCAGCGCCAGGTCAGCCAGATCGGGGCCGCGCAGCGCATCATGCAACAGGAAGCTGCGCTTTTCGTTCGAAACAAGCTCCATATCCGCCGAAGCCAGATCAGCATTGGCTGGGCAGATGAACAGACCTTCGGTCGCGGTTTTCAGGACGGTCTTGCTGACGGGCGCCTCATCCATCAGCAGATCGTAGCTTGTCAGCTTGCGCTGCGCCGGCAGGATCCCCAGACCTGTTGAGGCGTTGCCCTGCGGATCAAGATCGACAAGCAGCACCCTTGCGCCCGACGCAACCAGTGCCGCGGAAAGGTTGATCGCCGTTGTCGTCTTGCCTACCCCGCCCTTCTGGTTGGCGACAGCAATGATCCGCGCGCTCATCAGCGATATCGGCTCAGACATGCACGGGATTCCTGATTGAGAGAGTCACGGCCGAAGGATCGGTCCGGCTGGGAGTTTCTACAAGGTCAAAGTCCCAGGACTTCCGGGCCTCGGCGATCTCGGCGGCGGCGCGGGCGCCCTTCGGGAAAAGCAGTGTGCCGCCCGGTGCCAGATGCCGGCTTCCTGCCGGCAGCAGAGACGACAGCGCCGCTACCGCCCGCGCCGAGACAACATCCGCGGCCATTGGCGGCACATCTTCGATGCGCTTCGCCAGAACCGTGCTGCCCACGCCGGCGGCTCGGCTGGCCTGCGCCAGGAACGTCGCCTTTCGGCGATCCGATTCAACCAGCGTGACCCGCATCCCCGGCCGGCGCTCGGCTGCGAGGATGGCGATGACCATTCCGGGGAAGCCGCCACCGCTGCCGAAATCCAGCCAGGTTTGGGCGTCTTGGGGAGCAAGTTCGAAAATCTGCGCCGAATCAAGGATATGTCGCTGCCAGATCGCGGCCTCTGTCGGGGCAGAGATCAGGTTTATCGTCCGGTTCCATTTCAGGACCAGATCAGCAAAGGCCTGCAGCCTTTGCGTTTCGGAATCCGTCAGGGGCGTTGCTGAACCGGGTTCCGCCCGATCTCCTGCCATCACGAGACCATCGCGCCCCTTGCCGCTTTGCGCAGGTGCGCCAGTATCAGCGACAGCGCAGCCGGCGTCATCCCCTCGATCCTGCCTGCTTCCGACAAGTTGCCGGGGCGGAGGCGCGTCAGTTTGGTGGCAAGTTCATTGGAAAGGCCGGGCAGCCCTTGATAGACGAAACCTTCGGGAATCAGCGTCTGCTCTTCGCGCTGAAGCTCGGCGATTTCGGCACGTTGCCGGTCAAGATACTGATCGTAAAGCGCATCTCGCGCAATCTGGTCACGGATGTCGTCCGGCAAAGCCGCGAAGCCGGGCACAAGTGCCTCAATTTGCTCGGTCATGACATCGGGAAAAGCCATGACTTCAAGCGCGCTGCGGCGCACGCCATCCTGACTGACCTGGATGCCCTTCTCGGAAAGATCCTTCGGGCTGAACCGGTTGGCCGACAGATCGCCGCGGGCACGGGCCAGCTGATCGGCTTTCTCGCCAAAGACCTTCGCCCGCTGCGCCGAGACACAGCCCAACGCCATGCCGAAAGGCGTCAGTCGCTGGTCGGCGTTGTCGGCGCGCAGGACAAGGCGGAACTCGGCCCGTGACGTGAACATGCGGTAAGGCTCGGTCACGCCCCGCGCCAGCAGGTCATCAATCATCACACCGATGTAACTTTCCGACCGCGAGAACAGTGCCGGCGGACGTTCCAGCTGAGCCAGCGCCGCATTCAGGCCTGCAACCAGCCCCTGTGCCGCCGCCTCTTCATAGCCCGTCGTGCCGTTGATCTGCCCCGCCAGGTAAAGGCCGGGAAGCGCACGGTAGCACAGGCGACGGTCAAGCTCGCGCGGGTCGAAGTAATCGTACTCGATCGCATAGCCCGGCTGCGTGATGACCGCCGCCTCAAGCCCGCGGATCGAGCGGACGTAAGCCTCTTGTACATCGACCGGCAGCGAGGTGGAGATGCCATTCGGATAGACTGTATGATCGTCAAGCCCTTCTGGTTCCAGAAAAATCTGGTGCGAGGATTTGTCGGCAAAACGGACGATCTTGTCTTCGATCGACGGGCAGTAGCGCGGACCAACCCCCTCGATATGACCGCCGTACATGGCTGACCGCGACAGGTTCTCGCGGATGATCTCATGCGTGGCTTCGTTCGTATGCGTCACGCCGCAAGAGATTTGCTCGACGAAGGGCTTCGTGTGCAGGAATGAGAACATGACCGGGGCATCGTCGCCCGGCTGTTTCTCCAGCAGGTCCCAGTTTATCGTCCGCCCGTCAAGCCGCGGCGGCGTCCCGGTTTTCAGGCGGCCGCGATGGGGGGAGAGCTCTGCCAGTTGCGCCGCCAGGCGCAGCGATGGCGCATCGCCGACCCGCCCACCCGGCCGGCGCTGGTCGCCGACATGGATGACGCCATTCAGAAAGGTCCCCGCCGTCAGCACGACAGCGCCGGAAAAAACCTCTGCCCCATCCGCCAGCCGAACACCTTGGCAGGCGCCGTCGCGGACGATCAGCCCAGCGACTTCTGCTTCGATGATCTGCAGATTTTCCGTCTCGGCCAGCAGCGCCTGAACGGCATTGCGATACAGCTTGCGGTCGGCCTGGGTCCTCGGGCCCTGCACCGCCGGCCCCTTGCGCCTGTTCAGGAGGCGGAACTGGATGCCGGCGCGGTCGGCCGCAACCCCCATCACGCCGTCCAACGCATCAATCTCGCGCACCAGATGACCCTTGCCCAGACCGCCGATGGCAGGGTTGCACGACATCATGCCGATCGCTTCACGCCGCAGCGTGATCAACGCCGTGCGCACGCCAAGCCGCGCGGATGCCGATGCAGCCTCGGTTCCGGCGTGTCCACCACCAATCACCACAACATCGAAATGTTTCACGTGAAACACTCCTACTTGCCAATGCAGAAGCTGGCGAAGATCTCTCCGAGAAGCGTCTCCACACCGATCCTGCCGACCATGACCTCAAGCGCATGGATTGCTGACCGCAACTCAAGCGCAACGATTTCGGACGCGCCGGCGGAACTGTCCAGCGCTGCAAGCGCCAGCCTCAGCGCCCCGGCGGCCTGCAGCACTGCGTTACGCTGCCTTTCCCGAATCAGCAAGCCCGAGGCCGGTACACGGCGCGAAAGCCGTTCACCGATCTGGCCCAGCAGCCGGTCAATCCCCTGCCCCGTCAACCCCGAGACCGCGGCAGGATCACCCGTCAGATCGCCCTTTCCCAGCACGGTTATGTCATCGGGCACTGGCTGAACGATCAGTTCCTCCGAAGCCGACTGCAGAAGAAACAGACGCAGGTCCGCCGCATTTGCCCGCTCAACCGCGCGGGCAATGCCGATCCGCTCAACCCGATCGGTCGATTCGCGAAGCCCGGCTGTGTCAAGAAGGGTCACCGGCAAGCCGGCAATGTCCATCCGAACCTCGATCACATCCCGCGTTGTTCCGGCAATCTCTGACGTTATGGCGGCGTCGCGACCAGCCAAGGCATTGAGAAGTGTCGATTTTCCGGCATTCGGCGACCCGACGATCGCAACCTCGAACCCGTCACGAATGCGCTCGGACCCGCGGGACGCCGCAACAACGCCCTCAAACTCGGCCAGCAATCCGGAAATGATCGCCCGGACCTCAGGCGACACGTCAACCGGAACCTCCTCATCCGCGAAATCGATCGTCGCTTCGATCAGCGCCGCCGCACGGATCAATCCCGCCCGCCACTCTGCGACCTTCGCACCCAGGGCGCCGGTCATCACCCGCATGGCCTGCCGTCGCTGTGCTTCGGTTTCGGCATCGACAAGATCGGCCAGGCCTTCGACCTGAGTCAGATCCAGCCTCCCGTTCTCCATCGCGCGCCGGGTAAACTCCCCCGGCTCTGCCACCCGCAGCCCTTCAATTTCTCCAAGGCAGCGCAGCAGTCGCGCAATGACGGCAACCGAGCCGTGAATCTGAAACTCCGCTGACCTCTCACCGGTGAAGCTATGCCCTTCGTCAAAGGTCACAACTATAGCTTCGTCAATAAGCTCATCCTGCCACAATATATTGCGCAGACTGGCCTTTCGGGCCGGTGGCAAGCTGCCACACAACAGCCTGACGGCATCGTGGGCCAAAGGCCCGGACACGCGGACGACCGCAACACCCGCCCGACCCCGGGCCGATGCCAGGGCAAATATCGTCGCCGCTTCCGCCACGATCCGGCCCTCAGGCGTTCATCGAATCGAAGAACTCGCCGTTGGTCTTGGTCTGCTTCAGCTTGCCCAGCAGGAACTCGATGGCGTCCGTCGTGCCCATCGGGTTGAGGATCCGGCGCAGCACATAGGTCTTCTGCAGATCGACCTTGTCGACCAGCAGATCCTCTTTCCGCGTGCCGGACTTCAGAATGTCGATGGCCGGGAAGACGCGCTTGTCGGCCACCTTGCGGTCCAGCACGATTTCGCTGTTGCCGGTACCCTTGAACTCTTCAAAGATCACCTCGTCCATCCGGCTGCCGGTATCGATCAGAGCGGTCGCAATGATGGTCAGGCTGCCGCCCTCTTCGATATTCCGCGCCGCGCCGAAGAACCGCTTCGGCCGCTGCAGGGCGTTGGCATCGACACCGCCGGTCAGCACCTTGCCCGAGGACGGAACCACCGTGTTGAAGGCCCGGCCAAGCCGCGTGATCGAATCAAGCAGGATGACCACATCGCGCTTGTGTTCAACCAGTCGCTTCGCCTTCTCGATGACCATTTCCGCCACCGCGACGTGCCGGGTCGCAGGCTCGTCAAAGGTTGACGACACCACCTCACCCTTCACGCTGCGCTGCATGTCGGTGACTTCTTCGGGCCGTTCGTCGATCAGCAGAACGATCAGATAGCACTCCGGATGGTTCTTCTCGATGCTGTGGGCAATATTCTGCAACAGAACTGTCTTGCCGGTGCGCGGCGGCGCGACGATCAGCGCCCGCTGGCCCTTGCCGATGGGGCAAACCAGATCAATCACGCGGGCCGAGCGGTCCTTGATCGTCGGATCTTCGATCTCCATCTTCAGCCGCTCATCGGGATACAGCGGCGTCAGGTTGTCGAAATGCACCTTGTGCCGCGCCCGCTCGGGGTCATCGAAGTTGATCTTCGTGGCCTTGATCAGGCTGAAATACCGCTCATTCTCACGCGGGGCCTGAATCACGCCCTCGATCGTATCGCCGGTGCGCAGGCTGAATTGGCGGATCATCTCGGGGCTGACATAAATGTCATCCGGGCCAGGCAGATAGTTCGCCTCGGGGCTGCGCAGAAACCCGAAACCGTCCTGCAGCACTTCCAGCACGCCATCGCCGCCGATCTCCCAGCCCTCTTCAGCATGCTCTTTAAGGATCGAGAACATCATCTCGCCCTTGCGCATCGAGGGCGCGTTTTCAATTTCCCATTCTTCGGCCATGGCCAGCAGCTCGGCCGGCGTCTTGGCTTTCAGATCGGCAAGATTGAGATGTTCGATGGTCATGGCAAAACCCTCAGGCACCCGACCGGGCGCAGCACGACAGCAGATCAGGAAAAATCAGGCCGGACGGCCCTGAAGCCGCAGCTAAGCCCTGACCGGCCGAAAGTCAACGTTCAGAACTTCAGCACCACCGAAAAGACGATCACCAGTAGAAGAACCGTGGGCACTTCGTTCATGATCCGGTAGTCGCGCCCCGTCCGGCTGTTGGCTCCGCGCATGAAGTCCTTGCGCCGGATCATCAGCCAATGGTGAAACCACGTCATCCCCAGAACCGCGGCGGCCTTGGTCCAGGGCCAGACTGCGGACCAATCAACGATCCCCGGCGTAAAGACCAGAGCCAGACCAAAGAACCAGGTCGCGACAGAGGCAGGCCCCATGATCCCGCGCAGCAACCGCCGCTCCATGGTCTGAAACATCAGATCGGTGGCTGACCCCTGTTCGACCTGCTCGGTGTGATAGACGAACAACCGCGGCAGATAGAACAGCCCCGCCATCCAGGAGATGACCGAGACAATATGCATCGCCTTGATCCAGAAATACCACTCACCCAGAAAGTCCTGCATCTTTGTCCCGGTCTTTCTTCTTTCTGTAAGATAGAAAGAAGGAAAAGGAAGTAGAGGTTGTTGTGCCGTGAGTAACTGGAAACCCGGACTATTCAACCGGATTTTCCACAGGGCGCTTCGGCATCCGGTGATCCGCCTGCCAGAGAGAACATGAAATATGCGTTATAAAACAATGTGATGACTTCACATCTCCACGACAAAACCGTGTATCGGCGGTCATGGTCGGAACTGCCCACAGCAAGCCGGAAAGACCACACACAACGGGAAAACTCAGGCTGGCGGCTTGACATGGACCGGTGTCATCCGCCACCCCGGAACCAGCCTCAGGCAGCCCAACGGAACATAAGCGGATTATCCACAGCCCTGTCATGCGCCCGCTGATCCTTGCCTCATCCTCTCCGACGCGACTGCAAATGCTGCAGGCTGCAGGTCTTTCGGTTACAGCCGTCGCGCCCCGCGTTGATGAAGAAACCGCCCGTGCTGGGCTGGAAGCCGAGGGCGCAAACCCCCAGGACGTGGCCGATGCGCTGGCCGAGATGAAAGCCGCCCGCGTTGCTGCCCGCTCACCGGGGTCGCTTGTCCTTGGCTGCGATCAAGTGCTGGACCATCACGGCAAGGCGCTGGGCAAGGCCGCTGACCGGGATGAGGCGCGGCGTCAGCTTCTGTCGCTTCGGGGCCAGACCCACCGGCTGCTGTCTGCCGCGGTGATCTATGACGGCGGCACGCCCGTCTGGCGCCATGTAGGCGTGGCGCGGCTGACGATGCGGGATTTCTCGGACGGGTTCCTGGACACCTATCTTGACGCCAACTGGCCCGATGTCTCGGGTTCCGTGGGCTGCTACAAGATAGAAGCGGAAGGAATTCGCCTGTTTTCGGCGGTCGAGGGCGACCACTTCACCATCCTTGGCCTGCCTTTGCTTCCGCTCTTGTTATGGCTTGGTGTTCGGGGTTTCATCGCGACATGATGGACCTTCCTCGCATCCCTCTTGCCGGCGTGATCGGCCACCCGATTGCGCACAGCCGCTCGCCGGCGCTGCATGGCCACTGGCTGCGGCGCTATGGGATCAGGGGCCACTATGTGCCGATGGACGTGGCGCCCGCCGACCTGAAGGAAACGCTCAACCTCTTGCCGCGCATCGGTTTTGTCGGGCTGAACGTGACCATCCCCCACAAGGAGGCGGTTCTTCAACTGGCCGATGTGGTCAGTGACCGCGCGGCCCTGATCGGCGCGGCGAACACCCTGATCTTCCGGAAGGATGGCCGCATCCACGCGGACAACACCGACGGCGCGGGCTTCATCGCCAATCTGCGGCAGAACGCCCCCGACTGGAATCCGGCTGCCGGCCCTGCCGCCGTCTTCGGCGCGGGCGGCGCGGCCCGTGCCGTGGTTGCCGCGCTGATCGAGGTCGGCGTCCCCGAGATCCGCATCACCAACCGCACCCGGCCGCGGGCCGAGGCCTTGCGCGCCGATTTCGGCGCCAAGGTGGTGGTCGAAGACTGGGTTCAGGCTGCCAATATGCTGGAAGGGGCGTCCACTGTCGTTAATACCACCTCGCTTGGCATGGCCGGCAAGGCTGACTTCCGCGTTCCTCTTGACGGGCTGGAGCCCGCGGCGCTGGTCACCGATCTGGTCTACAATCCGCTGCAGACCGATTTCCTGCAGGCGGCCGCCGACCGTGGCTGCCGGACGGTGGATGGCCTTGGAATGCTCCTGCATCAGGCCGCGCCCGGGTTCGAACGCTGGTTCGGCCAGCGCCCCGAAGTGGATGAGGCCACGCGCCTTGCGGTGCTGGGCGCATGACGTTCCGCCTTGGCCTGACCGGCTCGATCGGCATGGGCAAGTCGACCACGGCGGGCTTCTTCCGGGACGAAGCCGTGCCGGTCTGGGATGCCGACGCTGCCGTTCACCGGCTTTACGCGCCCGATGGCGGGGCGGTCGCGCAAATTGCCCAGCTATGCCCCCAAGCCGTTGGTTCCGCAGGTGTTTCACGTGAAACGCTGAAAGCTGCGATCCTTGCCGATCCAGCACTTCTGGCCCGGATCGAGGCCGTCGTTCACCCGCTGGTCGCTGCCGACCGCGCCAGCTTCGCCGCCGCGCAAAAGGCCGACCTGATCGTCTTCGATATCCCGCTCCTGTTCGAAAAAGGCGGTGAGGCCGAATTCGACGCCACGCTTCTGGTCACCGCACCCGCAACGGTCCAGCGCGCCCGCGTCCTTGCCCGCCCCGGTATGACCGAAGACCAGTTCCGCCTGTTGCTGGACCGCCAGATGCCCGACGCCAGCAAGCGTGCCCGCGCGACCCATATCGTCGAAACCCTCGAACCTGAACAGACCCGCGCCTATATTCGCGCACTGATCCGCCACATCCGGGGCCTGCAGCATGCGTGAAATCGTCCTCGACACCGAAACCACCGGTTTCGAGCCCTCGGAAGGCCACCGCATCGTCGAGATCGGCGCGGTTGAGCTCTTCAACCACCTGCCGACGGGGCGCACCTACCACCAGTACATCAACCCCGAACGCCCGATGCCGCGTGAGGCGTTTGAGGTTCACGGCCTTGGCGACGACTTCCTGCGCGACAAGCCGCTTTTCAAGGCAATCGGTCAGGCCTTCCTCGATTTCGTCGGCGACGCGAAACTGGTCATCCACAACGCCGCCTTCGACATGAAATTCCTGAATGCCGAGCTGTCGGCGATCAGCCTGCCCCGCCTGCCGTGGGAGCGCGCCATCGACACGCTGGCCATCGCCCGTGCGAAGTTCCCAGGATCTCCCGCATCGCTCGATGCGCTCTGCCGCCGGTTCGGGGTCGACAACTCCCGGCGCGAAAAACACGGCGCGCTGCTCGACAGCGAGATTCTGGCCGAGGTCTATCTTGAGCTGATCGGCGGCAGGCAGCCCGATCTGGTTCTGGCCCCCGTGGCCGCCACGCCCGCCCGCAAGGCGCAACCACAGCCCGAGCACGTCCCACGCCCAACGGCCCGTCCGCAGCCGCTTCCCCCCCGCCTGACCGATGAGGAAGCCGCCGCGCATGAGGCATTCATCGCCAAACTCGGCGAGGCGTCGATCTGGCGCAAACGCCTCGCCTGACGATGCGGCCGGCCACAAAGGGGCCGGCCCGCCTCAGTTCGGCTGGGCCGCCGGTGCCTGCTGCGCCTGCGCCCGCCGCGCGAGTTCCTGCCGATAAAGCGCAAGGAAATCAACGGTATCAATGTTCAGCGCCGGGAAACCCCCGTCGCGCGTGATATCCGAGATGATGCGGCGCACGAAGGGAAACATCAGCCGCGGGCATTCGATCAGCAGGAACGGATGCAGCTGGTCCTCCGGCACACCTTCCACATGGAAGACCCCGCCGTAATCGACCTCGCACAGGAACAGCGTGTCGCCGGTCGCCTTGTTCTTCGAGGTCACGCGATACTTGCTGATCACGTCATACTGGTGTTCCGCCGACCGCTTGCGCGCATCCAGACTGACCGCCACCTGCACATCCGGCGAAACCTCGGCCGAGGTCACGCCCTTCTGGGCCACCATGTTTTCGAAAGACAGATCCCGCACGAACTGCGCAAGAACCGACATGCGCACCTGCTGCGCCGCGCCGTTCTCTTCGGCCATTCCAACTCTCCTCTGGTCGGGGTTGGCCGTTCCTAGCAGGTCACCGGCGCCGCCTCAATGCCCGCGCCAGTCCGAAGGCGGCCGCGCCGGATCATGCTCCGGGCGCTCAACCACCTCGTAACTGCCGTCGATTACGGTCACCGTCGCCGCCCCGCGCTGCCGCAGCTGCGCCCCGATCAGCCGGGCCACCGTGCGCCGCACCCCCGGCACCATCAGCAAGAGCCCGACGACATCGCCCAGAAGCCCCGGAAGGATCAGCAGCACGGCCCCCAGCACCAGCAGCGTCAGATCGGCCATGAACGCCGCCGGCCCAGCCCGCCGCCGCAGCGCCATCACGTCGCCGACAGCCGCCCCGCGCAGCGCCGCAACCCCCGCCACCCCGGTTGCCAGAACCGCCAGCAGAACGCCAAGCACCCCGATCCACCGCCCGACGATCACGAATCCCGCGATCTCAAGCAACACATAGCCCAGAAACAGCGTCGCGATGCGCATAAGTCCCCCCCTGCGGCAACATCCTTACCCCGGCATGGTGGACTTGGCCGGACGCGCATCCTACATAGGAACCAACGGCCCGGATCGCCAACCCCCGGGCCCCGAGGTGCCGATGAATTCTCCCCTGATCCAGCTCTTGGTTCTGGCCGGGATCGCCGTTTTCCTGATCCTCAAGCTCCGTTCGGTGCTGGGGACGCGCGAAGGCTATGAAAAGCCGCCGCTGCCGATCGAAGATCGCCCGGCCGCCGCCCGCCGTGATTTCGAGGTGATCGAGGGCGGCCCCGACCGCGACATCATCGACCATGTCCCCGACGGGTCCGAGGCCGCCAAGGCGCTGGCCGCGATGAAACTGACCGAACCCGGCTTCTCGGTGTCCGAATTCCTCTCCGGCGCCCGCGGCGCCTATGAGATGATCCTGATGGCCTTCGAGCGCGGCGAACTTGACCGCATCCGCCCCTTCCTCTCGGATGAGGTCGAAGCCAGCTTCGCGCAGGCCATCAACGCGCGGGAACGCGAAGGCCTGACGGTCGAGGCCAGCTTCGTCGGCCTGCGTGAACTTGCGCTGGCCGAAGCCGAGTTCGACCGCGACACGCGCGAGGGCGAAATCACCGTCCGTTTCCTGGGCGAAATCACCTCGGTCGTCCGCAACAAGGCCGGTGAGATCGTCGAAGGCTCGCCGACCGAGATCAAGCGCCAGCGCGACAGCTGGACCTTCGCCCGCATCATGGGCGAATCCGACCCGAACTGGCAACTCGTCGCGACCGGGGACTGATGCGTGCCCTTGCCTGCGCCTGCGCTGTGGTTGCGGTCATGACCGCAGCCCTTCCCGCCCCGGCGCAGATGCTGGATTTCGAAAGCCTCGACGGCTGGGCCGAAGATGACCATCTGGCCGCCCTGACCACCTTCCGCGAAACTTGCGGTAAGCTGACCGATGCCGACTGGCAGCCGATCTGCCGCCTTGCCGCCGATGCCGGCACGACGCAAGCCGAAGCCCGTGCCTTCTTCGAACTTCTCTTCCGCCCCGTCCTGATCGGCAACCCGCCGGCGCTCTTCACCGGCTATTATGAACCCGAACTGGCCGGCTCCCCCGTCCGCACCCCCCGCTTCGCCTGGCCGATCTACCGCCGCCCGCCCGAACTGCAGGACGGCCAGGTCTATTATGACCGCGCCGCCATCGAATCCGGCGCCCTTCGCGGCCGAGGCCTTGAAATCGCCTGGCTCGAAGACCCGGTTGAGGTCTATTTTCTGCAGGTCCAGGGCTCGGGCCGCATCCGCATGCCCGATGGCAGCGTGATGCGCGTGGGTTACGCCGGCCGCAACGGCCATGCCTACCGCTCGGTCGGGCAAGAGATGATCCGCCGCGGCAGCCACACCCCCGATCAGGTTTCGGCCCAGGAAATTCGCGCCTATGTCCGCCGCAACGGCAGTGCCGGGCTTGACCTCCTCAACGTCAATCCTTCCTACATCTTCTTCCGCAAGCTTTCCGACCTGCCGGCCGACCGCGGCCCCATCGGTGCCATGGGCGCCTCGATCACCACGCTGCGGTCGGTCGCCATTGACCCGGCCTTCACCCCGCTGGGTGCCCCGGTCTGGATCGACAAGGCCGGTGCCGATCCGATCCGCGCCCTGATGGTCGCGCAGGATACCGGCGGCGCCATCAAGGGCCCCCAGCGCGCCGACATCTTCTTCGGCACCGGACCGGCGGCGGGCGAAGCTGCCGGAACGGTCAAGGACCCCGGCCAGATGGTCATCCTCCTCCCCATCGACCGCGCCTATGCGCTTCTGCCCGAGGGCTGAACATGCCCCGCCGCCGCCGTGGCCTGAACCCCGAGGATGAGGCGCTGTGGCAGGCCGTCGCCCGCAGCGCCCGACCCCTTCGGCCCAAGACCGCCCATCCCCCCGATCCCGATGTCGAGGCCGCGCTGCGCCCCCACCGCCTGCCGCCGGAACCCCATGTCCAGCCCGCAGACCGGCTGACCCCCTTCCGTCTGGGCGAACGCGCAGCGACCCGCCTGCCGCATCAGCTTGCCCCCAGCCCTTCGGCCACGCTCGCCGAGCAGCCCCTGCGCATGGACGCCAAGACCCATGGCCGCATGTCGCGCGGCAAGATCGCCCCCGAGGCGCGGATCGACCTGCACGGCATGACCCTGTCCGAAGCCCATGCCGAACTGGTGCATTTCCTGCTGAATGCGCAGTCCGACGGCCTGCGTCTGGTTCTGGTCATCACCGGCAAGGGCAAGCGCGGCACTGATGACGGCCCGATCCCGAACCGCATCGGCGCCCTGCGCCATCAGGTGCCGCAATGGCTGCGCCTGCCCCCCTTGGGCCCCGTGGTGCAACAGGTCGCCGAAGCGCACCTGCGGCACGGCGGATCAGGCGCCTATTACGTCTACCTGCGCCGCCGCTAGCCCGTTGTGGCCACGTTGCGCCATGGGCCGGTGGCCCCGACGCCACTCATCATGGCTGCGCTCTTCCCGGCCGCCTGCGGCGTTTGGCCAGTGGATGACCCCTGCTGTCGGCCAGCTTTCGGGCTCGTGATCCGGGTCAGGGCCAAAGCCGCGCTTTCCAACGCGGTATGGTCGGGGAAAAGGTTGAACTGCTGGAACACCATGCCGACCCTGGCCCGCAACCTTTCCGGCCTCAGCGCAACGATGGCAGAGTCTCCCGGCAGAATATCCCCGGCCGCGGTTTCGACCAAGCGGTTCAGACATCGCAACAGTCTCGACTTGCCCGAACCGACGACCCGATGATGCGGGTCACGCTGCCCGGTTCGACTTTCAGACCGATGCCCCTCAGAACCTCCATCTCGCCATAGGCCATCCGCAGGCCCCGCGACCTCACCCACCTCGATCAGCCCGCTTTGCGGCATCAGGCGGCGGCCCCCCCGCAAGCGGTTGTCGATGGTGTTGACCAGATCGGTCAAAGGCACGGTGATCAGCCGATAGAAGAAGCCGGCCAACTCCGCGCTGGACATGGGCGAAGTCGCGGCGGGCCTTCTGGTGGAAAGGCTGGCCAAGCCCGCTTTGCCCGCCCGTCACGTCGCCATACCGACTACGCTTCTCTGGCGCGGGTCGGTCAGGGCCGGATGGGCCCCGGCCGGCCCGGCAAGGCTGCCTGCTTTCAGAACGGCAGTCTCGCCTCAAGCGCATTCGCCAGATCCCAGTCGATCACCAGCTGATTGACCAGTTTCTGCGAGATCATTTCATGGATGACCTCGGCCCTTTCGCGGCCGATCGCAATCACCACAACCCCGGGCGTCCCGTTCTGCGCCGCGTTGCGCGCCAGCCAGGACAGGTGATCCATGGTGATGCCGGTCCACATCGCGTTGATTTCGGCCAACAGCGCCGCGTCCTGGGCCGAAAGGCCGGATTTGGGAATCAGGACGCCGCCGACATCCCCGGCAATCAGCGACCGCAGTTCGGCGGCCGAAATATCGCCCGCCAGCATCAGCTCGCTTTGCGCACCGCCCACCGGACGTTCGGACGAACCGACGCTGGTGATGATGGTGTCCATCTGCCGGATCAGCGCGCCTTCCCCCACGAAGATCCGGCGGTAGGAAGCCGCATCCTGAACATACTCGCGGATCGCCCGGGTCTTTGCCTGATCATAGCGCCTTGGGATGAAGGCCGGCACGCCGCCCAGAAGCAGCCTTTCGCCGCTGCCGTTCCCGACACTGTTGTTCAGCCGGTCGGCCAGAAGCGTGGATGAATGATCCGGCGACGCCAGCGTCAGAAGCTCGGCAGTGACCGGCACGAACTGAATAGACCAGTCCTTGCTCAGGCTGCGCCCGGCGGTTTCCAGTCCGTCAACCAGTGCCCCCACGGTGCGCCCCCAGGTCACCCCGACGATCGAGGCGCGCTGCAGCAGCTCGATCAAACGGCCGGCGGCCGACCGGCCAAGCCGGCGCGAGCGCAGGTCGAAGGCGCCGGCAGTGGGCGAGTCGCTGCCGCTGTCAAAAACCCGCACCTCGGGCGCGAAGCCGCCATTCGCCTGACTAAGCCTGCGTAGCCCCTCGACCAGCCCGCGGGGCGCGAGCAGTTGCTGCAAGTCCCGCATCACCTCGGGCGGCAGGTCCTTGTCGTTGAAGCGCAGCTCAACCTCAAGCCAACCCCGGTCGGTGGCATGGGCCAGCAGCCGCGAGACATGAGATTGTGAAACATTTCCAAGATGTTGGCGAATCTCATCCTGCGACAGCCCGTGACGGGCCCGCAGATAGGCCGCCTGCAGCGCCTGCACATCCCGGGCGCTTGTCGGCAACGGTTGATCCTTGCGCATGCTCGCTCCGGTTGCTGAAACCTGCATATCTATGCCGAATGGTTATTACTATGGCAAGGCCACAGCCGCGTCGCTAGCGTTTTTCACAGAGAGGGAAAGGGTCCGCACCGTTGGACCCACGGTTGATCCTGGGAGGGAAACATGAACCTGACACGGCGCAGCTTGCTGCAATCCACCACTGCCACGATTCTGGCCGCGGGCTTTCTGACGCCCCGCCGGGCGATGGCGGCTTCGGTCAAGATCGGCTTTCTGCTGAAGACCATGGAAGAAGAACGCTATCAGCTGGACAAGGCGGTTTTCACCGCCAAGGCCGAGTCGCTGGGCGCCGAGGTGATCTTCGATTCCGCCAACAACGACGAACAGCAGCAGCTGGCCAAGTTCGAGAACATGATCTCGAAAGGCGCGCAGGTCATCGTCATGCAGCCGGTCAACACCGGCACGGCGGGCGCCATGGTGTCGATGGCCAATGCCGAGGGCGTCAAGGTCGTCGGCTATGACTCGATGCTGACCAACGGCCCGCTGGACGCAATGGTGATGCAGGACAGCTGGGCCGTGGGCAAGCTGCAGGGCGAGGCCATGGTGGAATGGTTCAAGGCCCACAAGGGCGGCAAGGTCGAAGGCAAGGTTGCGCTGATCATGGGTCAGCCGGGCGATTCCAACGCCATCGCCATGTCCAGCGGCGCGCTGGAAATCATCAAGGCCAACGCGGGGCTGGAACTCGTGGCCGAACAGGCGCATGAGGGCTGGTCTTCGGAAAAGGCCATGGCCACGACCGAAAACGTCCTGACCAAATTCGGCAATGCCGTCGATGCCTTCATCTGCAACAACAGCGGCATGGCGCGGGGCGTGATTGCCGCGCTGGACGCGCAGGGTCTGGCGAGCGTCGACAAGGTTTTCGTCGCGGGGTCCGACGCCGATCTGGTGAACATCCAGTTCGTGGCGCAGGGTAAGCAGGCCGCCGAGATCTGGAAGAAGATTCCGCCGCTGGCCGAAACCGCGGCGCAGATCGCCTTTGATCTGGCCAGCAACCCCGACCTGCCCGCGGCCGAGGCAATCAAGGCGGACCGCGTGATCAACAACGGCATGGTAGATGTGCCCACGGTCGTCACGCCGGTCGTTCTGGTGACCAAGGACAATCTGGACGACACCGTCATCGCCGGCGGTTTCTACACCAAGGAACAGGTTTACGGCGCGTAATCCTCCCGGCCCGATCCGTCTGAAACCGCATCGGGCTGAAGCCGTGCCTCCGGGGTATCCCCGGGGGCACGCGCAATGATCCGTCATTTCCTTAGATCACGCAGCCGGAGGTTCCCCTCCGGTGGCGCAAGCACGGAGGTCGCTGGCGCGATGGCGAACGAAATCGTTCTGAAGATGGTGGACATCACCAAGGAATTCCCCGGGGTCAAGGCGCTGAGCCATGTGAACTTCGAAGCGCGCTCGGGTGAGCTGCTGGCTTTGATGGGCGAAAACGGCGCTGGCAAATCGACCCTGATGAAAGTGCTGTCGGGTGTCTGGCCCTATCCCACCTATACCGGTGACATCTATGTAAACGGTGAGAAACGAACCTTCTCCGGCACCCGGCAGGCCGAAGAGGCGGGCATCGCCATCATCTATCAGGAACTGAACCTGATCCCCGAGATGACGGTGGCCGAAAACATTTTTCTGGACCGCCAGTTCACCGATGCCATGGGCCGGATCGACTGGGTGCGGCTGAACCACGAAACCAAGCTGCTGCTGGACGAGTTGGGCATCCGCGACTTCAAGCCCACCGACAAGGTGTCCAGCATCACGGTCGGCAAGCAGCAGATGGTGGAAATCGCCAAGGCGCTGTCGAAGAAGGCCCGCATCCTGGTGCTGGACGAACCCACCTCGGCCCTGACTGACAAGGAGGTGGCCGACCTTTTCCGCATCATCCGCAAGCTGAAGGCGGATGGGGTCTGCATGTGCTACATCTCGCACAAGATGGAGGAGATTCAGCAGGTTGCCGACCGGATCGTCGTCCTGCGCGATGGTCAGACCATCGGCGATGTGACGCCCATCGCCGAAATCACCATGGATCAGATCATCAGCCGGATGGTCGGCCGCGACATCAAGGACATGTTCCCCAAGCGTGTTGCCAAGCGGGGCCGCAAGATCCTGGAAGTGCGCGATCTTGAGGTCGATCATCCGACCCTGCCGCATGAAAAGCGGGTCAAGAAGACCTCGTTCACGGCCTATGAGGGCGAGATTCTTGGCATCTCGGGCCTGATGGGCGCCGGGCGGACCGAACTGGTCGGCGGCATCTTCGGCGCCTATCCGGGCCAGTCGCGCGGCGAGGTGCTGCTTGATGGCAAGAAGCTGACGATCCGCTCACCCCGCGACGCCATCGACAACGGCATCGCGCTTCTGACCGAAGACCGCAAGGCGCTGGGCCTGTTCCTCAGCGAACCGATCAGCTTCAACACCACCATCAGCTCGCTGGAAACCGTCAGCAGCAAGCTGCTTGGCGTGATCAACCACGCGCGTGAGCGGGAACTGGTCACCGACTATGTCAAGCGGCTGGGCGTGAAGACCCCCAGCATCGACACCGTTATCGGCACGCTTTCGGGCGGCAACCAGCAGAAGGTGATCCTTGGCAAGTGGCTGAACTCAAAGCCCAAGGTCTTCATCCTGGATGAGCCGACCCGCGGCATCGACATCGGCGCCAAGGTCGAAATCTACAAGCTGCTGCACAGTCTGGCCGAAGAGGGCGTCGCGGTCATCGTGATCTCGTCCGAACTGCCCGAAGTGCTGGGCATCAGCGACCGCATCCTGGTCATGGCCGAGGGCCGGATCGTGTCCGAGTTCAACCGCGACACCGCGACCAAGGAAGCAATCATGGAATACGCGACGGGAAGCGCGAAGGGAGGAGACAGCAAATGACCAACAGCGGCCTTGTAAGCTTCATGAAGAAGAACGCGACACTGATCGCGCTGATCGTTCTGGCACTGGGGATGGGGATCGCCGACGATTCCTTCTTCACCGCCCGGAACCTGAGCAATCTGGCCCGTCAGGTCACGATCATCGGCATCATCGCCGTGGGCATGACCATGGTGATCCTGATCGCGGGAATCGACCTTTCCGTCGGCAGCGTTGCGGGACTGGCCGCCGTTGTCGTGACGATTCTGATGCAGAATGACATCAACGTCTGGATATCCATCGTGGTGACCCTGTCGCTGGTCGGCGTGGTGATCGGGGGGTGGAACGGCTTCTGGATCGCGCATTACAAGATACCAGCCTTCATCATCACGCTGGGCATGCTGACCATCGCGCGCGGTCTTGCCCTGACCATCTCGGACGGCAGCGCGGTGCCGGTGACGGACACCACCTTTCCGCTGATCGGGGGCGCCTATATTCCGCCGCTGATATCTGTCGTGCTGATCGCGGGTGTCTTCGGACTGGTGCTGTTTTCGACGCTGCGCAGCGCCATGCGGGTGCGGGCCATCGGTGGCCAGGTGGACAAGGTGCAGATCATCACCAACCTGATCCTTGCCGGCGCGGGTGCCGCGCTCGCGCTCTACATGTTCGGCAGCTACAACGGCATTCCCGTTCCCGTGGCGATCTTTGCGGTCATTGCCGGGGCGGGCATCTATGTGCTGGGACAGACCCGCTTCGGGCGCCGGCTCTATGCGCTGGGCGGCAACGAAGACGCCGCCCGCCTGTCGGGGATCGACGTCTACCGCACCAAGGTCATCGTCTACATCGTCGTGTCGGTGCTGTCGGCGCTGGCCGGGATTCTGCTGGCCTCGCGGCTGAACGGCGCCTCGCCCAACCTTGGCACGATGTTCGAACTTGATGCAATTGCCTCGGTCGTCATCGGCGGCACCAGCCTTGCGGGAGGTTCGGGCACCATCGGCGGCACGGTGATCGGCGCGCTGATCATCGGGGTGCTGAACAACGGGATGAGCCTTCTGGGTGTCTCGGCCTTCTATCAGCTGATCATCAAGGGCTTCATCATCATCCTCGCCGTCTGGTTCGACGTCCTGCAGAAACGCAAGTGATCGGACCCGCCCGCTGCATGGCTGCTCCCCCATCGCAGCGGGCCCCTTCTTTCGCCCCGGCGCCACCTGGTGTCAGGGGCAGACGAAGCAAAGGCTACGCCGCCGCACCGATCCGGGCCATCATTGCCCGACGCCAGCGGTCAGCCGCGCCGGTTTCGACGATCAGATGACTGTGGCGCCAGCGCCCGAACGGGAAGAATGCAGCAAGATGCCGGAACCTATGAAGATTGCAGTGTTGGGGCCGATCCCCCGGGACAGGATCGTCACCCACAACGGCGAGACGTTTGAGAAATATGGCTGCGTGATCTACACCGCCGCCGCACTTTCCGCGCTGGTGGGCGACAGCGGCACGGTTCACCCGCTTTGCCATGTCCGCAAGCGCGACACCGAACCGGTGCGCGATATTCTGCGGCAGTTTGCCAATGTCGAACTGTCGGGCATCACCTCGGCGCTGGATCAGGGCGATGTCGTTCAGCTGACCTATCTGAACCAGAACAAGCGCGTCGAACGCCAGACCGGCTTCATGGATCCGATCCTGCCCGAAGATCTGGCGGGCGTTCTGGATGCCGATGCCTTTGTCTGCGTGCCGATCACCGACTATCAGGTCAGCCGGGCCACCCTGAAATACATCAAGGAAAACAGCAGGGGCATCACGATTCTCGATGCTCACGGCCCGACAAGCTGCCTGACGCGGAACGGCGAAAGGCATCACCGCTTCTGGGCCGACCGTGACAGCTGGCTGCCCTATATCGACATTCTGAAAATGAACCTCGAAGAGGCGGCCTGCAGCTGGTTCGAAACCGAATATTCCACCGAAGACCTGCGCGAAGTGGCGCAGCTTGCGATGGATGACCTGCCCCGCTTTGCCCGGCATTGCCTGGACCGCGGCGTCAAGGCCCTGTGCGTGACGCTGGATCAGCATGGCTGCGTGGTCTATTTCCGCGACGCCTCGGGCGCGATGCAGGAACATGTGGTCAAGCGTGTGCCGGTCGAGAAGGTGGTTGATACCACCGGCTGCGGCGATTCCTTCGCCGGCGGGCTGGCCTTCGGCTATCTGCTGCACCGCGACTTCGTGAAGGCCTGCCAATACGGCAACGCGGTGGGCGCGCAGCGCTGCGTCAGTTCGCAGATCGCAGTCTATAAATCCCTTGAAGAGACGGAACGGCAGATCGCCGAAACCTACGGCGCCTGACGCGCGCGGCGGTCTTCCATCCCTCGGAACTGGAGAAAAACGATGCTCCGTCATCTGAACGGGCCGGACTGGTGTATTGAGGAAACCGGATTCGACATCCGCCGGGCCAACGTCTTTGAAACCCTGTTCACCACCGGCAACGGTTATCTGGGAACGCGCGGCACGCTGGAGGAAGGCTTTCGCGGCGAACGGTCGGGAACCTTTCTGAACGGCGTTTTCGATGCCCATGACGCGCCGGTGATCGACCTTGTGAACGCGCCGGACTGGCTTTCGCTTTCCGTGCATATGCATGGCGTCCGGCTGGATGTGCAAAGCTGCAAGGTGGTTTCCCACCGCCGCGCGCTGGACCTGCGGCAAGGCGTTCTGTGGCGCGAAACCGTGTTCGAGGATGATCAGGGCCGGCGCACGCAGATCGAAAGCCTGCGCTTTGCCAGTTTTGCCGATCAGAACCTCTGCGTCCTGCGGCTGGCGGTTACGCCGCTGAACCACTCGGGGCCGGTGATTCTGGAAAGCGCGCTGGACGGGCGCCGCAGCAATCTGGAACGCCTGCCTGCCTATACCGGGACGCCCGATTTCCCGCCCGAGGTGAAATGGGACAAATGGGCAAAATCCCTGCATATTGAGCCGGTTGCCGCAGCCGCCGGGCCCGACGACCTTTATCTTGAGATGCGCACGATCGGCAGCGGCATCCACATCGGCTATGCCGCCACGCTGGTGCCCTCGGCCCTGCCGCAGTCCAACACCACCGGGCGGCGGTCCGGGCGCGTCGCCGAGCGGCAGGAATTTGCGCTGCGCGAAGGCGAAACCCTGACGGCTGACAAGTTTGTCACCATCCACCACTCGCGGCACGTCCCGGCCGACCGGATCGCGGCGACCTGCCGGGCCGATCTGGCGCATCACCATCTTCGGGGCTTTGACCGTGCGCTTGCGGATAATGCGGCCGCCTGGCACCGGTTCTGGAACGATTGCGATGTCAGCATCGGGGGCGACCCGGAACTGACGCAGGCCGCCCGGTTCAGCATCTATCACCTGCTGATCGCCGCCAATCCCCATGACCCCACCGTCAATATCGGTGCCAAGTCACTGTCGGGCGAAGGCTATCGCGGCCATGTCTTCTGGGACACCGAGATATTCCTGCTGCCTTTCTACATCTACACCCAGCCCGATACGGCGCGGGCGCTGTTGATGTATCGCTATCACACGCTGGACGGCGCGCGCGCCAATGCCCGTGAGAACGGTTTCCACGGCGCGCAGTTTGCCTGGGAATCCGCGGATACCGGGGTGGAAACCACGCCGAAATGGACGCCCGACGGGCAGCACCGCATCTGGACGGGCGAGGAGGAAATCCACGTCACCGCCGATGTCGCCTATGGCGTGCTGACCTATGTCGCGGCCACCGGCGACACCGCGTTTCTGGCCGATTTCGGCGCCGAGATTCTGTTCGAGACCAGCCGCTTCTGGCTTTCGCGTCTTGAAGAAGATGCCGCGACCGGAAAGCTGGTGTTGCGGCGGGTCATCGGCCCGGATGAATTCCACGAACATGTTGACAACAACGCCTTCACCAACCGCATGGCCCAATGGCATCTGGTGCAGGCCGCGCGCATCCATGACGATCTGGCGCAGCAGAACCCCGAAGCGCTCGGCAAACTGGCCCGGCGCATCGGCCTTTCACCCGACGAAGCGGCACAGTGGCGCGCGGCCGCCGGGCGCATCCTGATCCCCTTCGATACCGACCGCGGGCTGATCGAGCAGTTCGAAGGTTATTTCACGCTCAGGGATGTTCCGGTGACGGAATGGGATGGCAATGACATGCCCTGCTACCCCCCGGGCTACAACCATTTCAACGCGGGTGAAACAACGCTGCTGAAACAGCCCGATGTGGTCATGCTGATGTATGTGCTGCCCGATGAATTCAGCGATGCCGCCAAGCGCCTCAACTATGCCCATTACGAGCCGCGCACCCTGCACAAATCCTCGCTCAGCCCGGCGGTCCATTCGATCATGGGCATCGAGGTGGGCGACAGGGCGCGCGCGCTGCAGTATTTCCGCCGCTCGGCCCTTGTCGATCTGGTCGACAATCAGGGCAACACCCAGGACGGCATGCACATCGCCTCGGCTGGCGGCACCTGGCAGGCGCTGGTCTTTGGCTTTGGCGGCTTTCGGGTCCGCAACGGTCAGATAAGCTTCCGGCCCTGGCTGCCCCCCGGCTGGAACGCGGTGCAGTTCTGCCTGCGCTGGCATGGCAGCCGGATCGTGGTGCGCATCGGCCAGCAAGAGGCCTCGTTCCTGCTGGACCCCGGCCCCATTGCCCGCCTGACCATCAGCCTCGCCGGTCAGGACATCCAACTGGAAGCCGGGCGTGTCGTCACGGCCCCCCTATGCCCGGAGACCGCGGCGTGACCCTTCTGAAAGCTGTGATTTTCGATCTGGACGGCGTGATCGCCGATACCGTCCCCGCCCATTTTTCGGCCTGGAAGCGCATGTTCGAGGAAGAGGGCTATGCCTTTGACGATCAGGTCTATCATGACAAGGTTGACGGGCGCCGCAGGTTTGACGGCGCGCAGGCCGTCATGGTGGATGCCCCGCCCGACCGCGTCAGCGCCGCCGCCGCGCGCAAGGACGCCTATTTCCTGACCCAGATCGAGCAGGGGCAGTTCAGGGTCTTTGCCGACACGCTCGATTTCCTGCGCGCCTGCCGGGCCGAGGGGATTGCGCTTGCAACCGCCTCCAGCAGCCGCAACGTCCGCCTTGTGCTGGAAAAGGCAGGAATCGCCGGCGAATTCGCGGCGATCGTCGGCGGTGACGATGTTTCCAACGGGAAACCGGACCCCGATATCTTCCTTTTGGCCGCGGAACGGCTGGGAATCGGGTCAGATGCCTGCGTTGTCATCGAAGACGCAATCTCGGGCGTTGCCGCGGCCAAGACCGGCGGCTTCTTCTGCATCGGCATCGACCGGACGGGGCAGACCGAACGCCTTGCCGCCGCAGATCTGGTCGTCGAAAGCCTCTCGGGCCTGCAACCGGGCGAGATCGAGAAGCTCATGCGGAAGTAGGGGCGCAGGCGGCCCGGCCGATTCGCAATCATGGTTAACACTTCCCCCGTCAACCGCGCGTAGAGACGGAAAGAAGACGCAAGGAAGACAGGGGAAAGACCCCGAAAACCACGATCTTTCAGCCTGTTAACCCCCAGATCGCCGCCCGTTCCCCTGAATGGCCGTCAAGCCCCAGGCGGGCGGCAATCATCGCGAGGGGCTGGTCAAAACGCCTACCGCTGCAACTCGGTCCCGACCGTTGCAATCGGTGTCAGCACGATCTGCGTGGCATTCTGCACCGTCATCACCACCCCCGGCAGCAGACCCACGCGCGCTGCGCGGTCGGCCTCGAATGCCCCTTCGATATCGGCAATCCGGCTCAGCAGCAGGATCAGCGCCGGGGAATCGCCAACCGCGAAATGGCCGCCGCCACTGACAAAGGCGCGGACATCCATGAAGGTCACCTTCAGATCGGCCACCCGCGACACATCGGAAAGTGACCCAAGCCGTTCCCGCTGCCCCGTCAGACCGGCCGAGATCCGCAAGATCTTGTCACGGTTTGAGCCGAAGATGACAAAGGGTTGTGGCAATTGCCCGATCGACCGCGCCTGTTCGCGGAACACATCCACGTCGATATCCGGCGAAATCAGGATCACCCCCGACAGCCGCGCCAGCGATGCCTTGTCGCCCCGCAGCGCCACCGTCCGCAGCGCCTCCATCGTCAGGGCCGAACCCATCGAATGCGCCACCAGCAGGATGCGCGTCGCCCCCGCATGTTCCAGTTCGGCGATCAGTGTCGCCAGACCCTCCCGCGCGAAAATGGCCGAGTCGCGGTCATAGACATAGCCCAAAGGCTGTGCGGCCGAGGGCCAGGAGTAATGCACGACCACCCCCGGCAGTTCCAGGTCATGGGCAAATTGTGCAACCCGGTAAAGCCCTTCCGAGAAGTTGTTGTTGTAGCCGTGAACAAAGATCACCGCCTCGCCACCCTCACGCTTCAGTGCCGCACCCAGATCGCCGCGGAACTGCCCGGCGTTGGCGTAATGGCGCACTTCGGTCGTCAGGAATTGCTTCTTCGGGTTGGGTTTGCCGTATCGCCGGGGCCACGAGATTTCGCCCAAAGTCCGCTCGGGCGGGATCGACACGCCATAGCGGGCGAACCGCGTCTGTTCCGATCGTTCCGTGCCGAAATTGCCGTCGGCATCGGGCTGGCGCATCGTGCCGATGAAGATCTCCTCCACCGTCCCGACCGTCGCCGCCTGCGGATCAACGGTCAGCGTGCCGCGCGGGGCGCAGGCCACCAGAACCACAAGGGAAAAAAGCAGAATCTGGCGGATCACGATGCATAACCCCTTGGGACGGGACCAGATTCACCCGCCCCGCCCCGCAGGTCAACGGGCCGCAAGTCGTTCAGGCGATCCGCCGCTACAGAACGTAGCGCGACACATCGACAGACCGCGCCAGCGCGCCGACATTTTCCTCGACGAAAGCCGCATCCACCTTCACCGCCTCACCCGAACGGTCGGGGGCGGTAAAGGACAGCTCTTCGAAAACCCGCTCCAGAATGGTGTAAAGCCGCCGCGCCCCGATGTTTTCAACGCTGCGGTTCACCTCGGCGGCAATCCGCGCCAGCGCGGCGATGCCGTCTTCGGTGAATTCCACCAGAACATCCTCGGTCGCCATCAGCGCGGCATATTGCCGGGTCAGGGCGTTGTCGGTCTCGGTCAGGATGCGCACGAAATCGCCCTCGGTCAGCGGCGCCAGTTCCACCCGGATCGGCAGCCGGCCCTGCAATTCGGGCAACAGGTCCGAGGGCTTGGCCACATGAAACGCGCCCGAGGCGATGAACAGGATATGGTCGGTCTTCACCGGCCCGTATTTGGTGGAAACCGTGGTCCCCTCGATCAGCGGCAGCAGATCGCGCTGCACGCCCTCGCGGCTGACATCGGCGCCCCGGGCATCGGCGCGGGCGCAGATCTTGTCGATTTCGTCCAGAAAGACGATGCCGTTTTCCTGCACCGCCTCCAGTGCGGCGGCCTTGACCGCCTCATCATCCAGAAGCTTGTCGGCCTCTTGCCCGACCAGCAGTTCGTGGCTTTCCAGAACGGTGACGCGCTTGCGGCTGGCGCGGCCGCCGAAGGCCTTGAACAGGTCCTGCAAGCCCTGCATCTGGTTTTCCATGCCGGGCGCCATCGGAAACATTCCCATCGGAGCGGCGGTATCCTGCACCTCGATCTCGATTACCGTGTCGTCCAACTCGCCCCGCCGCAGCTTGCCGCGGAACATCTCACGGGTCTGCTCACGCGCATCCTTGCCGGCCAGAGCTTCGATCACCCGGTCCTCGGCGGCGCGCTGGGCGCGGGCCTTCACCTCGTCCCGCATCCGGGTGCGGGTCTCGATCATCGCGGCATCGACCAGATCGCGGATGATCGAATCCACATCGCGGCCGACATAGCCCACCTCGGTGAACTTTGTCGCCTCGACTTTCAGGAATGGCGCCTTGGCCAGCCGCGCCAGCCGGCGGCTGATCTCGGTCTTGCCGACGCCGGTCGGCCCGATCATCAGGATATTCTTGGGATAAACCTCATCGCGCAGGTCGGCGGCCAGCTGCTTGCGGCGCCAGCGGTTGCGCAGGGCCACCGCCACCGCCCGCTTGGCGTCCTTCTGCCCGATGATGTAGCGGTCCAGCTCCGAGACGATCTCGCGCGGGGTCAGGTCGGTCATCTTGCTATCTTCTCAACCGTCAGATTGCCGTTGGTGTAAACGCAGATATCGGCCGCGATCGCCATGGCACGGCGGGCCACCTCTTCGGCGCCCAGATCGGTTGCCATCAGCCCGCGCGCCGCCGCCAGCGCGAAGTTTCCGCCCGAACCGATCGCCGCCACGTCATGCTCGGGTTCCAGCACATCGCCCGCCCCGGTGATGACGAACAGCGCCGCGCCATCGGTCACGATCAGCATGGCCTCAAGGTTGCGCAGGTATTTGTCGGTCCGCCAGTCCTTCGCCAGGTCCACGCAGGCGCGGGCAAGCTGACCGGGCGATGCCTCCAGCTTCTTCTCCAGCCGCTCCAGCAGGGTGAAGGCATCGGCGGTCGATCCGGCAAAGCCTGCCACCACCTGATGCCCGCCGGCATTCAGCCGCCGCACCTTGCGCGCCGTGCCCTTGATGACCGTCTGGCCCAGGCTGACCTGCCCGTCGCCGGCCACCACCACCTCACCCCCGCGCCGCACGGCCAGAATCGTCGTGCCGTGCCAGCCGGGAAATCTGTCTTCCGCCATGGACTACTCCCTTTGCGTCGTTCTTATATGGTCCGGCCCCCGCAGCCGCACAACCCGCATATCAGATGGCCGAAACGCTCTACCTTTACCTTCACGAAGCTGCCCGCGCCGCTGTTTCTGCCGGCGCGCCGCGCATGGCCACGCGCGTCAAGGAAGCTGTCGAGGCCGCCGGGTGGGAGGTTGTCCTGCTGCCCGAGGCGGCGCGAGAGGTGGCCACGGCCATTCCCGGCCATCACATGGTCTTCAACCGCCCCGTCATCGGCCCGCGCTGCCTGACCCTGCGGAAATGCTGCTTTGATCCGTTCTGGCGGATCGAGGCAACGAATGACCGCTGGGATTGGCAGATTGCCGGAACTCCCTTCACCGGCGCCGCGGTGACCCGCGCCCGCGCCCGGCAGTTCCAGGGCTTCTGGCGCAGCCGCCTGTTCGCCGACATCGAGATCGCCCGCGAAGGTTTCGTCTTCGTGCCGCTGCAGGGAAAACTGACCGAACACCGCAGTTTTCAGTCGATGAGCCCGCTTGCCATGCTGGAGGCGGTGCTGACGCGCTGGCCCGGCGTTCCGGTGCGCGCCACCCTGCATCCGGGCGAGACCTATGCCCCCGAAGAGCTTGCGGCGCTGGTCATGCTGGAAGACCGCTTTCCCATGCTGCGGCTTTCCGACGAACCCTCGATGCAGTTGCTGGCGCGCTGCAATCTGGTGGTGACGCAGAATTCCACGCTGGCCGCCAAGGGGTTCTTTGCCGACAAGCCGGCGATGCTCTTTGCCCGGATCGACTTTCAGCACGTCGCGGCGTCCGTCCCCCGCGATGGGCTTGAAGCCGCCTTCGCGCAGGTCGAAAGCGGTGAGAATCGTGACTATCCGGCCTTTCTTCACTGGTATTTCAAGGAAAACGCGCTGGTCTTCTGGGCGGGTGACGTGCAGGACGCCATCCGCAAACGGCTGCGCGAACACGGCTGGCCGATCTGAAACGAAAAGGGCGCCCAAGGGGCGCCCCATCCGTGACGGCCGGGCAAAGGTTCAGATTGCCGACTGAATCCAGTTGGCCAGCGCCGCCTTGGGCGCCGCGCCGACCTTGTTCGACACCACGTTGCCGTCCTTGAACAGGAACAGCGCCGGAATGCCGCGCACGCCCAGAACGGCCGGGCTGTCGGGGTTTTCGTCCACGTTCACTTTGACAATCTTCACCTTGCCGGCATATTCCGCCGCAAGCTCTTCCAGAGCCGGGCCGATCTGGCGGCAGGGGCCGCACCACTCGGCCCAGAAATCGACGACAACGGGAATGTCCGACTTGCGGACTTCGCTGTCAAAGGTGGCGTCGGTCACGGCGACGGTATTGGCACCCATGGCGCATCTCCTGAGGGAAAGGGTCGGCTTCCGAAGCTAGGGATGGGCGGGGGCAACGTCAAGGGATGGCGCTGCGCTGCAAGGCCGCACGCAGGATTTTGCATGGCAGGGGCATCAGCCGCCCGGTTCTTGTCCACAGGATGGCCGCGTCAATCTGCCGGCCGGGGAAGGCCTGCTCAAGCGCTGCCGCATAGGCGCCCAGCTGCCGCAGCAACCCCTCGGGCACGTCTTCGGGCAAGGCGGGGACCAGCGCGTTCGACTTGAAATCCACCGCCAGCACCCGGTCGGGCCCCACGATCAGCCGGTCGATGCTGCCGTACAGGGTTTGCCCGTCCAGCTGTGCGGCAATCTCTGCCTCGGCCAGACTGCCCGGCCCGAAGACTTCCGCAAGGCCGGGATCGTTCAGCAACCGCATGGCCTCATCCACCACATCCGCGGTATCGCCGACCAGCCGCCGGGCTGCTTCGGGCCATTGCGCTCGCGGCAGGTCCGGCAGGTGCTGCAGCAACAGGTGCAGTGCCGTGCCGCGCGCCATTGCTGCCGCCTCGTCAATCCCCGCGCCATCCCCCGGCAGCACCTTCGGCCCCCCCAGCGCCGAAGGCGACAGCAGCGCCGGCAGAGCCGGAACGACCGGGGCCGGAAGCCCCGCCCAGCCGGGAAGCGCGACATGGGCCTCAACCTGCTCCTGAACCACCGGCGCCGGTGCCGGCCAGTCGCCGGTCTGATAGCGCAGCCGCCCGTCCGGCATCGCCACTGCGCCCACCGCCTGCATCCCGGCCGCGACATGGGCATGCCAGGCCCAGTTCAGCGGGTCGCGCGCGCCCTTGCTCATCTCGGTCTTGGCTTCACCCGCGCCGCAGATGATCAGCCAGACCCGCGCCCGCGTCAGCGCCACATACAGAAGCCGCAGGCTTTCCTCGGCCTGCCGCCGGCGCCGCATCTCGCGCGCGGCGGTGATGGCGTCGGGGCTTTCCTCGGCCGGCGTCTTCCAGACCGGCGGCCCGTCAGGCAGGACAAGGATTTCATCCCGTTCGCGCTGCTCGCGGTCGGCGGTGTCGGGCAGGATGACCACCGGCGCCTCAAGCCCCTTGGCGCCATGCACCGTCATCACCCGGATGCGGTCGCCGGCGCTGTCCATCTGGCGTTTCACCTCAACCTCGCCGGTTTCCAGCCAGATGAGGAAGCCGGTCAGGCTGGGCACCTCGACGGTTTCATAGGCCAGCGCGCGGTTCAGCAGTTCGTCAATCCCGTCCTCGGCCTCGGCCCCCAGCCGGGCGATCAGCCGCCTGCGCCCGTCATGCCGGGTCAGCACGCGGTCCAGCAGTTCGAACGGCCGCAGAAAGTCGGTCTGATCGCGCAGGTCATGCAGCAGCGCCAGCGTGCCGGTATCGTCGGGCGCGTTGCGCAGGGCCTCCCAAAGATAGCCCTTGCGGGGTTGGGCCAGCCTGTAAAGCTGGTCCTCGCTCCACCCGCACAGGGGCGACCGCAGGACTTCGGCCAGCGCCAGATCGTCCTCGGCGGTGGCCAGAAACGACAGAAGCGAGGTCAGGTCCTTCACCGCCAGTTCCGCCGCCAGCTTCAGCCGGTCGGCCCCGGCAATCGGCAGCCCGGCCTTCTTGCAGGCCCGGATGATCTCGGCAAACAGGCCCGAGCGGCGCTGCACCAGAATCAGCACATCCCCCGCCCGCATCGGCCGCCAGCCGCGCGCATCTTCACGCGGATCGACCGGAATCGTGGTGCCGGCCGCCAGCAGGCCGGCGATTTCTTCCGCGATCTGCGCCGCCAGCCGCGCATGGTGATGCGTTGCCGCCACCAGATCGACGGGGTTTTCCCATTCGGCATCGGTTTCGGTCTTTTCCGGCGCGATCAGCGGCCACAGATCGACGCGCCCCGGCATGGCCGATTTGTGCGCGATATGGCGCATGTGGCCCCCGACCGCTTCGGGAAAGCGGGTGCCGAAGGTTTCATCCACCAGCCGCAGGATGGCCGGCGAGGACCGGAAGGAATATTCCAGCTCCAGCGTCTGGAAGGGCTGGCCGGCAAGCCGGAAACCATCGCCGAAATCGGCCTGCTTGCGGTCGAACGCCGCCACATCGGCGCCCTGGAAGGAATAGATCGACTGCTTCTTGTCGCCCACCACGAACAGGGTGCGCGCCGTGGTCCGCGCGCCTTCGCCGGCGGTAAACTCGGCCGCCAGAAGTTCGATGATCTTCCACTGGTCGGGGGCGGTATCCTGCGCCTCATCGACAAGGATGTGGTCGATCCCGCCATCAAGGCGGAACAGCACCCAGGCCGCCACCGACCGGTCGGTCAGCAGCACCTTGGTCCGCTGGATCAGATCTTCGAAGTCCAGCTTGCCGCGCGCCGCCTTGGCCGCGTCGTAAAGCGGCAGGAAACGCGCGGCAAAACGGTGCAGCAGCGCCGTCCGCATGGCCGCCGCCAGCGCCACCCGCCGCGGGCGCGCGGTTTCAACCCGCGCCATCCAGTCTTCCAGGGGTCGCAGGTGGGGGCCAAGCGCCGCCCGGATATCCTTGGTCGGCAGACTGCCGATCTTGGCCGAAAACGGGGTCTTGGTCTTGGCTCCGGTCAGAAACAGGTCTTCCAGTTCGGCCAGTTCGGCCATCCCCGGCGCCGTCAGATCCAGCGCCGCCAGCCGCTGCGCCATCCTGATGTCGGTCTTGCCGCCCCCCGTCAGCACCGGCGCGATCTGCGCCACCAGCCGGTCCTCGCCGCCCAGAAAGACCGAAGACAGCACCGCTGCGGCGGTATCGTCGGCGCCCGTCACGCCAAAGACCTGCCGCGCCCCGGCGGTATCCAGCGGCCGGGCAAAGCGGCTGCGGTGGCCCGCCACCTCTTCGGCCAGCCCGGCGAAATCTTCGGCCGACAGCGCCATCGCCAGTTCGGCCATCAGCGCGCGGTCGCTGCGGTCGGCCATGTCCTCGATGATCTCGGCCCGCAAGAGCCGCGCCGACCGGTCGTCAAGCTCGCGAAAGCCGGGGGAAACAGAGGCCTCCAGCGGAAAGCGCCGCAGCAGCATGGCGCAGAAGCTGTGGATCGTCTGAATGCGCAGGCCACCGGGCGTTTCCAGCGCCCGGGCGAACAGCCGCCGCGCCCGGGCCAGATCGGGGCCGGGCAGCGGCCCCTCCTCGCCCAGGACGCGCAGGGCGGCGCGCAGTTCTTCATCGGGTTTCATCGCCCAGTCGCCCAAAAGGCGGAACAGGCGGTTCTGCATCTCGGTCGCGGCGGCCTTGGTATAGGTCAGGCACAGGATGTGCTGAGGCGCCACCCCGCCCAGCAACAGCCGCGCCACCCGGTCGGTCAGAACGCGGGTCTTGCCCGAACCGGCATTGGCCGCCACCCATGTCGAGGTCTGGGGCGCCGCTGCCCTGACCTGCCGTTCCGAGGCTTCGTCGCGGATCATGGCTGCCCCCCGCCCTCGCCCACCGGGGCCGGCGCAGCACGGTCAGACATCTGCCATTCCCCCAGCCGCGAGAGGTGGTCGTAATCGCCTTCGAACCGGTCCTCGAACACCGCCCGTCGCGCGGTGTAGCCGGTGCTGCGGCGGTTGTAGCGTTCGATCAGCGTCAGGAACCGGCGCCATTCTTCGTCCAGCCGGCCCGGCGGTAGATCGGTTTCCACCGCCTTTTCGCCGGTGCCCAAACCGACATAGCTGATCCGCGCCACCTCGGCCGGCCCCAGATCGGCGAAGCCGCCCCGCTCAGCCATGGCGGCGGCCAAAAGAAGCTGCTTCTCGTAATGCTCCTGCATCTTCTCGCTGGGCGGGGTGCCCGACTTGTAGTCGATCAGATGCAGCCGCCCGTCGGGCAGCCGGTCAATCCGGTCAGGCGTGCCGTAAAGCGTAAAGTCCTGCCCCGGCAACGCAATTTCGCCCTTCGTCTCGGTCAGGATGGCCGATCCGCCGTGCTTGCGGTCCTGTGCCAGCACATGGCCGGCCACCCGCGCCAGACGGGCGAACCACAGGGCGCGGGCGGCGGCGAAGGGGGTTTCTTCGGCCAGAACCTCGGCGGCAATCGCCAGAAGTCGGTTGCGGGCAAGATCGGCCGTTTCATCGGCCGGCCGTTCGCGCACGAAACGCTCGAGTATCCGGTGCAGCACCGTGCCGCGGTCGCGCGCATCGACCGAGGGGTGAATGGGGTCCAGCGGATAAAGCCGCAGAAGGTGGCGGGCATAGATCGCGTAGGGATCGCGGATCAGCCGGGCAATCGCCGTCAGCGGCAACCGGCGCGGCCGCTGAGCCACGGGCGGCTGCGGTGCGGGCCGCGGCGCGGGTGCCAGCGCCGGGTCGGCCCTCTGCGCGGCGGTCGGCGCCTCCAGCGCCGCCGCCAGTGCCAGCCAGCGCGCGCCCCGCTGCCGCATCGCGTCCAGCGCCTGCGGCCCGTTCTTGCCGGGCAGGCCGGCCATCAGGTTGGTCAGCCGGTTCAGCCAGCGTGACGGCACGCATTCCGCCTCGGCATCGCGGGCGGCCCGGCTGAGCGCCACGCGCGGCGCGGCGACGGCCTGCTGATAGTCATGCGCCGAAAGGCCGATCCGCCGTTCGGGCAGCAACAGCCCCGCTTCCTTGCGCAATGCGCGGTTCAGCCAGGGGTCCGGGTCGGGCAGTTGCGGCCAGACGCCATCGTTCAGCCCCCCCAGAATGACCAGACCGGCGTCCTGCATCCGCGCCTCGACCGTGCCCCAGATCAGGATTTGCGGATGGCTTTGCACGGTTTCGCGCACCTCGCCCCGCGCGAGCAGCGCCTGAAACAGATCGCGGTATTCCACCGCCGTCATCTCACCGCCATGCGCGGCCTCGGCGGCGAGTTCCCCGATCAGTTGGAGGGCGGCCTGCCCGGTGGCCTTGTCCCACAACCCGCCGCTGCCCTCTGCGGCGCTGCCGCGGGCCAGTTCTTCGGCCAGCGCCCGGTGGCGCGCGACATGGTCGGCCAGAGGCAGCGGCCCGCCGGTATCCGCCGCCGCGCCCAGGATGCCGGACAGCCGGGCCGCCCAATCCGCTGCGCCTTCGATCCCCGAACTGGCGGACCAATGCACCAGATCATCGGGCGTCGGGAAGGCGGGGCCGTGGCGCCGCAGCCGCCGCTCAAGCTCACGCGACAGCAGCGCATGCAGGCCCCGGCCGTCGCCGCTGGAGGTCAGCGGGTGTTTCAGCAGGATCAGCAGCCTGTCCGCCGTCAGCCGGGTGCAGAAAAGGTCTGCCACATGCCGCAGGAACCGGCCCGGCGCCGACAGGGCCAGCGGCCGGCCCGCTGAATCGTCGGGCAGGATCTGCCAGCGGTCCAGCGCCGCCGTGACATGCCGGGCCAGCGTGCGGTCGGGCGTGATCAGGGCGGCGCGGCTTCCGGTTTCGGCCGCCTCGCGCAGGATCAGCGCAATCGCCAGCGCCTCGGCGCGGGGGGTCGGCGCCTCGATCAGCGTCATCTCCTGCGTGGCCCCGATCAGGTCGGGCAGTCCCGGCCCCTCGGCCAGCCAGCGGTCGGTCACCGGCGCGGGGCGCAACGACAGCGAGATCAGCCGGTTCCGGTCGGGTGCGGGTGCCGGCGCCGTGGTCCATGACCGGAAATCCAGCGGACTGCAGTTCAGCTGGCGGGCCAACTGGCGATAGCGGAACTGCGGATGATCTTCCGAGGTCAGGATGTCATCCATCGCCTCCCATGCGTCGGGCGGCAGGTTCCCGTCAAACCCCGGCAACACCACCGTGCCGTTGGGCAAACGCGCCACCGCGGCCATCAGCCGGGCGGTCATGCCGCGCGACCCGGTCGATCCCGCCACGATCACCGGATCGGCCGGCGGGTTGGCCTGCCAGCGCGCGATCAGCCGCTCCACCGCCAGCCGCTGCAGGGTGCCCGGGTCAGGACTGGTGTCGTCGGTCAGCTGGGGGGCGATGATGCGGAAGAAGGTCTGCACCCGCGCCCAGTGCGCCGAGTGGTTTGACACGTCCAGCCCCATCAGCCGGTCAATGCCGACGCCTTCCGACTGCATCTCGTCCATCAGCGCGGCAAGGCTGTCGGCCAGATCGAAGACCGCCGATCGCGGCGCCAGATCGGGCTGGGCATGCAACAGGCCGGAAACCAGCCGCGCCAGTTCCAGCCGCCGGCGCAGCGGCGGGGTTGCGGCGGGCAAACCCAGCGCCGGATCATCGGCCAGCGCCGTGATCAGCCGCAGCCGGGGCAGCAGAACCGGGGCACGGCGGATGAACGCCTCACGCACCCGCATCAGCATGCGCGCGGTGTTCAGATAAACCGTCACCCGCGCCATCGCCTCGGGCGGGCTGTCCCTCAGGTGGCTGCACAGGCCGGCAACAAGCTCGGCCGGGAAATCGACGCCCGGGGGCAGGGTGTGAACGCCGGTCGGGATCATGCGGCACCCCCGGCCAGCAGCGCCTCGGCCACCGCGATGCCTTCGGGCCGGCCCACGTCGCACCAGCCGCCCTGATGCACCACGCCAAAGACGCGGCCTTCGGCAATCATCGCATCCCACAACCGGTTCAGCGAAAAGGCCGCATCGGGAATGGCATGCAGCCCTTCGGTCCGGATGATCTGCGCGCCCAGATAAACCAGACCGGGGGCACCTGCCGCGCGCCGCAGCCGGCCGGCGCCGTCCATCAGAAAATCGCCCGTCCCGCTGTGGCCGGTTGCCTGCGCGACGGGGGCCAGAAGCAGAAGCGCGTCCATCCGCCCGGGTTCCCAGGCCGCCGCCAGCTGCTCCAGCGGGTTCCGCCCGGTCCAGACCGCGTCGCTGTTCAGTGTCAGCACCGGACCCGGGCCCAGAAGCGGCAGCGCCTTGCGCAACCCGCCGCCGGTTTCCAGCAACGCCTCGCTTTCATCGCTGAACAGCAGCTCACGGCCCGCCAGATGCCCGGCGATCTGGCGGCCAAGGTAGTGCAGGTTCACCACGACCGGGTGCGCGCCGGCGGCTGTCGCCAGATCCAGCGCATGGTCGATCAGCGGCCGGCCGGCCACCGGGATCAGCGGTTTGGGCCGGTCTGCCGTCAGCGCCCCCATGCGGGTGCCGCGGCCGGCGGCGAAAAGCATCAGCGGAAACGGCCGCATTTCTCACCTATCCGCAGCAGGGCTTCGGGGCCGGGCGGCGGCAGCAGGTTATCGCAAATCCGCCGCAGGCGTGACAGTTCCGGCGCCGCCAGGTTCTGCTGCAACTGGCCCCAGACCCGCGGCATCATCGAAAGATAGCCCGGCTTGCCGCCAACCAGACACAGCCGCGCGAAGATGCCCAGAATCCGCAGCGCCCGCTGGGCGCCAAAGACCGTGGCCGCGCGCCGGGTGGCGGCATCTTCGGCGCCGGTCCGGGCGGCAAAGGCGGCCATGCAGGCGTGGGCGGTCGGGACGCCGACCTCACGCCGCGCGTCCTGCAGCAGCGAGACCAGATCGTAAACCGGCTGGCCCATCTGCCCCAGCTGAAAGTCCAGCAACCCGACGCGCGCCAGCCCGGCGCGTTCGGGCAGCCACATCAGGTTTTCGGCGTGGAAGTCGCGCAGGATCAGCACGCGCGGCCCGTCGGCGTGATCTGTCAGCGCTTCGGTCAGCGCAAGGACAAAGTCGCCGGTCGCCACGCGGTCACCGGTGATGGCAAAGCGGTACCAGTCCAGCGCAAAGGCCGCAGCTTCGGCCCAGTCTTTCGCGGTCAGGTTGGGCAGGCCCGGGGGCGCCGGATGGGCCTGCAGATGGGCAAGCGCATCGGTGGCAAGGGTGTAAAGCGGCATCTCCAGCGCCGGATCGGCAAGGACAACGCGCGCAAAGACACCATCGCCCAGATCCTCGAGCAGCAGGAAGCCGTTCGGCAGGTCTTCGGCCAGACAATCGGGCGCCGAAAGGCCAAGCCCCCGCAGATGCCGGCCGATGCGCAGGAAATCGGCCGGATCGTCGCCCTTGCCGGGGGGCGCATCCATCAGGACGGCGCTGCGGCCATCCAGCGTCAGCCGCTCATACCGGCGGTCCGAGGCGTCGCCGGCCAGCGGTTGCCGCCGGGCCGCGCCCCAGCCGGCCGCGGCCAGAAAATCGCGCGATAACTGCTGCCGGTCAGCCATCGGCGCCCCAATCCGCCGCCAGTGCCCGCGCCATGCCGGCGCGGCCGGGCAGATCGACCGTTGCCAGCCGCCCCTCGCCCGCCACCGTCAGGGCAATGCGGATCGCGTCGGGTGGCTGCGCGCGGCCCAGACGGTCGGGCCATTCGATCAGGGTGATGGCATTGGCAAAGGCCTCATCCAGCCCAAGCTCCAGCGCCTCATCCGGGTTGGTCAGGCGGTAGAGGTCGGCATGCCAGATTTCCACATCGCCGGCATCATAGCTTTGAACCAGGGTGAAGGTGGGCGACGGCACATCCTCCATCCGCCCCAGCCTTGCCCGGATAAATGCCCGCGCGAAATGGCTTTTCCCCGCGCCGATCTGGCCTTCCAGCAGGATGCAGTCGCCCGCCGCCAGCCGGGGTGCGAACCATGCCGCCAGCCTGCCGGTCGCCTCTTCATCGGGCAGGGGCAGAGTCAGGCGAGGAGCATCCGGTTTGGTCATGGCGCGAGTCTAGCCGCCGCGCCGGTGACCGCAAGCGCTAAGGGTTGCCGGCCCGCTGCTGGCCGCCGGCGCTTTTGCGGGCGGGCTTTGCGATGGCGTTGGAGGGAATCCGAAAGGCCGAAAGCGTGGCCCCGCCGGCAAGCGGGACGAAGCGGCAGATCAGCTCACGCCCGTCGGCCAGACGGGTTGAGGCGGCCCAGCCCTGCCGGTCGCCGAAGGTTGAAAGAAAGTCCTCAACCTGATGCCAAAGCGGACCCGGCGCTGTCATCGACCGCCATTGCGCCGCGACCCGCCGGAACGGCACCGCGCCGATGCCTTCCGCCGGGTCGTGCCCCCAGAGCAAGCCATAGGCGCGGTTGGTCATCACAAGATGCCCCTCGGGCGAAAAGACCGCCACCGCCTCTTCCATCGAATCGATGACCGACTGGCCCAGCTCCAGATCGGCCCGATAGCGGCGCGTCCGCAGGATTTCGGACGAGACATCTTCGAACATCAGCGCCAGCGCGCCATCAGGGTGGGGCTGGCCGGTGACGCGGAACACCTGGCCGTCGGGCAGGTTCCAGGTTTCCTGATACAGCCCCTCGGAGGCTGCCCGTTCCATGTTCACCAGTTCGCGGCGCCAGACGTGATAATCCTTCGGTTCCGGCAGCATCCGGCGGTCGCGCAGCGCATCGAGAACCGAGATCAGCGAGGGTTTCAGCATCAGGAAATCGGGGGCCAGCCCGGTCAGGTCCAGCATAGCCGGGTTGAACAGCTGCAGCTTGCGGTGATGGTCGAAGATCGCCAGCCCGATCGGCAGTTGCGCAAAGGTCTTGGTCAGCGTCTGCATGAACTCGCGCAGGGTGGTTTCGGCCCGCACCAGCGCATCGGCCGGCGTTGCAAAGCAAAGCTGCCCGCCCGGGCCGTCCGGCCCTGCCATCAGATCATACCAGCGGATGTCGCGCGGGCTGATCACCAGCCGCGCCCGCTGGTGGCTGCCATCGGCGGGCAGGGCCGCGGCATCGAACAGGCGCAGCGGCGGCCAGCTGGGCGCGTTGCCGTCGCCCAGAAGGGCGGTCGCGGCGGCCATATAGGCGCCGTTGCACCAGGTGATTTCGCCGCGCGCATCGGTGCGCCAGGCAAGGCCGGGCATTTCGGCCACCAGTTGCCGCATCTCGGCAATCTCTTCCATCAGCGCGTGCAGCGTGAACGGGTCGGTTCCCCTGCCCCTTTCGCGCCCGGCTTCTGTCAGTTCCAGCCGGATCAGTCCGCCCCGGTCTTCGGCGCGCAGGACGGTCGGCGTTGCCGCGTCGGGCGCCGAGACAAGGCACAGCGCGCCGCGTTCGCCCAGCGTCGCAAGCTGGGCCTCCAGTTCCGGGAACAGCCGCGAGAGGTGGCGCACCAGCTGCGGCCAGGGCCCGCCGCCCAGTTGCAGCGACGAAAGCAGCGCCCGGGCACGGGGGCTGGAATCCACCAGCCGTTCGCCATCAAACAGGAATACCGTTCCGGGGTCATCATCGCTGAAGATCCGTGTGGGCGGCGGCGGGCGGCGCGATTCGACGGCGGCGTGAAACGAAAGTGCCGCCATGGCCGTCAGCAGCGCCGTCAGAACGATGGCAATCGCAATGAAAAGATCCAAGGAAAGCTCCGCTTCGGCCGACCTGCCCGCGCAGCATCGCCTTTGAGCGTTAACAGCGCGTTAACCGGGGCAAAGCCTTCAGGTGATCGTCTGGTTTTCGCCCAGCGGCTCACCACGGTCGGCGGTTATGGCGCTGGCGGGCCAGATCACCTCGACAATCGCGCCGCTGCGTTCAGGCCGTTCCTCGGGGGTCAGGAACGGATCGCCCGCGTTGGCAAAGGACAGTTCGGCCCCGGTCCGTTCCAGCAGGGTTTTCGCGATGAACAGGCCAAGGCCCATCCCCTCATACCCCGGCCGGTCCTGACGGTGTTCCTCACCCGCCCGGCGTGAGCGCACGAAGGGATCGCCAATGCGGCCGATGACCTGGGGCGGAAAGCCGTCGCCATCGTCGATGATGCGCAGCGTGACATTGCGCTGGGTCCAGACGGCATCGACCCAAACCCGTTCGCGCGCGAAATCGACGGCGTTCTGCACCAGATTGCGGATGCCGTGAATCAGTTCCGGGCGGCGGCGGATGGTGGGTTCGGCGGCATCGGCGCGGGGGGCAGCGACGAGGGTGAAGATCACCTCCTTGCCGCGGCCAAGATGCGGCTCGGCCGCCTCGCGCAGCACTGCGCCCAGGGGGGCCGTCCGCAGATGCAGATCGTCCTTTCCGGCCTTGCCCATCGACCGCAGGATATCGCGGCAGCGGTCGGCCTGATCGCGGATCAGGCGGGCGTCGTCCTGCAGGTCGGGGTTGTCGGCAAGCTCATCAATCATCTCGGCCGACACCAGCTTGATCGTGGCAAGGGGCGTGCCCAGTTCATGCGCGGCGGCGGCGACCACGCCGCCCAGATCGGTCAGCTTCTGCTCGCGCGCCAGTGCCATCTGCGTGGCCAGAAGCGCGTCCGACATCGAGTGCATCTCGGTCGCCACCCGGCGGGAATAAAGCCCCAGAAAGGCGATCCCGATGACCAGCGACAGCCAGAAGCCAAAGCCGAACAGCCCCGGCACCCGCAACAGCGCGCCCTCTTCGGTCCGCAGGGGCACGTTGAACAGCGCGATCAGCGTGACGAAGAACACCGCCAGCAGGCCCAGAAACACCGTCGATCGCAGCTCCAGAACCGAGGCAGAAACCGTCACCGGCGCCAGGATCAGCAGGGCGAAGGGGTTGGTCAGCCCCCCGGTCAGATACAGCAGGAACGAAAGCTGCGTCAGATCAAAGGTCAGCGTCATCAGCGCTTCGGTTTCGGTCAGACGCTTGTTTTCGGGGAAGAGGTAGATCGACAGAAGGTTGGCAATCACCGCGGCGCCCACGGCCATGTAGCAAAGGCCAAGCGGCAAGAGGATTGCGAAGTAGCGGTCGGCCACGGTCAGGGCCACCAGCTGACCGAAGATCGCCATCCAGCGCAACAGGATCAGCGTGCGCAGGCGCAGCCAGTCTGCCCGTTCGGGCAGGAAGGCGGGGGTGGGGTCTGATGTCGTCATGCCGCGGGCTCCGGCTCTGGCCATCCTGCGGCAAGGGTGGCAACATGGCGGCGCAAATGGCAAGGGTAAGGGGCGCGTGATGCAAAGGGTGTATGCGGGGGCGGCCATTCTGGCGACGGCGGCGTTTCTGGGCGGCAGCTATTACTGGCTGGTCGCCCGGCCAAGTGCCGGTGACGTCTTTGCCGATTGCCGCGCCGGTCAGGTGGGCGGCGGTGATATCGGCGGTCCCTTCACGCTGATCAACGGCGACGGCAATTCCGTGACCGATGCCCAGGTGATCACAAAACCGTCATTGATCTATTTCGGTTATACGTTCTGCCCCGATGTCTGCCCGATGGACAATGCCCGCAATGCCGAGGCGGTGGACATTCTGGAAGAGCGCGGATTTGACGTGCAGCCGGTCTTCATCTCGATCGACCCGGAACGCGATACGCCCGAGGTCGTGCGCGATTTCGCCGCCAACCTGCACCCCAAGATGGTGGGGCTGACCGGCAGCGCCGAACAGGTCAAGGCTGCCTCGCAGGCCTACAAGACCTATTACCGCAAGCAGGAAGGCGATCCGGATTACTATCTGGTCGATCATTCAACCTTCACCTATCTGGTTCTGCCCAAGGTCGGTTTCGTCGACTTTTTCCGGCGTGAGGAAACCGCCGACGGCATGGCCGACCGCGTTTCCTGCTTTGTCGAGAAAGCCCCGTCCTGACGGGGTTTGACCCCGCCCGGCATCCGGCCTAATTTGCGTAAGGTATCTGCAGCAATTGGGGGGCGACATGGCGGAAGACCTTGGCGCGGAACTGGGTCCGGATCGCAGCCTGCTTCTGGTTGACGATGACGAACCCTTTGTGAAGCGTCTGGCCAAGGCCATGGAAAAGCGCGGCTTTCTGCCCGAAACGGCCGGCAGCGTGGCCGCCGGCCGTGCCATTGCCCTGACGCGCCCGCCCGCCTATGCCGTGGTGGACCTGCGGCTTGAAGACGGCAACGGGCTGGACGTGGTCGAGGCGCTGCGTGAACGCCGGCCCGATTGCCGCGTCGTGGTGCTGACCGGTTATGGCGCGATTGCCACCGCCGTCGCCGCGGTCAAGATCGGGGCGACCGACTATCTGTCAAAGCCGGCCGACGCCAATGACGTGACCAACGCCCTGCTGTCGAAAGCCGATGCGCTGCCCCAGCCGCCCGAAAACCCGATGTCGGCCGACCGCGTGCGGTGGGAGCATATTCAGCGCGTCTATGAAATGTGCGACCGCAATGTTTCGGAAACCGCGCGCCGGCTTTCGATGCATCGCCGGACGCTTCAGCGTATTCTGGCAAAGCGCAGCCCGAAATAATCTGGTGTATTGAGTTTGCCGGGTTGCGGCATTAATCATTCCTGAGGAAGACCGAAAGGAATGCGCAATGACGTTCGACCTTGAAAACATGACGCTTGAGGATCTGAAGAAACATCAGACCCAGGTTGCAAAAGCCATTTCCGGCTTCGCGGAAAAGCAGAAGCAAAAGGCGATCGAGGCGCTGGATGCCAAAGCGCGTGAAATGGGATATTCGCTGGCCGAGCTGACCGGATTGCAAACCGGCCGCAAGCGGTCGGCCGCGGTGGCCAAATACGCCAATCCGGCCAATCCGGCCGACACCTGGACCGGCCGCGGGCGCAAGCCGCGCTGGTTTGACGCAGCGCTGAAGGCCGGCAAATCGGCCGACGACCTGCGGATCTGATCCCGCTCAGACCGCCGATTTCAGCCAGCGCATGAACAGACGCAGCTCGGGGCGCTTTGGCCCCGGGCGCGTCACCATGTAATATGCCAGGCTGTCATCGCGGATATGGCGCAGCACCACAAGGTTGCCCTCGGCCACGTCCTCGGCCACCAGCGCCTCGGATTCCACATGCAGGCCAAGGCCTTGCCGGGCGGCGGCCAGCGCCAGTTCCTCATTCGGCATCAGCGTGACCGACATCGCATCGGGTTCCAGCCCGTTGCGGCGCAGCCAGGTCATCGCTTCGGGCCAGTCCTGTTCGATCACCCAGGGCAGGGCCGACATTTCGGCGGTGGTCAGCTCGCGCGCTTCGCCCAGCAACTCGGGCGCGGCCACCACCACATAGCGCGCCGGCACCAGCATTTCGGCGTCTGCGCCCGGCCAGTGCCCGGTGCCAAAGCGGATGCCCAGGTCAATCCCTTCACGCCGCAGGTCCATGACGCGCTGCTCGGGGTGCAGCAGCAGCGGCACTTCAGGGTGGCGCGTCCAGAATTCCCCCAGCCGCGGCATCAGCCATTGGGTGGCGAAGGCGGGCGTCATGGTGATCCGCAGCGGCGCCTGCCCCTGTGCGGCCCGCAACTCGGCCAGGGCGCGGTCAATCGTGCCGAACCCCTCGGCCAGCGCCTGCGCCAGCTTGGCGCCGGTGGCCGTCAGCTGCAGCGACCGCCCCTCACGATAGACCAGCTCATGGCCCAGTTCGGCCTCAAGCGCGCGGACCTGCTGGGCCACGGCGGCGTGGGTGACGTTCAGCGCGCGGGCGGCCTGCGAAAAGCCCTGCAACCGCGCCACCGCTTCGAACGCGCGCAGCGAGGTGAGGGAGGGAAAGCTTTTCCAGTCGAGCGCCATATGAAAGCCTGGCTAACAGATCAGAAAAATAGCTGACTCGCTGGTCAGATCGGCATCAGCTATGAAAAGCCTACGTCAACCCCGTGAAAGGAACAAGCCATGCTGCGTCTTATCGCAGAATCCCTGCTGATCGCCACCGGCGGCTACCGCCCGGCAACCCCCGCCGAAGGCCGTCACAACCGCCCCGCAAAGGCGTTCAAATCGTGAGTTTGGCCAACAGTTCGGCATGCCTCGCGCAATAGTCCGCCCGCACCACCGCGGGCGGACGCAATTTTATTTCAAGACCTTTCAGAACCATGTTCTCCGGCCGCCCGAACAGCTTGTCGGCCTCTTTCTCGGAAAACCCGGCGATCTGAACCGCCTCAAGCCAGGCTGAAACCTTGTCGGCCGCCTTGATGGCCTTCTTGACCGGTGCCGGCAGCACCGCCGGCAGGCCAAAGCGGATATGCACCGCCGCCGCGATCCGCGCATCCATCTCGCCATAGCCGGGACCGACGGCCGCCTTCACCGGGCTGATCATGTCGCCGATCACATATTCGGGCGCATCGTGCAGCAGGGCCGCCAGCCGCCAGCGCGCTTCGACCTTCGGGTTGGTGCGGCCGAAGATCTCTTCGACCAGCAAGGAATGCTCGGCCACGGAATAGGGCCAGTCACCCCGCGTCTGCCCGTTCCAGCGCGCGACGAAGGCAAGGCCATGGGCGATGTCTTCGACCTCGATATCCACCGGGGTCGGGTCCAGCAGGTCAAGCCGGCGGCCGGAAAGCATGCGTTGCCACGCGCGGGGGGTCTTCACAGTTTCACGTCCCATTCATTGCGGAACCGCGCAAGCTGGCCCTCAAGCTGCCTGCGCATCCGGTATTGGTCCAGCACATGCCGCGCCAGCACATCCAGCGGCACCAGAGGCGGCACCGGGCCCTGCACCAAAGGCGCTTCGGGCATGATGGCCCGGACATACTCGGCATAGGCCAGCCTGATCCGCGCCTCAAGCTTGCCGGCGGGGTCTTTCCACGGCTTGTCCGGCCCGATGAAGTGGCGAATCCGCGCCGGAAAGCGCCTGCTCAGCAGGGGAAAACGCTGGTTCAGCTGCCAGTTCCAAGCCGGCGACAGTTCCGCAAAGGCGCCCTGAAAGACGCCGTTCAGCAGGGCCTGGTCGTGTTTCACGAAGATTTCGGGCTTGGTCGTGCCCAGATCAAGACAGCGTTCCAGAACCCGGTCGGCGTTCCAGGCGGCGGTGTCGATCAGCAGAAGCCCCGCGTTCATCGTCCGCGAGGGCGGTGCGCCGATGGCCCGCAACTCCACCCCGTGATGGTTCGGGATCACCATGCACATCACGTCCTGCACGGCGGCCAGCGGGTGCCGCCCCAGATCAATCCGCAAAAGACGGCTCAGATCGCCGCCCTCAAAGAACATGTCGCAATCCAGATACAGGATGCGCCGGTAACGGTTGGCCAGATCGCGCGCCAGATAAAGCCGCAGGTAGGTGCTGTTCGGCAGCCAGCGGGTCGGCAGGTTCGGCCCGTTCTCCAGCGCATCGCTGACCAGATTGCGGATGCCCGCCTGCGCCGCCCAATTGGGCAAGGCCAGCGGCTGCGCCGAGACGATCAGCACATCGAAGTCGCGCGCGGGGCTGGCCAGAACGATCTGCCGCGCCAGATGCAGGGCCCAGGGCAGGTAGGCGGCATCGCAAGTCAGGGCCACCGCGCAATCGCTGTCCGCCGGGGCCGAGAAATCAAGCAATCCGCCGTTCATGGGCTGTGGGGCCGTTCCGCAATTGTCCAAATATGCCGGGAATGCTATCTGCCACCCGACACAGGTTCAAGGAGTGCGCCTTATGGCTGCGGATTACATCGTCAAGGATATCGGTCTGGCCGAATTCGGCCGCAAGGAACTGACCATCGCCGAAACCGAGATGCCGGGCCTTATGGCGTGCCGTGAAGAATTCGGCGCGGCGCAGCCGCTGAAGGGCGCGCGGATTGCCGGCAGCCTGCACATGACCATCCAGACCGGCGTTCTGATTGAAACGCTGAAGGCGCTGGGTGCCGATGTGCGCTGGGCCTCGTGCAACATCTTCTCGACGCAGGACCATGCGGCGGCCGCGATTGCGGCCTCGGGCACCCCGGTTTTCGCCGTGAAGGGCGAAACGCTGGAGGAATACTGGGAATACACCGACAAGATATTCCAGTTCGCCGAAGGCACCTGCAACATGATCCTGGATGATGGCGGCGACGCGACGCTGTACATCCTTCTGGGTGCCCGGGTTGAGGCGGGTGAGACCGACCTGATCGCCGTTCCCACCAGCGATGAAGAGGTTTGCCTGTTCAACCAGATCAAGAAACGTCTGGCCGCCAGCCCCGGCTGGTTCACCGCCCAGCGTGCCGCGATCAAAGGCGTCAGCGAGGAAACCACCACCGGCGTCCATCGCCTGTATGAACTGCACAAGAAGGGCCAGCTGCCCTTCCCGGCGATCAACGTCAATGACTCGGTCACCAAGTCGAAGTTCGACAACAAGTATGGCTGCAAGGAATCGCTGGTCGATGGCATTCGTCGCGCCACCGACACCATGATGGCCGGCAAGGTCGCCGTGGTCTGCGGCTATGGCGACGTGGGCAAGGGTTCGGCAGCGTCCCTGCGCGGCGCCGGCGCCCGCGTGAAGGTGACCGAGGTTGACCCGATCTGCGCGCTGCAGGCGGCGATGGACGGCTATGAGGTCACGCTGCTGGAGGATGAAGTCGCCACGGCGGATATCTTCATCACCACCACCGGCAACAAGGACGTGATCCGCATCGAGCATATCCGCGAGATGAAGGACATGGCCATCGTCGGCAACATCGGCCACTTCGACAACGAAATTCAGGTCGCCGCCCTGCGCAACCACAAATGGACCAACATCAAGGATCAGGTGGACATGATCGAGATGCCCTCGGGCGCCCGGATCATCCTCTTGTCCGAAGGCCGCCTGCTGAACCTTGGCAATGCCACCGGCCACCCCAGCTTTGTGATGTCGGCCAGCTTCACCAACCAGGTGCTGGCCCAGATCGAGTTGTGGACCCGCAACGCCGAATATGCGCCGGGCGTCTATATCCTGCCCAAGGCGCTGGACGAAAAGGTGGCCCGCCTGCACCTGAAGAAGATCGGCGTCAAACTGACCGAACTTCGCAAGGAACAGGCCGACTATATCGGCGTCAAGGTGGAAGGCCCGTTCAAGAGCGATCACTACCGCTACTGAACCCCGCCGCGCTGCGCATTGCCGCAGGGGGAACCCTGCGGCACATTTCCCTTTGTGACCCGAAACGCTTCCCCTAAGGTTTTCACCGTGTAGCGCGCGCATCGGGCGCGGCGCGGTATCAAGTGGGGACGGAATGGGCAAGAGAGACGAACTGATCGCGAAATACGCCGAGGATCTGCGGCAGAAGTGCAAGGTCGAACCCGACATGGCGCTGCTGACCAAGGTCACAATCGGCTGCGGCCCGGCCATCTATGACAACGACGCGCAGACCGTCGCCGCCAGCGACGAGGCCGAGCTTGAGCGCATCAAGGCGAATTTCCTGATCAGGAAACTTGGCCTCAAGGACGGCCCGGCCCTGATGGAAGGCATCAACGCCGCCATCGACACCTACGGCAAGTCCGAGCGGAACAAGTATCGCGCCGTGTTCTACTACCTGCTGGTCAAGCATTTCGGGAAAGCGGCCGTTTACGGCTGACATCCGAGTCGGGCTGTCGTGGTCTGACCAGAAACGCATCGGCGGACATTGTAAATTGTCTGTCGCCGCTGCATTGTGCCGCGGCGATACGTCAAGAAGGTTGCCATGTCCGCCAATACTCCCGCCGCCTCAACCGCTGAATCCACGGTTGTTCCCGTCATCTTTGCGGTGGCGCTGGGGCACTTTCTGAACGATCTGATGCAGTCGCTGATCCCGGCCGCCTATCCGCTGCTGAAGGAAAACCTTGCGCTGTCCTTCACGCAGATCGGGCTGATCACCTTCGTCTTCCAGGGAACTGCCTCGATCCTGCAGCCGGTGGTCGGGCTTTACACCGACCGGCGGCCCCTGCCCTATGCGCTGGCGGCCGGCATGGCTTCGACCGGGGCGGGGCTGATCTTGCTGGCCCATGCGCAAAGCTTTGCAATCGTGCTGGTTTCGGTGGCGCTGATCGGCTTCGGATCGGCCATCTTCCACCCCGAGGCATCGCGCATCGCCCGTCTGGCCGCCGGGATGCGGCCCGGCTTCGCGCAATCGGTCTTTCAGGTCGGCGGCAACGCCGGGTCGGCCGTCGGGCCACTGGCGGCGGCCTTCATCGTGCTGCAGCGCGGGCAGGTGTCGATTGAGTGGTTCGCGGGCGTGGCCCTTGCCGGGATGCTGGTGCTTTACGCCGTGGGTCGCTGGTATGTGGCCGCCGGCGCGCAGCGTGCGCTGGCCCGCAAGTCCCGCGCGCGTGAGGCCACGCCCCTTGCGCCTTCGGTCGTGCGGCTGGGCATGGTGGTGCTGATCATCCTGATGATGTCGAAGTTCATCTACTCGGTTTCGCTGTCCAGCTATTACACCTTCTACCTGATCGACCGCTTTGGTCTGACCAAAAGCGAGGCGAACCTGTGCCTTTTCGTCTTTCTGGCCGCAGTCGCCGCCGGCACGATCATCGGCGGCCCCATCGGTGACCGCATCGGCCGGCGCCGGGTGATCCTGTGGTCGATCCTGGGTATCCTGCCGCTGACGCTGGCGTTGCCCTGGCTGCCACTGGTGCCGAATGTGCTGGCCGCCGCGCTGGCCGGGCTGATCCTGGCTTCGGCATTCCCGGCCATGGTCGTCTATGCGCAGGATCTGATGCCGCAGAACACCGGCATGGTGGCCGGGCTGATGTTCGGCGTGGCCTTCGGCATTGCGGCCTTCGGGGCGGCGGCGCTGGGTGTGCTGGCCGATGCCTGGGGCATCAACGCCGTCTATCACATCTGTGCCTTCCTGCCGCTGCTGGGGCTGGCGGCCTTCCTTCTGCCCGACGCCCGGCACTGACGCCGCGCTTTTGCATCAATTGCTGCGCAAGCTTCGGTTGCGGGCCACCGCGATTCTGACCTAGGTTCAACCCAAGGGCAGCATGCCCGGGACCTTTTCAGAACACGTGTGGTGCTAAGGGAGCACGTGGGGTGGATGGAGGGTTCCGTAGGGGTGCGGGGCCCTCCATTTCGTTCAGAACAGCGTCAGCACCAGCCCCATGATCGCCGAGCCCGCGATGATGTTGGCGCCGTCGATCATCGTCAGGCGGAACGGCCGTTGCCCGAAGGCGTAGTTCATCGCCACCCAGGGCAGAACCGAAAAGGCGCCGATGCCCAGCCCGGCGGTCAGCCCCTTGCCGATGCTGTCGATCCCCGCCATGCCGAAGATGTGGCGCATCATGCCCGCCGCAATGACCATGCCGACAAAACCGATGAGGAAGGGCGTCTTGTCATTCGCGTTGGCCGGCCGGCCGTCGGGGCCGATGACGATGCCCGCCGCCGCCATCCACGGCTTGGCCATCGACATGTACCACACCGCACCAAAGGCAAAGGCCGCAACCGCCGCCGCGAGGACGTTCAGTATCTCCATGATCTCCTCCCGAATGATCAGGCCGGAATCATGCCGCAAGCGCCCCTTCGGCCCAAACGAAATCAGACGGTCAGGCCGCCCATTCCACAGATGATCCGCCATTCATCGGCTGTCACCGGCTGCACCGACAGGCGAGAGTTGTTGACCAACACCATCTTCTCAAGCCCCGGCTGAACCTTGCAGTCGTCCAGCGTTACCGGGCGCAGCAGCGGTTCGACCGCCTTGATCCAGACGCAGTCCCAGCGCGGATCGTCGGTGGTGCTGTCGGGCGCGCTTTCACGGCAAACCTCGACAATGCCGACAACCGCCTTGCCGATGTTGGAATGATAGAAGAACCCCCGGTCGCCAATCTTCATGGCGCGCATGTTGTTGCGGGCCTGATAATTGCGCACGCCGTGCCATTCCTCGCCCGCATCGCCGCGCGCCACCTGATCATCCCAGCTCCAGGTGTCAGGTTCAGACTTGAACAGCCAGAGGTTCATCCGATCACCTTTTTCCATTCGGTGATCGTCACGCTTTCGAACAGCCCGGCCTTGGCATAGGGGTCGGCGGCGGCCCAGTCTTCGGCGGCCAGCAGCGTGTCGACGTTCAGGATCACCAGGCTGCCGGTCATCTGGCCTTCCGGGCTCAGGAACGGGCCGGCCATCTCGACCACGCCCGAGGCGTCGATATGCGCCAGATGGGCCGAGCGGTTGTCCAGCCGGACTTGCAGATGCCCGGGCTTGTCCCGGCAGATAAGGGCGACGCGCATGGTTACTCCTGTTTCAGGGGGCGGGTGAGAAGGGCCGAGATCGCCTCGGGCAAGGTGATCTGCCGGTCGATCAGGGCGGCGACCATGGCGGTGATGGGCATGTCGATTCCCAGCTTTCGGGCCATGTTGGTGACTGCTTTTGCCGTCGCAGCCCCTTCAACGGTGACCGAGGGATCAAACCCTTTGCCCGACCCCAGCGCCAGTCCGAAGCGGAAGTTGCGCGACTGGGCCGAGGTGCAGGTCAGCACAAGGTCACCAAAGCCCGAAAGGCCCGCCAGCGTCTCGGGCCGGGCACCCAGCGCCGGGGCCAGCCGCTGCATTTCGGCGTAACCGCGCGTCATCAGGGCCGCCCGCGCCGAATCGCCCAGACCAGCGCCGATCACCACCCCCGCCGCGATGGCCACCACGTTCTTCAGCGCCCCGCCCAGTTCGGCCCCGGCAACATCGTCGCTCAGGTACAGCCGCAGGACCGGCGTGGACAGCAGGCGCTGAAGGCCGGCATCGCCGCCGGCCAGTGTCAGCGCGGTGGGAAGGCCGCGTGCGATGTCGGCGGCAAAGCTTGGGCCGGTCAGCACGGCAACCCCCGCACCCGGTCGCGCCGCCGCGATCAGCGCCGCCGGCCCGGTCAGCGTGGCCAGATCGACGCCCTTGCAGCAGGCCACCAGCCAGCCGGCCGAAACCGAAGCGCCCGCTTCGGCCAGAAAGCCGCCTAGGGCCTGCATGGGCACCGACAGAAGCAAGGCATCCGCCCCCGCAAGATCGGCGATTCTGGCGGTAACAGTGACGTTCTGCGGCAGCGCAACACCCGGCAGCCGCGCCTCGTTTCGCCGGGATTGCCTGATCTCGGCAACCTTGGCCGGATCGCGCGCCCAAAGCACCACCTGCCGGCCGTCCCGCGCCAGCGCAACCGCCAGCGCCGTGCCGAAAGCCCCCGCCCCGACAACGCCGATCATGCCTTGGCCCCCTTCTTGCCCGACCCGATCAACGCCGGCGCCGTCTGATCCAGTGGCCAGCGCGGGCGCGCCGAAAGGTCCATCCCGTCGCGGGCGCCCTGCCGGAACCGCTCGATCCCCGCCCAGGCGATCATCGCCGCGTTGTCGGTGCAAAGCCGCAGGGGCGGGGCGACAAACCGCGCGCCCATCACGCCCGAAACAGTCTCTAATTCCGCGCGCAGAGCCTTGTTTGCCGCCACCCCGCCCGCCACCGCCAGCACGGGATCCGCGGGGTTCAGCGCCAGATATTCGGTCAGGGCGCGGCGGGTCTTCTCGGCCAGAACCGCGGCCACGGCGGCCTGAAAGCCGGCGCAAAGATCGCGCCGGTCCTGCACCGTGATTCCGCCCTGTTCGGCAATCAGCGCGTCGCGTGCGCGCAGAACCGCGGTCTTCAGGCCCGAGAAGGACAGGTCGCACCCCGGCCGGTCCAGAAGCGGCCGCGGAAAACGAAAGCGGTGGGGGTCGCCCAAAGCCGCCTCAGCCTCAACCACCGGGCCGCCGGGCTGCGGCAGACCCAGAAGTTTCGCCGTCTTGTCAAAGGCTTCGCCCGGAGCATCGTCAATCGTGCCGCCAAGGCGCCTATAGCTTTCGACGCCTTCAACGATCAGGAACTGGCAATGCCCGCCGGAAACCAGCAGCATCAGATAGGGAAAAGCCAGATCATCGGTAAGCCGGGGGGTCAGCCCATGACCCGCCAGATGGTTGACGCCCACCAGCGGCAGACCGGTGGCCGCCGCCAGCCCCTTGGCCAGCATCACACCCGACAGCACGCCGCCAATCAGCCCAGGCCCCGCCGTCACCGCGATGCCGTCCAGATCGCGCAGCGCCACGCCCGCCTGATCCAGCGCGCGTTCAACGCAGCCGTCCAGCCGCTCGGCATGGGCGCGGGCGGCGATTTCGGGCACCACGCCGCCAAAGGCCGCATGCAGGGCCGTCTGGCCCTCGACCACCGAAGACAGGATCGCGGGTGCCGCACCGGGCACGGCACGGACCACGGCGGCGGCGGTATCGTCGCAGCTTGATTCGATGCCAAGGAAGGTCAGGGGCGCGGACATGGTCTTCCGTTGCGGGCGGGGCTACTCGCAGGTAACACCATGACCATGGCCAGACAATCCCGCGCCCCGACGATCCTGCTGACGCGCCCGCAGGCGCAAAGCCGGCGTTTCGCGGAAGAGCTGCGGCAGGTCACCGACTTGCCAGTGCTGATTGCCCCGCTGATGAGGGCGCATTTTCTGGCGCCCGATCTGCCGAAAGCCCCGTTTCGCGCGGTGATCCTGACGTCGGAGACCGGCGCCACAGCGGCGGGGCGGCTGGCGGGTCTGCCGCGCCGGGCGATCTGCGTGGGTCAGCGCACCGCCGATGCCGCCCGCGCGGCGGGCTTTCTGCCCGAGGTTGCCGGGCCGGATGCCGACGCCCTAGTGGCTACCCTGCTGGCGCAGCAAGAGGCGGGTCCGCTGTTGCATCTACGGGGGCGCGATGCCAGTGGCGCGGTGGCGGAAAGGCTGACTATGGGCGGAATAGTAACTGAATCTGCCATCGTCTATGAACAGATTGCCCAACCGCTTGGCCCCGAAGCACGGGCTTTGCTGGCGGGCGAGGCGGCTGTTCTGGTGCCCTTGTTTTCACCCCGCTCGGCCCGGTTGCTGGCGGCCGGGGTCGCGGACGGCCTGCAGGCGCCTCTTGGCATTGCTGCGCTCAGCCCCGCCGTAGCCGAAGCCGCCCGCGATCTGCCGCATCATTGGCTGGAAACCGCCGAACATCCCGATTCCGCCGCGATGTGCATGGCGGTTCAGAGGCTTATTGCCTCAGCCTGCGGCCCTTGAAGCGATGCGGGTGCAGGCATTAGCTTGAGACTGTCGAAGAGAAGGAAGGTGGCCATGACGGATGAGGATGTCTCCAAGCCCGAAGAGGTCATCACGGTGGAGAAGGCGGTTGAGCCGCCGCCGCCCCCCGCCCCGCGCCGCAGCGGTCTGCTGGGCGGTCTGATCGGCGGGGTTTTGGCCGCGGGCGCCGGCTTTGGCGTGGCGCAGTTTGTGCCGCAGGGCTGGCCTTTGGCCGATACCGCCGCGCTTGAGGCGGAGCTGACTGCCCAGAAAGACGAGATTGCGGCCCTGAAAGCCCAGCTTGCCGAACTTTCGGCGCGCCCGGAACCCGCCCCTTACGCCGGACTTGAGGGCAGGGTGGCGGCGCTGGAGGCGAAGGCGGGTGAACCCGTTCCCGCCCCCGACCTTGCGCCGCTGACCGACCGGATTGCCCAGTTGGAATCGCGTCTGACCGGTATCGAATCCCTGCCGGTGGACGGCTCGGCAGCCTCACCCGCGGCCATTGCCGCGCAGGCGCAGGCGCTGGCCGCCTTGCAGGCCGAAGTTCAGGCTCTGAAGGCCGGTGGCGGGATGAGCGCGGAACTCGCCGCCCTGACGCAGGAAACCGAAAAGAAGCTGGCCGAAGCCGTGGCCAGCGCCCAGGCGATCAAGGCCGAGGCTGCCGCGCTGATTGCCGGGGCCGAGGCCCGGACCGCGCTGGGTCAGGTTCTGGCAGCGATGGACAGCGGCGCGCCCTATGCCGCCCTTCTGCCCGCCCTGGGTGACGTTCCCGAGGCGCTGACCGCTCAGGCCGCCAGCGGCGTGCCCACCCTGCCCGCGCTGCGCGAGGAGTTCCCCGCCGCCGCCCGCGCGGCGCTTGAGGCCGCGCTGCAGGCCGACATGGGCGCCACCTGGTCGGAACGGATCGGCAGTTTCCTGAAGACCCAGACCGGCGCCCGCAGCCTGACCCCCCGCGAAGGCGACGACCCCGACGCAATCCTGTCGCGCGCCGAAGCTGCGCTGCAGGCGGGCGATCTGGCGGCGGCCCTGGCCGAGGTGCAGGCCCTGCCCGATGCCGGCAAGACCGCCATACAGCCTTGGGTCGCGCGGGCCGAGGCGCGGCAGGCCGCGCTTGCCGCCATGGCCGAGGTTTCGGCGCGGATCGGGGGCTGACATGCTGTGGTCGCTGCTGAAGATCCTGATTTTCGTCGCCTTTGTCGCGGTGCTGACCCTGGGCGCCGGCATGCTGCTGGACCTGCAGGATGGCCTTCTTCTGCAGATCGCGGGCTGGGAATTCACCCTGTCGCCGCTGGTCGCGGTGATCGGTGCGCTGGTTCTGGTGGCGCTGGTCTGGCTGCTGATGAAGCTGGTCGGGCTGATCGTGGCGACGCTGCGCTTTCTGAACGGCGACGAAACCGCCATCTCGCGCTATTTCGACCGCAACCGTGAACGCAAGGGCTATCAGGCCATCGCCGACGCCCATATCGCTCTGGCGGCGGGCGAAGGGAGGCTGGCCCTGATGCGCGCCCAACGGGCCGAGCGCTTTCTGGGCAAGCCCGAACTGACCAACCTGATCGTCGCGCAGGCGGCCGAGGTGGCGGGTGACGGCGCGCGGGCCGAAGCCGCCTGGCGCGCCCTCTTGCAACACGATGAGACGCGCTTTGTCGCCATTCAGGGGCTGATGAAACAGCGGCTTGAGGCGGGCGATACCGACACCGCGCTGGCGCTGGCCGAGAAGGCATTTGCGCTGAAGCCCAAGCACGCGCCGACGCAGGACATCCTTCTGCATCTGCAATCGGGCAAATCCGACTGGAAGGGCGCGCGGGCGACGCTGGGCGCCAAGCTCAAAGCCGGGGCGCTGCCGAAAGACGTCTATCGCCGCCGTGATGCCGTTCTGGCCCTGCAAGAGGCACGCGTGGTCTTTGACGAAAACGCTCCGATCGAGGCGCGCGAGGCCGCGATTGAAGCCAACCGCAAGTCGCCCGACCTGATTCCGGCGGCGGCCATGGCGGCCCGCAGTCTGGCCCTGAAAGGTGACCGCAAGGGCGCGACCCGCGTCCTGCGCAAGGCGTGGGAGGGGCAGCCTCACCCCGATCTTGCCGCCGCCTTCGCCGAGATAGAACCTGAAGAAACTCCGGCGGCCCGTCTGAAGCGCTTTGCCACGCTGGCCGCGATTCACCCCGACCATGACGAGACCCGGCTTCTGATGGCCGAACTGAACGTCGCGGCCGAGGATTTTCCCGCCGCGCGCCGCGCGCTGGGCGACATGCCGACGCGCCACCCCACGCAGCGGGCGCTGGCCGTGATGGCGGCGGTTGAGCGTGGTGAGGGCGCCGATGATGCCGTGGTGCGCGGCTGGCTGGCGCGGGCGCTGGTGGCGCCGCGCGGGCCGCAATGGTGCTGCGACAAGTGTCAGGCCATCCACAGCGAATGGGCGCCGATCTGTGACAACTGCGGCGGTTTCGACACGCTTTCGTGGCGGGAGCCTGTTGAAACCAGCGGGAAATCGGCGACGGGCGCGGAACTGCTTCCGCTTCTGGTCCAGCCCCCGGCGAAAGAACAGCCCAAGGAAGAACCCGGGGCGCCGGAAGACAAGGATGAACCGATAGATCTGGCTGCCGTTGTGCGGGGCGCGAACTGACGCCCACGCCTAACGGGGCGAAGACAGGTCCAGAAGCCGGCCCTCGAACAGCCGGTCGCGCGACCCGCTGACATGCTTGGCCATGGCGGCGCGGGCCGCTTCGGCATCGCCGCGCCGTATGGCGTCGTGGATCGCGGCATGTTCGTCCAGCACATGGTCCAGCCCGCCGCGCACGGTCTGCAGCGACAGGCCGTGAAACTTCATCCCGACCGCGATATGTTCGCGCAGCGCCCGCATCGAGGTTTCGAAATACTGGTTGTTCGCCGCCGTGGTGATCGCCAGATGAAAGCCGAAGTCGGCATCTTCACGGTGGCTGCGCCGTTCGGTGGCGTCGCGCATCAGCTGCAGCAGCTTGCCGATCTCGGCCAGATCGGCCTCACCCCGCCGGGTGGCGGCAAGGGCGGCGGCGGCGGGTTCGATGGTCAGGCGGAATTCATAGCAGCGCTGCAGGTCGGCGATGGTTTCCAGCGGCTGGAAGGCCAGCGGCTTGGGCGTGACGGGCACGCTGACATAGCTGCCCGACCCCTGGCGCGAGGTGACGAACCCCTCATCCCGCAGCCGTTTCAACGCCGTGCGCACCACGGGGCGCGAGACGTCGAACTGTTCGGCCAGCGCATTTTCACCGGGCAGGCGGGCGTCTTCGGCATATTCGCCCTGCTCGATGGCGCGGCGGATGCGGTCATAGACCACTTCTGACAGAAGCATGGATTTCGGCCGCTCATCGCCCGAAAGGCCGCGCGTCGCGTCTGCTGCCGCTGTCCTGTTCATCCCGCTTGCCCCGCGTCCATTCCGACTTCACCCAGCAATCTGCACAAAGTGTCCGGCGTGCCGAAACCGCCGGACTTGGTGACAATAAGCGGCGCGCAGGGAAAATCCAGCGCGCGCGCGGCCGGCAGTCCCGGCAGGGCCTGGCCTTCGATCTGCATAAGGTCGGCCCCCAGCGCCGCCAGCACCGCCGCAGCCGTCTCTCCCCCCGTCAGGACCAGTGCCTTGCGGCCCGTCACCCAGCCATCGGCGAAGGCGCGGGCCAGCCGGGCGCCAACCTGATCCGCTGGCAGGCCCGTGCCGGCGGTTGCCTGCAGCAGAGCCAGCGCCGCATCGGGGGCCGGCGCATCGGGCAGGCCATCGGGGGCGGAAACGCGGGCCAGTCCGGGCGCCGCCGCGACAAGGGTTGCGACCTGCGCCAGCGTGATCGGGTCGCGCGACCCGATCAGCAACGCGGCGGGCCGGGGCAGGGGCAGAGCAACCGTGCGCGGCTGGCCGCAGCCCATCCGCCGCGCCAGCGCAGCCGCCAGCCCGCTGGCCCCGGCGGGCAGCACATCGGCCGGCAGGTCGCGCAGCAGCGCATCCAGCGCCGCGTCGGTTTCGGCGTCGGGCACCAGCACCTCGGGCCCGTCAGGCCACTGGGCGGCGCCGCCCACGTCGATGGGCTGATCCACGCCAAAACCCATGACCGCGCCATCCCGCACCCCGCGGCCGAACGCCGGGATCGCCGGGCACAGCAGGACGCGCCGCAGCCCCGCGCTCTGCGCCGTCGCTGCAAGTTCGGCGCCGACATGGCCCTTCAGCCGCGAGTCGACCTTGCGGAACAGCGGCACGCCCGGCGGCAGCCCCGCCAGCGCCAGCGCGGTCTTGCGGATGGCCTCGTCGGCGCTGCCCTCACGCGAGTTCAGGGCCACCGCGATCACCGGCGCGCCGCTGGCCGCCGCGCGCGCCGCCGCCTCGGGCCGGGTCGCTACCACCACCCGCATCTGCCCAGCAGCAAAGGGAACCGCGGCGTCCAGCGCGCCGGTCAGGTCATCGGCAAGAATGGCAAGGGAAATCAGGCTCATGTCCGCGCTGCATGGTTTCACCCACGCTACGCGCTGACCTGTAAACTTGCAATATATTTGTAATGCGCCCGCTAGCGGGGCGCCCAATCCAGCACCGGGCCAGCCGGCACGATGCCCGTCGGGTTCAGCTTGCCGATCGAGTAGTAGCCGCGCTTGATGTGATCAAGGTTCACCGTCCCGGCGACGCCCGGCAGCGCCAGAACCCGGCGCAGATAGCGGCTGAGCAAAGGATAATCCGCGATCCGCCGCAGGTTGCATTTGAAAAGCCCGTGGTAGGCCACGTCAAAGCGCACCAGAGTCACGAAGGCGCGGATGTCGGTTTCGGTGAACCGGTCGCCCAGCAGCCAGTTGCGCCCGTCCGACAGCCGTTCCTCCAGCGCGTCCAGCGCCTGAAACACCTCGGCCACCGCTTCATCATAGGCGACCTGCGTCGTTGCAAAGCCGGCGCGATAGACGCCGTTGTTCAGGCGCGGATAGATGAAGTCGTTCAGCGCCTCGATCTGGTCGGTCAGGTCGTCGGGCCGCAGGTCGGGGCCGCTGGCCAGCGCGCCGAAACCGCGGTTGAACATCTGCAGGATATCGGCGCTTTCGTTTGAAACGATGGTGCCTGTCGCCTTGTCCCACAGCACCGGCACCGTGGCCCGCCCGGTAAAGATCGGGTCGGCGGCGGTGTAGATTTCATGCATGTGGCCGGCACCGTTCACCGCATCGGCCCCTTCGGCAAAGCGCCAGCCCTGCGGCGTCAGCGCGGGTTCGACGACCGAGATGCTGATGGCAGCCTCAAGCCCCTTCAGCTTGCGGGCGATCAGCGTGCGGTGCGCCCAGGGGCAGATCAGCGCGACGTAAAGGTGATAGCGCCCGGCCTCGGCGGCAAAGCCCCCCGTCCCGGTCGGGCCGGGGGCGCCATCGGGCGTGACCCAGTTGCGGAAGCTGGAAATCTGACGGACGAAACCGCCCTTGGCGTCGGTGGCCTGCACCGGCTGCCAGTCTTCGGTCCATTTCCCTTCGATCAGCATGTCAGGCCGCCTTCTGCTGCAGGGTTACCGGCGTGCCCCAGGGGTCGGCAAAGCTGTCGCCACCAGCGCGGGCGGCAATCGCCTGATGCTCGGCCGCGTCGGTCAGCAGCACCAGTTCCGACAGCCCGGTTGAGGGCAGGGCCCGCGGCCCCGCACCCCGGCTGTTCCAGACATTGGCGCCGATGTGGTGATGATAGCCGCCCGAACCAAAGAAGGCCGCGCCCGGATATTGTGCCATCACCGGCAGCCCGATGACATCGCGCCAGAAGGTCGTCGCCTCGGTCACATCACCGGCCTGCAGATGCACATGGCCCACCACGGCGCCTTCGGGGGCGCCCTGCCACGGGCCGGTGGCCGCGTTGGCCAGATCGTTCAGGTCCAGCGCCTCGGTGCCCATCTTCAGCCGCCCGCCGGCGTCAAACCAGCCCAGCCGCGGCCGGTCGGCATAAACTTCGATCCCGTTGCCTTCGGGGTCGGCCAGATAGATCGCCTCGCTGACAAGGTGGTCTGACGCGCCCTGCAACGGCAGCTTGCTGTTGGCGGCGTGAATCAGCCAGGCCCCCAGTGCGGCGCGCGACGGCATCAGGAAAGCGGTGTGAAACAACCCCGCTTCGCGCCGGCCGGCGGGGCGGGCGGCAGGATCGCCGCGCAGTTCCAGCAGAACCCGGTCGCCCGCGCCCAGCCGCACGACTTCGCCATCGGCCGACAGCGGCGTCAGGCCAAGCGTGGTCTGGTAGAAGTTCCGCATCGCAGGCAGGTCGCGCACCGTCAGGGCGACGTGGCCGATCTCGACAGGGGCAGCAGCGGTGGACATGGGCGGCTCCGGAGGGTTGCTGGTGTTGCCCTCAACCTGCGCCCGCCCCGGCCAAAGCGCAATTCCGCATCCCGGCAGAGCGTCCTGCACATCAGGGCACAACCGGCGCTTTGCGCAGTGGCGAAGCTGCGGCATGCTGAGGGCATTTCAGGCAGCATTTGACGGGGGTTTGCGATGGAAGAGGTGGATGTTGTCATCATCGGCGCCGGGGCGGCCGGGCTTGCCGCCGCCAAGGTGCTGCGTGCCACGGGCCGCAGCTTTCGCGTGATCGAGGCGATGGACCGCATCGGGGGCCGGGCCTGGACCACCAGCACCGATTTCGGCGTGCCCTTCGACATCGGCTGCGCCTGGCTGCATGCCGCCGACCGCAATCCCTTCTTCCCCGAGGCGCAGGCGGCGGGCTGGACGCTTTACCATCACGACATGGGGCTGGACCATCTGTGGTTCGGCAACCGGCCCGCCAGCGCCGACGAAATGGCGCGCATGCAGGCCGCCGATGCCACGCTGAACGCCGCCCTTGCCGCCCATGCGGGGGCCGAGGACCGGCTTTCGGCGCTGATCGGCGATTGCCATTGTCTGCGAGCCAATTCCACCTTCGCGGGGCAGATGGATTTCGGCGCCGATGACGATGAAATCTCGATCGCCGATTTCCGCAACGCGGCCGATCTGGACCCGAACTATTTCACCAAGGAAGGTTTCGGCGCGCTGATCCACCGGTGGGGCGCCGATGTGCCGGTGACGCTGTCCACCCCCGTGCGCCGCATTCGCTGGGATGGGCCGGGGGTGGTGGCCGAAACCCCCGCCGGTTCGCTGCGGGCGAAGGTGGCACTGGTCACGGTATCAACCGGCGTGATGCAGTTTGAGGATCTGAGCTTCTTTCCCGCCCTGCCCGACAGCCATCTGGCGGCGATCTTCGACCTGCAGATGGGGCTTCTGACCAAGATCCCCGTGACGCTCAGCGGTACGCGCCTTGGGCTGCGGGCCTTCGACGACCTGCTGATCGAACGGCCGGCGCGGCATGACCTGTTCTTCCTGTGCTTTCCCTTCGATCTTGACCTGATGGTGGGCTTCGTCGGCGGCGATTTCGCATGGGAGATCGAGGCAGCAGGCCCCGCCGCTGCGGTCGATTTTGTGACCGACCGTCTGGCAGACCTCTTCGGCAGCGATGTGCGCCGCCATGTCGGCCACGGCATCATGACCAACTGGGGTGGCGAACGCTGGACGCGCGGCGCCTATGCGGCGGCGCGTCCGGGCCGGGCCGAAGCGCGGGCCGTTCTGGCCCGCCCCGTCGGCGACCGCATCTGGTTTGCCGGTGAGGCGCTGGCCCAGGGCCTGATGCAGACCGCCGCCGGCGCCCGCCTGTCGGGCGAGGCCGCAGCGCGGGCGATCAGTGCCGCCCTGCCGGCGCTCTAACGCAGGTCCTCGGGCAGCAGGTCTTCTGGCATGTTCTGATAGCTGACCGGCCGCAGGAAGCGGCGGATCGCCATGGTCCCGACCGAGGTCGCGCCGAAATTGGTCGAGGCCGGGTAGGGCCCGCCATGCACCATCGCATCGCACACCTCGACGCCGGTCGGATAGCCGTTGGCCAGAACCCGGCCGGCCTTGCGTTCCAGCACCGGCATCAGCCGGCGGGCCAGCGCGCTGTCGCCGGCGTCCAGATGCAGGGTGGCCGTCAGCTGGCCTTCGAAACTGCGGGCGATCTGTACCATTTCCTCGGCATCAGTGGCGGTCACGATCAGCCCCAGCGGCCCGAAGACCTCTTCGCCCAGCACATGATTGCCCAGCCAGTCGGCGCCGCGCACCTGGAACAGCTGCGGCGTGGCCTGCCGGCGGTCGCAGACCTGCGTCAGAAGCTCGCGGACGCCCGGCGCGGCGGCAATACGGTCGCGGCCCTGCACATATGCGGCGGCGATTCCTTCGGTCAGCATCACCTGCGCGCCGGTTGCCGCCAGCGCGGCCTGCGCGGCCTGCGCAAAGGCGGCGGCCTGCGCCTCCAGCACGACGGCGATGCCCGGGTTGGTGCAGAATTGCCCGGCACCCAGTGTCAGGCTGCCGGCCCAGCCCTGCGCAATCGCCGCCCCGCGCGCGGCCACCGCTTCGGGCAGAAGGAACATCGGGTTGACCGAGCCCAACTCGCCAAAGAACGGAATCGGGTCGGGCCGCGCGGCGCACAGGTTGAACAGCGCCCGCCCCCCGGCCAGACTGCCGGTAAAGCCCACGGCGCGGATCAGCGGATGGGTCACCAGCGCCTCGCCCACGGCGCGGTTTCCGCCCTGAATCAGGCTGAAGACGCCGGGATGAACACCGGCGCGGGCGATGGCGGCGTGAACCGCCTCGGCCACAATCTCACCGGTGCCGGGATGGGCGGAATGGCCCTTGACCACCACCGGGCAACCGGCCGCCAGCGCGCTGGCTGTGTCACCCCCGGCGGTCGAGAAGGCGAGCGGAAAGTTCGACGCGCCGAACACCGCCACCGGGCCGATGGGCCGTTGCATCAGCCGGATATCGGGGCGCGGGGCGGGCTGGCGGTCGGGCAGGGCGGCATCATGCCGGCGGTCCAGATAATCGCCCTTGCGGATGTGGCTGGCAAACAGCCGCAACTGTCCGGTCGTCCGCCCGCGTTCGCCCTGAAGCCGGGCAGCGGGAAGGCCGGTTTCCTGACTGCCGATTTCGGTGATGGCTTCGGCCCGCGCCTCAATCTCATCGGCGATCAGGTCAAGGAAGGCCGCGCGTTGGTCCCGCGTGGTCTGGCCATAGCTTTCAAACGCCGCCTCGGCCGCTTCGCAGGCCTCGGCCGTCAGTTCCGCCGTTCCCACCGAAAACGCATGCGCCGGCCCATGCGCCGGGTCCGAGGTGAAGGTGGCAGCAGAGGCAACCCATTTGCCGGCGATCAGATGTTTGCCATGGGGCGTGAAGGTCATCGGAAGGCTCCTTTTCGGCGGCGGAGCCGGGGGTTTCGCACCCCCGGACCCCCGCGGGATATTTGGAGAGAGAGGATGAGGTCAGAAGTGGAAGGGCGCGGTGATCTCGCGCCGGCCCAGTGTCATGGCGTCGGAAACATGAACCATGGGCGCCAGATCGACCTCGCTTTCGCCTTTGGCCACCAGTTCGGCCATGCGGGCATAAAGCGCGGGGTATTCGCCCATGATGGTGTTTTCGCCACCGGCCGGCTGGCCGTCGATTTCCAGCACATTGCCGCCCATCCGCAGCGTCAGGCAGCCGGCGTCGGTATCCACCTCGATGTCCCAGGTCTGCGGGCCTTCCTGCCGCCAGTCGAAATCGGCGGTGACACCGCCCGAAAAGGTCAGGGCCGCCGCGATGGGGGTCTGGCGGTTTTCCGGAAAGGTCAGCGAGGCGGCGGTCAGGTGAACCGGGGCGGGCAGGATATGCGTCAGGATCGACAGCGCGTTGATGCCCGGGTCAAAGACCCCCATCCCGCCGGGTTCGAACACCCAGTTCTGACCGGGATGCCATTTGCGCACATCCTCGCGCCAGGTGATATGGGCGCGCAGCACCCGCCTGTCGGCCAGCCAGGCGCGGGCGGGGGCAACGGCATGGGCCATGCGGCTGTGCCAGGTGGTGTAGAGCGTCAGCCCCCTTTCGGCGGCCAGCGCCTGAAGCGCATGCACCTCGGCCAGCGTGGCGCCGGGGGGCTTTTCCAGCATCACATGGCGCCCGGCCTTCAGCGCCGCCTCGGCATAGGCAAAGCGCGGCACCGGCGGCAGCGCCAGCGAGACGACGGATACATCGGGGCAATCGCGCAGGAAGGCCGCGAAATCGGTAAAGCCGGGCACCCCCGCCACCGAGCCGTGGCGCGAGACGGTTGCGGCCAATTCCCAGTCGGGGCTGGCCTGAATGGCCGGCACATGCTGATCGACCGCGATCTTGCCGATGCCGACAAGGGCAACAGGAAGCGGTAGCGGCATCAGTGCGAATCCCGGCCCACCGGCGCGCCGCGGCAGCCTTTCAGGAAATCAAGGTCGGCCCCGGTATCGGCGCCCTGCACATGTTGCTGATGCAGCCAGGCGTAACCGCTTTCGTATTGCTCATGGAGCGGCTTCCACGCGGCCAGCCGGGCGGCCAGTTCGGCGTCCGAAATGTCCAGATGCAGGCGGCGGTTCGGCACGTCCAGCTCGATGAAGTCGCCGTTCTTCACCACAGCCAGCGGACCGCCGGCCGCCGCCTCGGGCGAGGTGTGCAGGCAGACGGTGCCATAGGCGGTGCCCGACATCCGCGCATCGGAAATGCGCACCATATCGGTGATGCCCTTGCGCAGCACCTTGGGCGGCAGGCCCATGTTGCCCACTTCGGCCATGCCTGGATAGCCCTTTGGCCCGCAGTTCTTCAGGACCATGATGCAGGTCTCGTCAATGTCGAGCGCTTCATCGTTGATCTTGGCCTTGTAGTCGTCGATATCCTCGAACACCACGGCGCGGCCGCGGTGGGTCAGCAGATGCGCCGACGCGGCCGAGGGCTTCAGCACCGCCCCTTTCGGCGCCAGGTTGCCCTTCAGCACCACGATACCGCCCGACTGGGTCAGCGCCTTTTCGGCCGGAAGGATCACGTCATCGTTGTGGTTGGTCACATCCTTGACCTGATCCCACATCGTCTCGCCCGAAACCGTCAGGGCGTCCTTGTGCAGAAGCCCCGCTTCGCCCAGCCGCTTGATGACCACGGGCAGGCCGCCGGCATAGAAGAACTCTTCCATCAGGTACTTGCCCGAAGGCATCAGGTTCACCACCGTCGGCACATCGCGCCCGCAGCGGTCCCAGTCGTCCAGCGTCAGGTCCACCCCCACCCGGCCGGCGATGGCCAGAAGGTGGATCACCGCATTGGTGCTGCCGCCGATGGCGGCGTTGGTGCGGATGGCGTTCTCAAACGCCTCTTTCACCATCACGTCCGAAGGCTTCAGGTCGTCCTTGACCATCTGCACGATGCGGCGGCCCGACATTTGCGCCATGACGCGGCGGCGGCTGTCCACCGCCGGGATCGCGGCATTGCCTGACAGCGCCATGCCCAGCGCCTCGGCCATGCTGGCCATCGTGCTGGCGGTGCCCATGGTGTTGCACGAGCCCGCGCTGCGCGACATGCTGGCTTCGGCTTCGGCGAATTCCTCGGCCGTCATCTCACCGGCCTTCACGGCTTCCGAGAATTTCCACAGATGGGTGCCCGAGCCCACCCGTTCCCCCTTGTAATAGCCGTTCAGCATCGGCCCGCCGGTGACGACGATCGACGGCAGGTCGGTAGAGGCGGCAGCCATCAGCAGGCTGGGCGTGGTCTTGTCGCAGCCCACCAGCAGCACGCAGCCATCCATCGGCTGCCCGCGCATCTGCTCTTCCACCGACATCGCGGCAAGGTTGCGGAACATCATCGCCGTCGGCCGGAACGCACTTTCCGAGGTGGAAAACGCAGGCACCTCTACCGGGAAGCCGCCGGCCTCATACACCCCGCGCTTCACGAATTCGGCCAGCACGTTCAGATGGGCGTTGCAGGGGGTCAGCTCCGACCAGGTGTTCAGGATGCCGATCACCGGGCGGCCGTCGAACAGGTCATGCGGAAAGCCCTGATTCTTCATCCAGCCGCGGTGATAGATCTGGTCGCGGCCGGTGCCGCCGAACCATTCGGTTGAACGCAGCTTGCGGGGCCAGGGGGCGGGCTTGAAGGTCATGATGTCCTCAAAGGGGGCTGACGGCACAGGCTTCGGGCTGGCCGGGGTCTTGGACAAGGGGATTGCTCAGCGGCAGGCCGAAGTCGGCGACCTCGATCTGGAACACATCGCCGGGCCGGGTGGTCACGCCATCGGCAAAAGAAAGCGTGGCCGTGCCGAAGAAATGCACATGCAGATCGCCGGGCTGGCGGAAGATGCCGTATTTGAAATGGTGATGTTCCAGGTTCGCCAGGCTGTGGCTCATGTTCGCCTCACCCGACAGGAACGGCTTTTCCCAGATCACCTTGCCGTCGCGCAGGATGCGGCTTTGGCCTTCGACATGGTCGGGCAGCGGGCCAAGCCGCAGTTCGGGGCCAAAGCTCGCAGGGCGCAGCTTGGAATGCGCCAGCCACAGATAATTCCCCCGCTCGGTCACATGGTCGGAAAACTCGTTGCCCAGGGCGAAGCCAAGGCGGAAGGGCGTGCCATCGGGGCCGATCAGGTAGATGCCCGCAACCTCGGGTTCTTCCCCCGCATCCAGCGCGAAACCCGGCGACACAAGGGCCGCCCCCGGGGCCGTCGCGGCATGGCCGTTGCCCTTGTAGAACCACTCGGGCTGCACCCCCACCGCGCCCGGCGCGGGCCGGCCGCCTTCAAGCCCCATGCGGAACATCTTCATGCTGTCCGTCATCTGCTCGGGGTCGGCCTTGGCATGCATCGCATCGCGCGCCGAGGCCGAGCCGAGATGGGTCAGCCCGGTGCCCGTCAGGTGCATATGCGCGGGGTCGGCATGATCGGCGGGCAGCAGAACCCGGCCCGCCTCCAGAAGGGCAGGCAGATCGACCGCCTCACCCTTGCCGCGCGCGACGGCCTCATCCGCCAGGCTGCGGCCAGCGGCAATCGCCGCTTCGGCCAGTGCGACGACCGACGTGGCCCCGGGCACGACATGCGCCGCAGCGCCCTGGCGCAGCACGACTGCGCGGCTGCCGTCGGAATTGCGGATCTGGGAAAGGAACATGGTCAGCCCTGCTTGCGCTTGTTGTAAACGTCGAAGAACACCGCAGCCAGCAGCACCAGCCCCTTGATGACCTGCTGGTAATCAATGCCGATGCCCAGAATGGACATGCCGTTGTTCATCACCCCCATGATGAAGGCCCCGACTACCGCACCGACGATCTTGCCGGACCCGCCCGACATCGAGGCGCCGCCGATAAAGACGGCCGCGATCACGTCCAGTTCCACGCCAAAGCCCGCCTTGGGCGTCGCGGTGTTCAGCCGCGCGGCAAAGACCAGCCCGCCCAGCGCCGCCAGAAGCCCCATGTTGACGAAGGTCAGGAAGGCCAGCCGCTCGGTCTTGATGCCCGACAGCTTCGATGCCTTTTCATTCCCGCCCAGCGCATAGATGCGCCGGCCCAGCGTGGTGCGCTCGGTCAGGAAGGCGTAGATCACCGTCAGCACCACCATCGAGATCAGCACGTTCGGCAGCCCGCGAAAGCCTGCCAGCTTCCAGATCACGAACATCAGCGCCGCCGCGATGATGGCGTTGCGCGCCCAGAAGAAGGCCGCCGGTTCATCCTCGATGCCGTATTGCGCGTTGCGGGCGCGGGTCTTCAGCCCCATCCAGACCAGCACGCCCACCGCGATCACCCCGGCGGCCAGCGCCAGGATGTTCGGCTTGCCGCTGCCGATCAGGTCGGGGATGAAGCCGTTCGACAGCGCCTGAAAGCTTTTCGGGAAGGGGCCGACCGACTGGCCCTCCAGCAGCCACAGCGACAGGCCGCGAAAGACCAGCATCCCCGCCAGCGTCACGATGAACGAAGGGATGCGCCAGAAGGCCACGAAATAGCCCTGCGCCGCGCCGATCGCCGCGCCTGCCAGCAGGCACAGCGGAATGGCCACCGCCACCGGCAGGCTCCATTCCACCAGCATCACCGCCGCCAGCGCGCCGACAAAACCCATGACCGAGCCGACCGACAGGTCGATATGCCCGGCCACGATGACAAGCAGCATCCCCAGCGCCATGATGATGATATAGCTGTTCTGCAGGAACAGGTTGGTGATGTTGACCGGGCGCAGCAGCACCCCCTCGGTCACGATCTGGAAAAAGACCATGATGGCGATCAGGGCAAACAGAAGCCCGTATTCGCGCATGTGCTTCAGCAGATAGGCAGCAATGCCGCCGCCGGTTGCGTTCGGCTGGTTCATCCGGCTTTCCCCCTCATTCCGTGACGATAAGCGACATGATGCGCTCTTGCGTGGCCTCGGCGGCGGGAAGTTCCCCCACGAAGGCGCCTTCGTTCATGACATAGATCCGGTCGCACATGCCCAGAAGCTCGGGCATCTCGGACGAGATCATCACCACCGCCTTACCTTGCGCGGAAAGCTCGTTGATGATGCCGTAGATTTCATATTTCGCGCCCACGTCGATGCCGCGCGTCGGTTCATCCAGGATCAGCACCTCGGGCCCGGTGAACAGCCATTTCGACAGAACCACCTTCTGCTGGTTGCCGCCCGACAGGTTCATCACTTTCTGGAACACCCCCGGCGTGCGGATGCGCATGGCGCCGCGGTATTTCTCGGCCACCTCGGCTTCGCGGGCGTGGTTGATGACCCCGCGCTGCGACACGCCCGGCAGATTGGCGAGTGAGGTGTTGCGGCAGATGTCTTCTTCCAGGATCAGGCCCAGCGTCTTGCGGTCCTCGGTCACATAGGCCAGCCCCGCCGCAATCGCGCGCGGCACGGTCGAGGTATCGGCCCGCTTGCCGCCCACCGTCACCTCGCCGGAAATCCGGCGGCCATAGCTGTGGCCAAAGACCGACATCGCCAGTTCTGTCCGCCCCGCGCCCATCAGCCCGGCGATGCCCACCACCTCGCCGGCGCGCGCCTGAAGCGAGATGTTGCGGATCACCTGCCGTTCGGCCTGTTCGGGGTGCCAGACGTTCCAGTCCTTGACCTCGAACAGCACCTCGCCCGCCCGCCGCGTCCGGTCGGGATAGCGGTGCGCCATGTCGCGGCCGACCATGTCGCGCACGATGCGGTCTTCGGTGATCGCTTCCGCGCGGGCATCCATCGTGGAAACCGTGGTGCCGTCGCGCAGCACCGTCACGCTGTCGGCCACGCGCCGCACCTCGTTCAGCTTGTGGCTGATGATGATCGAGGTCACGCCCTGCGTCTTCAGTTCCAGAAGCAGGTCCAGAAGCGCCTGACTGTCGGATTCCGAAAGCGCCGCGGTCGGTTCGTCCAGGATCAGCAGGCGCACGTCCTTGGACAGCGCCTTGGCAATCTCGACCAGTTGCTGCTTGCCGACACCCAGACTGTCCACCCGCGCGCCCGGCGGTTCCTTCAGGCCCACCTTGCGCAACAGTGCCTCGGTCTGGCGGAAGGTCTCGGGCCAGTTGATCACGCCGGCCTTGGCGCGCTCATTGCCCAGAAATAGGTTTTCGGCAATCGACAGAAGCGGCACCAGCGCCAGCTCCTGATGGATGATGATGATGCCCTTCTCCTCGCTGTCGCGGATGTCGCGGAAGGCCGCGGGGGCATTGTCATACCAGATTTCGCCGTCATAGCTGCCCGCGGGATAGACCCCCGAAAGCACCTTCATCAAAGTGGATTTTCCGGCGCCGTTTTCGCCCACCAGGGCGTGAATTTCGCCCTTGCGGACCACCAGGTTCACCTGATCCAGCGCCTTGACGCCGGGAAAGGTCTTGGTGATCGAACGCATCTCCAGAAGCGCGGTCATGGCTGGCCCCGTCTTGATCGGTGTGTTGATCGGTCGTGAAGGGCCGCCCGCGCGGGGCGGCCCAGGTGCAACCCGAAGACAGGATTACTTGATCTGGTCGGCGGTGTAATAGCCCGAACCGATCAGGATCTGCTCCCAGTTGGTCGCATCGACCGACACCGGCTCCAGCAGGTAGGACGGAACCACCTTCACGCCGTTGTCATAGGTCTTGGTGTCGTTGATTTCGGGCTCGCCGCCCTTCAGCATCGCATCCACCATGCCGACGGTCACACGCGCCAGTTCGCGGGTGTCCTTGAAGACGGTCGAATACTGCTCGCCCGCCAGGATCGACTTGACCGAGGGAACCTCGGCGTCCTGACCGGTGACGATCGGCATCTTCATGTCGCCCGAGCCATAGCCCACGCCCTTCAGCGACGACAGGATGCCGATGGACAGCCCGTCATAGGGCGACAGCACGCCATGAACGGCCTTGTCGGTGTAATTGGCCGACAGAAGGTTATCCATGCGGGCCTGCGCCACCGCGCCATCCCAGCGCAGCGTGCCCACGGTGTCCATGCCGGTCTGGCCCGAGCCGACGACGATCTCGCCCGAGTCGATCAGCGGCTGCAGCACGCTCATGGCGCCGTCATAGAAGAAGTAGGCGTTGTTGTCGTCGGGGCTGCCGCCGAACAGTTCCACGTTCCACGGCTTCTGGTCGGGGAAGCGTTCCTTCAGGCCGTTCACCAGGCTGGTCGCCTGCTGCACGCCGACCTTGAAGTTGTCGAAGGTGGCGTAATAGTCCACGTTGCCGCTGTCACGGATCAGGCGGTCATAGGCGATGACCTTGATCCCGGCAGCCGCGGCGTTTTCCAGCGCGTTCGACAGGGTGGTGCCGTCAATGGCGGCAATCACCAGCACGTCCACGCCCTTGGTGATCATGTTCTCGATCTGGGCAAGCTGGTTCGGGATATCGTCTTCGGCATACTGCAGGTCGGTCTCATAGCCGGCAGCGGTGAACTGCTCGACCATCGAGTTGCCGTCCGAGATCCAGCGGGCCGAGGATTTGGTCGGCATCGAGATGCCCACGGTTTCGGCACTTGCGCCAAACGCAATGAACGAGGCGCACATCGCCAGCGCCGTGGCGACGGATTTGAATTTCATGTGTCTCTCCCTGGCTTGGACCCTTGTCGGGCCCTCTCCTCCTCGGGCCGCTCGAATCGAAGGGCCCGAGGGTGTTCTATTGCCGGATGACATGCCGGTAAAATTACATTACATGCGTTCTGCATACCAAATTCGGTAACCGTTTATGTTCGCCCTCAAACCCGCCCAGTTGCGCCTGATCGCCGAAATCGCCGGTCACGGGCAGTTGCAGACGGCCGCCAGCGCCGTTGCCATGACCCAGCCCGCCGCCTCACGCATGCTGGCCGAGATCGAGCGCACGGTCGGCGCGCCCCTGTTCCTGCGCCAGCCCAAAGGCATGGAACCGACCGAGATCGGCGCCGTCGTGGTGCGCCGCGCGCGTGCCATGCTGCGCGAAATGCGCAGCCTTGGCGCCGAGGTGCAGGCCATGCGCGAAGGCTTCGGCGGTTCGGTGCGGATCGGCGCCGTCACCGGGCCTGCCGTGGGTTATATCGTGCCCGCCATCCGCCAGCTGAAGCGCGACGCGCCCGAAGCCAGCATCACCGTCGATGTCCTGCCCTCACGCGATCTGCTGCGCCAGTTGTCGGCCGGAGAGCTGGATTTCGCTCTGGCCCGCGTGCTGCCAGAATTCGACAGCCGCCAGTTCGACATCCACCCGATGCGGGATGAAAAGATGGCGCTGATCGCCCGCGCCGGCCACCCGATGGCCCGCGCCCCGGTGGTCACCCTGACGGAACTGGCCGATTATGAATGGATCATGCAGGAACGCGGCGCGCCGATCCGCGAAGCCGCGCTGGAGGCCTTTGGCGCCATTGGCCTGTCAGAGCCGCGCAACATCGTCAACTCGCCCTCGCTTCTGTTCATGATCGCCTATCTTGCCAAGGGCGACGCGGTGGCGGCCATGTCGGAAGAGGTGGCGCTTCTGCTGACCCAGCCGCCCGTCAGCGCCGGTCTGGCCGTGCTGAACCTGCAGCGTGAGGTGCGGGTTTCGCCCTATTTCATGCTCAGCCTGCGGCGGCGGCCCCTTCTGCCGCTGGCCACCCGGCTGCGCGATCTGGTCATCGCCCAGTCCGAAGCGGCGGGTCAGTCTGCCCGGGGCCCGGCCGTTCCCTGAATGCAGAACCCCGACCGCGGGGCCGGGGTTCGCCTTGGTTTCAGAGGGTTCCGCCTATTCGGCCGGAACCTTGGCCGCCTCGTCCGACAGGGGATGCGGTAGGCGCGAGATCATCTCTTTCGGGCAGACCTGCAGGAAGTTCCCGCGCTCAACCTCCCAGTTCGACAGGATGCGCGCGGCCTTGCGGCTGCCGGTTTCCGCCAGATGACGCTCGATCAGGCCCTTCAGCTGTGCCTCCCAATGCGGGTGGCCGATGCCGCAGGCGACAAGGCTTTCGGGGTTCACGAAGTCTTCGGCGGTGCCATCGGGATCGTGGATATAGGCCATGCCGCCCGTCATCCCCGCGCCGAAGTTCGCACCGATGCTGCCCAGGATCACGGCGACACCGCCGGTCATGTATTCGCACCCGTTCGACCCGCAGCCTTCGACCACCACCTTCGCACCCGAGTTGCGCACGGCGAACCGTTCACCCGCGCGGCCCGAGGCGAAAAGGAACCCGTCGGTCGCACCGTAAAGCACGGTGTTGCCGATGATGGTGTTGTCTTCCGCCTTCAGCGGGCTGGCCATCGGCGGCCGCACCGCAATGGTGCCGCCCGACAGGCCCTTGCCGACATAGTCGTTGGCGTCGCCCTGCACCTCGATCTTCAGCCCGTTCACCGCGAAAGCGCCCAGCGACTGCCCGGCATTGCCGGTCAGCTTCACCGTCAGATGGTCGGGCTGCAGGCTGTTGCGCATCCCGAACTTCTTGACGATGTGGCTACTGGCCCGCGTCCCGATGGTCCGCAACGTGTTGCGGACCGCATAGGACAGCTGCATCTTCTCGCCATCCTCGAAGAAGCGCGCTCCGTCGCGGATGATTTCGGCATCCAGCGTATCGGGCACATGGTTGCGCGGCTTCGAGCGGTCGTAGGTGATCTTCTGCATCGAATCGACCGAGATCAGCAGCGGGTTCAGGTCCAGGTCATCCAGATGCGCCGAACCGCGGCTGACCTGGCTCAGAAGGTCGGCCCGGCCGATGATTTCATCCATCGACCGCGCACCGATCTGGGCCAGAATCTCCCGCACTTCCTGGGCGTAGAAGGTGATCAGGTTCACCACCTTGTCTGCCGTGCCGGTGAACTTGGCGCGCAGCTTTTCATCCTGCACGCAGACGCCCACCGGGCAGGTGTTCGACTGGCACTGGCGCACCATGATGCAGCCCATGGCAATCAGCGCGGCGGTGCCGATGCCGTATTCCTCGGCCCCCATCATCGCGGCCATGACGATGTCGCGCCCCGTCCGCAGACCGCCGTCGGTGCGCAGCGTCACCCGCTCACGCAGGTTGTTCATCGCCAGAACCTGATGCGCCTCGGTCAGGCCCATTTCCCACGGCAGACCGGCGTACTTGATGCTGGTGGCAGGAGAGGCCCCGGTGCCGCCGTTGTGGCCGGAAATCAGGATCACGTCTGCCTTGGCCTTGGCCACGCCCGCCGCAATCGTGCCGACGCCCGAGGAAGACACCAGCTTCACCGTCACCTTGGCGCGCGGGTTGATCTGCTTCAGGTCATAGATCAGCTGGGCCAGGTCTTCGATGGAATAGATGTCATGGTGCGGCGGCGGTGAAATCAGCGTCACCCCCGGCGTCGAATGGCGCAGCCGCGCGATCAGCGCCGTCACCTTCATGCCCGGCAATTGCCCGCCCTCGCCGGGCTTGGCGCCCTGCGCGACCTTGATTTCCAGCTCTTCGCAGGCGTTCAGGTATTCCGCCGTCACGCCAAAGCGCCCGGAGGCCACCTGCTTGATCTTGGCCGAAGGGTTGTCGCCGTTCGGCTCCGGCAGGAAATGCGCCGGGTCTTCGCCGCCCTCGCCCGAGTCCGACTTGGCGCCGATCCGGTTCATCGCCACGTTCAGCGTTTTGTGCGCCTCGGGCGACAGGGCGCCCAGCGACATCCCCGGCGTCACGAACCGCTTGCGGATCGAGGTGATGCTTTCCACTTCCTCAATCGGCACCGCTTTGCCCAGCGGCTTGATGTCCAGAAGGTCGCGGATATGGATCGGCGGGTTCGCCCGCATCGCGGCCGAATACTGCTTCCAGATGTCATAGCTCGCCCGGTCGCAGGCCGATTGCAGCATGTGCATGGTCTGCGCTTCCCAGGCGTGCTTTTCGCCCGAGCGGCGCGCCTTGTAGAACCCGCCGATCGGCAGCACATCGGTGCCGCCCAGCCAGCCCTTGGCATGCACCTCTTCGACCTTCAGCTGCAGCCCCTGCAGGCCGATGCCCGAGATGCGGCTGTGCATGCCGGGGAAATACTCGGCCACCATGGCGCGGGACAGGCCCACGGCTTCAAAGTTCAGCCCGCCGCGATAGGATGAGATCACCGAGATGCCCATCTTCGACATGATCTTCAGCAGACCCGCGTCGATGGCCTCACGATACCGCCGCATCGCATCGACCAGCGGCCCGTCCAGAAGGCCCCGGTTGATCCGGTCGGCAATCGAATCCTCGGCCAGATAGGCGTTCACGGTGGTCGCACCGCAGCCGATCAGCACCGCGAAGTAATGCGGGTCGATGCATTCCGCCGACCGCACGTTGATCGAACAGAAGGTCCGCAGCCCCTTGCGCGTCAGCCAGCTGTGCACGGCGCTGGTGGCAAGGATCATCGGCATCGCCCCGCGCGCCGGCCCCTGATGTTCGTCGGTCAGCACAAGCTGCCCGGCCCCCGAACGCACGGCGTCTTCGGCTTCGGCGCGAATACGCTCAAGCCCCTGACGCAGCGCGTCATGATCCGCGCCCGAGGGGAAGGTGCAGTCGATGAACGCCACCTGCGCCCCGAAACGGTCCACCAGCACCTCAAACTCGCCATTGGCGATGAAGGGGCTTTCCAGAACCAGAATCTCGGTCTGGCTGGAGTTTTCGTCCAGCACGTTGCGCAGGTTGCCGAAGCGGGTCTTCAGGCTCATCACCCGGCCTTCGCGCAAGGAGTCGATGGGCGGGTTCGTGACCTGGCTGAAGTTCTGGCGGAAGAAATGGCTCAGCGGCCGGTAAACCGACGACAGCACCGCGGCGGGCGTGTCGTCGCCCATCGAGGCCACCATTTCCTTGCCGTCCTCGGCCATCGGGGCCAGAACCTGCTCCAGTTCCTCAACCGTATAGCCGGCCGCGATCTGCCGCTTGCGCAGTTCGGCGCCGGTGTGCAGCGCCTTTTCCGGCACGTCATGCAGCAGCGCGTTCAGATCGACGATCTTGCCGACCCAGTCGCCATAAGGCTGGCTGGCGGCCAGTTTGTCCTTGATCTGGGTGTCGTGGTAAAGCTTGCCGTTCACCATATCGACGGCAATCATCTGCCCCGGCCCCAGCGCGCCCTTTTCGCGCACGGTGCTTTCGTCCACCGGCACCATGCCCGCTTCGGAACCGGCAATCAGCATCCCGTCGCCGGTGATGACATAGCGCATCGGGCGCAACCCGTTGCGGTCCAGCCCGCCGCAGACCCAGCGGCCATCGGTCATCGCAAGCGCCGCCGGCCCGTCCCAGGGCTCGATCACCGAGTTGCAATAGGAATACATGTCGGCCCAGGCCTTGGGCATGTTGGTCGTGGCTTTCGACCAGGCTTCGGGCACCAGCATGGTCTTGGCCATCGGCGCCGAACGGCCCGAGCGCACCAGAACCTCGAACACCGCATCCAGCGCGCCACTGTCCGAGGTGCCGCCCGGGATGATCGGCTTGATATCCTCGGCCATCTCGCCAAAGGCGCTGCTGGCCATGCGGATTTCGTGGCTCTTCATCCAGTTGACGTTGCCCTTCAGCGTGTTGATCTCGCCGTTATGGGCCAGCATGCGGAAGGGCTGCGCCAGCCACCATTGCGGGAAGGTGTTGGTGGAATAACGCTGGTGATAGATCGCAAAGGCGCTTTCGAACCGCTCATCCTGCAGGTCGGGGTAGAAGACCGAAACCTGCTCGGCCAGCATCATGCCCTTGTAGATGATCGACCGGCACGACAGGCTGCACAGGTACATCCCCTGAATGCCCGCCGCCGTCGCCGCCTTCTCGATCCGGCGGCGGATGATGTACAGCTCACGCTCGAACTGCTCGGGGTCGGCACCGCTTTCGCAGCGGATCAGGATCTGCTCGATCTCGGGCCGCGTCGCATTGGCCTTGTCGCCCAGAACGCTGGTGTCCACCGGCACATGGCGCCAGCCATAGATGTAATGGCCCATCCGCAGGACTTCGCTTTCCACGATGGTCCGGCAGCGTTCCTGCGCCCCGAAATCGGTGCGCGGCAGGAACACCTGACCCACCGCGATCAGCTTGGTCATATCGGGTTCGTGGCCCGTGCGGCGGACCTGGTCGTAAAAGAACTTGACCGGAATCTGCAGATGAATGCCGGCGCCGTCGCCGGTCTTGCCATCGGCATCCACCGCGCCGCGGTGCCAGACCGCCTTCAGCGCGTTGATGCCGTTTTCCACCACGCGGCGGCTGGGCTTGCCCGAGATCGACACCACCAGACCCACGCCGCAAGACGCATGTTCGTCATCGGTCTTGTACAGGCCGTTCGCATCCAGCCAGGCCCGCTTGGCCTCTTCCGCCGCAACCCAGGCTTCATCATATTTCGTCATGGCGGCTTCCTTTCACTCGCTGTCGAGCAGGCTGAACTTCGCAACGCAGTCAGCCCGGGTCATCAGGTGGCGGCCCTCGCCCGCATAGCCGAAGCTGTCGGGCTTGTGGTCGATGTAGATTTCACTCTTCATGGTCAGCCCGTTCGGGTCATCGAACAGGCCGATCGGCAATTCCACGTTCCCGCCCCATTCGTTGTCGGCGGTCACCTTGAAATACAGGCCCGAGCCGCATTGCGCGCACCACGCGCGCATCGCCCAGGAACTGGTCTGCCGGCTGGCGATGTGTTCCGCGCCGTGCCAGGTCACATTGCCTTCGGGCACCGTGATGCCCAGCAGGGCCGAACCCGTCCAGCGCCGGCACATCTCGCAATGGCAGACGCCGAAATCGGTCTTGGTCAGCCGGGCGTCAAAGCGCACCGCGCCGCACAGGCACCCGCCGCTGCGTTCAAGGCTCATAGCCGGCCTCATGCAAGAGTGGCGGCGCATCGGCCTGCGACATCAGCGCATCGCATTCGAACAGGGGCTGCGTGGCCTCGAACCCCGGCTCTCCGGGGAAGATGAACTGCACCGGGCTGCCTTCCAGCGGCAGCCACTGCGTGCCATCCCACCATTCCGACGAGCCCGAGAAGAACAGCCGCCAGTCGCGGTGGATATACTCATTCCCCCGCGCGCGGCGCAGGATGTTTCCGGCGTCGTCGGTCTCGGTATATTCGAACTCGGTCTGCTCCAGCGGGACGCCGTCGATGGTAAAGGTCTTGCCGGTCAGCCGGTCGTAGCCCCGGACGTTGGAATGCGACCCGTCATCCTTCGACAATTCGAAGGTGAAGTCGTCGCGCCCCGTCGCGGTCAGCGAGCTGAAATTCGCCGGGTCCGCCGGATTCGGGTCCAGCCGCTGGGTGACCGTGGGGTTCATCTCGATGCTTTCGACCCACTGGGTCTCGCTGTCGATGCGCGACAGGAAGAACAGGCCTTCCTGATCGAAATCCGCGCGCCACTGGTCGCCCGGCGTGTCGGCCGAGCATTTGTAGTAATTCGCCAGATAGCAGCCGCGCGACTGCACCGTCAGCCAGGTCGTGCAGCCCTCGGGCGGGGTGAAGCTGCCGGCCCCGGCCGCGCCCGGCAGAACCAGAGCGAGGGTCAGTGTCATCACGTTCCGCATTGCCGTCTCCTGCCAATGGGTCATGGATCATGACCTGTTCAATGTCGCTGTCTTGCCGCCGTCTCTACGAAAGGAAGACGGAAGGAAGACGCCGGAAAGATCACTCCGCCGCCACCGCCGGAGCCTGCGCAAGATAGTCCAGAATGGCGTCCGCCGCCTCACGTCCGTCACGGATGGCCCAGACCACCAGCGAAGCTCCGCGCACGATGTCGCCGGCGGCATAGACGCCCGGCAGGCTGGTGGCATGGGTGCGGAAATCGGCCTTCACCGTGCCCCATCGCGTCACCGACAGCCCGTCCACGCCCCACAGTTTGGGCAGGTCTTCGGGTTCGAACCCCAGCGCCTGCACCACCAGATCGGCGGGTTCCACATAATCCGCGCCTTCGATCACCTCGGGCGACTGGCGGCCGCTGGCATCGGGGGCGCCCAGGCGCATCTTCTGCACCATCACGCCGTCCACCGTGGTTCCGCCGGCAAAGCCCTTGGGCGCCGACAGCCAGACGAATTCCACGCCCTCTTCCTCGGCGTTCTGCACTTCACGCTGGCTGCCCGGCATGTTCGCCCGGTCGCGGCGGTAAAGGCACTTCACGCTGGTCGCGCCCTGACGGATCGCCGTGCGCACGCAGTCCATTGCCGTGTCGCCGCCGCCGATTACCACCACGCGCTTCCCCGCTGCGTTCAGCGTGCCGTCATCGAAGGCCGCCACATCGTCGCCAAAGCTCTTGCGGTTCGAGGCGGTCAGATAGTCCAGCGCCTTGACGATGCCCGCGGCCCCCACGCCGGGCGCCTCGATCTCGCGGATCTTGTAGACGCCGGTGGCGATCAACACAGCATCGTGTTGGCCACGGATCGCATCAAAGCTGATGTCCTGACCCACGCTGCAGTTCAGCACAAAGGTCACGCCCGCCGCCTCAAGCTGCTCGATCCGCTGCATGACCACCGGCTTTTCCAGCTTGAAGCCCGGAATCCCGTAGGTCAGCAACCCGCCCGCGCGGTCATAGCGGTCATAAACAGTCACCTGCACGCCCTTGCGGCGCAGCACATCGGCCGCCGCCAGCCCGCCGGGGCCTGCGCCGATGATGCCCACGCTTTCCGCGCGCTCGGCCATCGGGCGGATCGGCTTGACCCAGCCGTTTTCCCAGGCGGTGTCGGTGATGTATTTCTCGACCGAGCCGATGGTCACCGTGCCGTGCCCGGCCTGTTCGATCACGCAGTTGCCTTCGCACAGCCGGTCCTGCGGGCAGATGCGGCCGCAGATTTCGGGGAAGGTGTTGGTGGCCTGGCTCAACTCATAGGCCTCTTCCAGCCGGCCCTCGGCGGTCAGCCGCAGCCAGTCGGGGATGTTGTTGTGCAGCGGGCAGTGGCTTTGGCAATAGGGCACGCCGCACTGGCTGCAGCGGCTGGCCTGTTCGGCCGCCTTCTGGGCCGCGAACTCGCGGTAAATCTCATGGAAGTCATGGCTGCGCGAAGATGCGTCGCGCTTCTCGGGCATCTCTTTCCCGACCGAGACGAACTTGAGCATCTTTTGCGTGGCCATGGCTGCGCCCTTTCGGAAAAATCACCGTCGGGAAGCCATAAAAGAAGGGGCGGCGGAATAAAAGTCAGCACGACTGACCTATTTGATGCTTTTCTTACGCTGCGGCGCGGAAATCTGGGAGGCAGACGCAAAAATAGGTCAGCCTGCAATACCTATTCGCCTATCCGACCCACCAAAGGGCCAGCAAGGCAGCGCTTCCGACGATGATTCGCCACCAACCGAACAGCCCGTAGCCATAGCGAGAGATATAGCCCAGCACGCCTTTCACCACGATGACACCGGTGACGAAGGCAAGAAGAAAACCCACGGCGATCTGGGTATATGCTGAAAAATCCAGCAGATCGCGGCTCTTGAACAGGTCATAGCCCACCGCCGCCGCCATGGTGGGCAGCGACAGGAAAAAGCTGAACTCGGCCGCCGCCCGCTTTTCCACCCGCAGCATCAGCGCCCCGACGATCGTCGCACCCGACCGCGACACACCCGGCACCATCGCCAGGCACTGCGCCACCCCGATCAGCAGCGCCTTGCGGAAGGGCAGGGCGCTGGCGTCGAAATCTTCGGGCGGCGGCGCCAGACGGTCGATGAACAGCAGCACCACGCCGCCCAGAATCAGCATCACGGCAATCAGCGCGGGCGTCTCGAACAGCACGGTCTTGATGAAATCATGCGCCAGAACGCCCACGATCACCGCCGGAAAAAAGGCCAGCGTCACCGACACGGCAAAACGCCGGCTGGCCTCATCATGGTGCAGGGTGGAAAAGGTCTGCCACAGCTTGGCGGCATAAACCGTCATCAGCGCCAGCACCGCGCCCAGCTGAATCACCACCTCAAAGGTCTTGCCGGCACTCTGGAATCCCAGGAAATGCGACGCCAGCAACAGATGGCCGGTCGAGGATACCGGAATGAACTCGGTCAGCCCCTCAAGCAGCCCCAGAAGGGCCGAAACCCCAAGGTTTTCCAAGCGTCAGGCCTTGCGCAGGTTCTTGGCCGATTCCTTGATGGCCGCATACTGCCCCGAGGGGCGATAGCGCCACAGATACTCGGGCAGCAGCGCATCCATGTCCGTCGCGGTGATCCCCAGATCGGCCAGCGTCATGGCGCCTTCCGACACCACGCTGTCTTTGCGCAGCGAGGTCACCTGATCGCGCGTCAGGATGCGGTTGGTCACCAGACCCAGCGTCAGCGCCGATCCGGCATCGGCCAGCCCGCCGATGATGCTGCCCGCGAAGAACGGCAGGTTCAGCACCAGACGGCGGCGGCGGATCACCGCCAGCATCTTGGCGACATGGCCCTTCAGCGTATCAACATCCGGCCCGCCCAGTTCATAGATGCCGGGCGCCGCAGCCCCGGTCAGCCCCTTCACCGCCGCCTGCGCCACGTCATCGACATAGACCGGCTGGAAGCGCGTGTTGCCCCCCACCAGCGGCAGAACCGGCCCCAGCCGCGCCATACCGGCAAAGCGGTTGAAGAACCCGTCTTCGGGCCCGAAGATCACCGAAGGCCGCAGGATCACGGCATTGGGGAAGGCTGCCAGAACCGCCTTCTCGCCCTCGCCCTTCGAAGCGGCATAAAGGCTGGCGCCTTCCGGGTCGGCCCCGATGGCCGAGATATGAACCAGCGCCCCCACAGCCTCTTCGGCGGCGATCCGGGCAATGCGGCCCGCGCCTTCGGCCTGCACGGCGGCGAAGCTGTTGCGCCCGCCCCGGTCAAAGGTGCCGACGCAGTTCACCACCGCATCCGCCCCCTGCATCACGGCGCGCACGCTGGCGTCGTCACGGATGTTGCAGAACACCGGCTCGACCTGGCCGACCACGCCGTAGGGCTTGACGAACAGCGCCTCATTCGGGCGGCGGCAGGCCACCCGGACGCGCCAGCCCTCTTTGGCCATGCGCCGCGCGATGTAGCGCCCGACAAAGCCCGAACCGCCGTAGATCGTGACAAGCTTGCTCATGGGAAATCCCTCTGGCGCCTTCCTGAACCCGTTCCTGAATAGCTTCGCCACGCCGCCCGGACAAGGCCAAACGCCGCGCTGCGGCTTGCGACGAAAAAACGCGCGAACCCCGTTGACACCCCAATCGGGGGCGGCTACATCGCGCCCCACGACATCGCCCAGATGGCGGAATTGGTAGACGCGCTGGTTTCAGGTACCAGTGCCGCAAGGCGTGGAGGTTCGAGTCCTCTTCTGGGCACCACTACCACAGAAAAGCCGCGTAGCCTTTGGGTTGCGCGGCTTTTCTGCTTTTCCGGCCGGGTTTGCCGCAAAGCGGCCGCCTGAACCCAAATCCGCGCCGCACCGGCGACTCGGCCCTTGCGCGGCGCACTGTGACCGGCTAAACGCCAGCGCACGCTTGCTCGTCCCCGCCGATGCCCCGAAACGGTCGCAGAAAGCGGGAAACGGCCTGACAATCGGGGCGGAACACCCAGCAGGTTCCGGTTGGATTTCAGGACGTCAGAGCAAGGCGCCGTGTCGCTCAGCTGGTAGGGCACGTCATTCGCAAGCAGCAGGTCCGCTGCGGAATGATGTGTAAAGCCAAAGGGTTACAGTGGCGGTTGTAGAACGAGTAGGGCCATAGTAGGGCCTGCAACTGGAAGCGTGCCGGTGTAGCTCAGCTGGTAGAGCACGTCATTCGTAATGCGAAATACCCACCAACATACGGTGGGGTTACACCAACAAATGCCAACAAAATCAGGTGCTTGACCAATTATCGGTTGGGTTAGGCTTGTGTTGGAACGTATCATGAACCTTGCAAATAATCACCAGTTGCAAGGACTTACGAGATGCCTCAGATCCGCTTGACAGACACCGCCGTCGCCAAGCTGAAGGCCGATGCGATGACCTGGTACTCGGACCCGAGCGCCAAGGGGTTGCAGTTGTCGGTCACGCCGGGCGGGACGAAGACCTGGTACGTCGTCAAGTGGGACTCCGCGACCCAGAAGACCCGGCGCGTCAAACTCGGCCAGTGGGCACCGCGCGGGATGCACTGTGCCTGGGCCAAGGATCAGGTCGGCAAGGTCATGCTCGACGTGAAGGAGGGCAAGGTCGCGACGAAGGCGGAGAAAGCCGTCGAGCGCGCAGGGGTCCCGACATTGCGCGAGGCCTTCGACAAGGAGATGGGCTATCGCCGCGCGCGGCCCGCATCGCTCGGCGGCGCGATCCATGCGCGGACAGATGACAGCTACACCCGCGCCTTCGACAAGTATCTGGCGACCTGGGCTGACGACAAGATGGACGAGATCGACACGGCGGCGGTCCAGCGCGCGCTCGACGATCTGGTGAACGAGAAGCCCTTCGCCGCCCACAAGGTCAACGTGGTCCTCGGGATCACCTTCAAGCGGGCAGAGCGGATGCTGAACAAGCGCCTGCCGGGCCTGCCGCCCAAGCTCGAGAAGAACCCGAAGATGCAGAAGCGTGACCTCGACACGTCGGTTGACTGGGCTGACCGCTGGGCCGAGATCGAAAAGGTCGAGAACGAGCACAAGCGACTCCTGTGGCAGGTGCGCTGGTTCACGGGGATGCGGGGCGAGATGCTGCGCGGGCTGACCTGGGACGACGTTGATCTTACCAAAGGCACGATGATGGTCAGCACGGGCCTCAAGCAGGCGAAGGGTGACGGCAAGCGCCTGATCGCCATGGGGGACCAGGTGAAGCAGTGGTTCGAGCGGCTGGCGGAAATCAGGATCGACGATTGCCCCTGGGTGTTCCCGTCGCGCCGGATCGTCGGTGAAGCGCGCGGCCCGCTCGATGCCCTGGACCGGCTCCCGCTGACCTGCGAGGGCGACCTGCGGCACCTTTGGAACGAGGCGACCCATGAGGTCGAGACGCGCGAGATGGTCCTGCATTGGCTCTGCGGGCAGGCACTTGCGAAAGGTGAACAGAAGAACCTCGGGCTCTATGGCGTCGTCCCGGTCGAGCGGCAGCGCAAGGTCGCGAACGAGATCGCCAAGGTCATCAACAAGCGGATCGGGATGACACCCGCCAATGTTGTTGAACTCGCGAAGGCGACTGCTTAAATGTGGTTACATGCCTCGGTGCCCTGGCAGACCTGACTGGGCATCGCAGGCCGGGTGCGCAAACGACGACTGGGACTCGTCCCGACCGATCAAGAGCAGGCAGCAACCCCGGTCATAGGCCTCATCCCAGAGGAGACACCTATGACTACCATTGCCGAATTGGCAGAAGAAATCCGCGGCCTGCGCGCCGACCTTTTCCGCGCAAACCCTCCCGTCGCCATGACCCCCGTCGAGGCCGCGCAGTTCCTGGGCGTCACGACCGAGACCTTGTTCCGGTGGCGCAAGGACAAGATCGGGCCGCGCTACAGCCAGCCGACGCCGAAGTTCCTCCGCTACCTGCATGAGGACCTGGTCGAATGGATGCGGGAGAACCGCTGATGGCACAGAAAGCAGGAGTGCCGTTCAAGCACGCATCCGAGTTGAAGCTCTTCACCCTGGGCCAGAACCGGCGTGTTGAGGCATGGATCGCTCAGAACTGGGACCGCGCAGGACTGACGGGGCCGCTGGACAAGAGCTACATCTCGAAAGCGCTGTCCGGCCTCCCCGTCCTCGAACCCGTGGTGAAGGCCCTGGACATGCTGTTTGCGGAAATCTGCGCGGACCCATGGGCCTGGTGCGCGCCGCCTGATCAGGTCGAGGACATGCCCGAGTATGCGCCGCTGTCCTGGTGGTACGTCACCTTGTCGCCTCCCATCCCCTGGACGGCGTTCTCGACTATGACGACCCGGCCCCTGAAAGAAGCCTACCGCGAAGTGACGCAGACGCGCCTCAGCGACTGGCGGTCCCGGCTGATGCGGGCCTGCGATCAGTACAGGGCCGACCACGCGCTCGTGCAGGCGCTCCGCGCGGACGTGAACCCGGAATACCAGCACTGGGTCCAGGAGGAAACAGGGTGGCGGATGGTGCGGACGGGTGGTCAGCAGTACCGCGTCGGCAATCCAGGGCTGCGCGGTCGGTCGGCTGACGAGATCGGCCTGGCCTACGCCCTTGCCGACACGTCATTACCCCTGCCCCTGATCGCCGAGGCACGCCTCGCCTACCAGATGCCGGAAGCATGGCCGGTCGATGATCACGTCTCAGAGCCCGTCGAACCCTGGAACGGGCAGGAGTTCGAGGGTGTCGAGTGGGTCGAATGGAAGGGCCTTGGCGGCGCTGATCTGAATCTCGGCCTGTGCGAGGTCGAGCACAAGGTCCTCTACTGCTGGGATGGCGAGCGCTACGTCGTCGCGGACCTGCCCGATTGGAAGGGCCGGGCTGTTCGGCTGCGCCAGAGGACGGGTGACGGCCACTACTGGCTGCCGTGGCGCGCGACGACGTTCCGCGAGCGGGACTTGATCAGGTTTGAGGTCGCCCGCGAGCACGATACCGAGGAAGAGCTGCTTTCGGTTCGGGATCAGATGATCGCTGAAATCTGGGAAGGGCAGAAAGAGTCCTGGGCCGAGAATTCGCCCTACTCGCCCTTCAACCAGAAGCACTACCCGGATGGTATTCCCGAGGCCGTGGCGATTGCCCAGTTCGAGGTCAACCTGGAACGCGCGAGGACGAATCCGAGGGTGCGCGGCGAGCAATCTGAGATCGCTCGCCGCAAGGTGGGGCTCAGGCAAAAGCTGCGGCGGAGGCCCTGAACGAGACAGGGCGCGCGCTGGTCACGGTGCGCGCCTTGCGCTTCTGCGGGAACAAGGTGTCCCGCACGAGGACGCGCGTCTCCTGGTCGATGCCAGGGCGCGGCTGGAACCACTTCCACAGGGTCAGCGGGTCCTTGTCGTGACCTTCGCGGCGAACCTCCTTGAGGATGGACGCGACGAGTTCAGCGCGCCCGATGGCTTCGAGTTCGGCTTTGCTGATCTCGGCGCCGGTGCCGATGCAGGAATGGCGGGTCATGTCGTGGGTCTCCGTTGGATCGCGTATCGCGATCATACGGGCCAGGGGCGGGCTGCTGCGACCAGGGTGGGAGGTGGTAGTGGTGGTTGTTCTAGGACCAAGGATGCGGTGATGCGGGCTCACGCGCGCGCAATACACACGCGCGAAGCGGGCATGTGTCATGCAACGACGACGAGGTCATGGTGAAAAAAGGTTGTCGTCAATGCTTGGTGGTCGGTCGGTAGACTAGGGTGCATCGTCCGCATCGTCCGCATCATTCGAGTGGTATCAATGGGTTAGCTGATGCGGGCTATGGGCTGTGGGGTGCATCAGGGTGCATCGGTGGGTATGTCCAGGACGGCGGGCTGAATGATCAAGGCATTTGAAATCAATGGGTTGCGCGCGTGTGCGCGTGTAAGATCAGGGGTCCTGGGCACGTCGGCGCGGTGTGCATCTGTGCGCATATGTGGCAACACTCCCGGCAGCGATCCGATGTCTGCGCATTTATGCACAGTCATCTTGCCTCTGCATCATCACGAATGACACGGGCAAGGCAGCAATCCACTTGCCGATCAATCGGTTAGGCGTCGAGGGTCCTTGCAACTGGGGTGGCATTGCAAGGATCGACCGTCGCGCGCGGGATCGACCCCTTTCTCTGGAGCGCACCACCCCGGCCCGGGCAAAGATAGAAGATTCAACTTCGCCAAATAGCCCACCGCCACCCTTGCATCGCGAAACCCCATCAGAGCCCCGCAGAGCTCGTCGTCTCTGCCCCTTCCCCACGTTTCCCCCACCACGATGGGGAAAACCCCGACAGCGCCTTCTCTGACGCGCTGCTGCGCCCTGGGCACACCGCCCAAGACAGCGACACCACGGCAGCAGCCACACCCCCGCAGCAGCCGCTACCCGAAACTCCGGTCGAGCGAGCATCCTGTTCCCGATATGTTCGACGGGACCGCACCCTCATTGGAGCCTCCCATGACTGTCAGCATCGTCGCCACTGGTGACACCTCCTGCAACCTGATCGAGACGACCGTCTCGTCCAGCGCCGTGTTCCCGATCCCCTTGGGCAAGCCCGCCCTGGTCGCCGCCCTGCGCCAACTCCTGTCCGACCCCGAGTGCAACCTCGTCGAATCCGGCGCGGTGCGCATCGACCGCTACCGGGACGGTCCCCGCGTTCACGTCGGCTCAGGCAATTTCCTGGTCCGCTACAAGGATGCCTGCCCCCTCGTCCTGGAGTAATCCCGCATGGCCCGGATTCAGCACCCCACCTATTCTGAATGGTCGTTCGCATATCAGAAGATTCGCGACGTCCTGCGCGGGCAAGACCAGGTCCAAGCCCAAGGTGAGCTCTACCTGCCCCGTCCCGAAGGCATGTCGGCATCTGCCTACCAGGCCTACGTCCGGCGCGCGTCCTTCTACGGTGTCGCAGAACGCACCTTGTCCGGCCTGGCTGGCGCGATCACGCGGACGCCTCCCATCCTGACCCTGCCCTCGCGCATCGACAGCATGCGCGAGACGGCCACCTTCGAGGGCAACTCCTTCGGCGTCCTGCTCGAGGAAGTCGTTCAGGAGGTCCTGTCTGTCGGGCGGATTTGCCTCGCCCTCGACTACCCGGCCACGGGCGCAACCCCTGGTTCGGCCCCCTACATCTCGACCTTCAAGGCCGAGGGCATCCTGGACTGGCGCACGGAACTGGTGAACGGCCGGAAGACCCTGACCATGATCCGGCTGCAAGAGGACAATGAGGACCTGCGCGACGGGGCGGAACAGCACCTCGTGATGACCTTGGAGCCCGCGCTGACCGTGCGGCGGTACCACGTTACGACGCAGCGCAACGGCCCCGGCCTGAACGCGACAACGGAGGTCCAGGTCGGTGACGACGTGGTCCCGGTGGTGAACGGCAGCCCCCTGTTCGAGATCCCCGTGGTGGTCATCTCGCCCTTCAACCTCAAGGTGGACGTCGAGAAGCCCCCGATGCTCGACCTCGTGAACGTCAACCTGGCGCACTACCGCAACAGCGCCGATTATGAACACTCCCTGTTCCTCACCAGCCAGCCGACCCCTTGGGTCGCGGGGGCGATCAACGAGAAGAACAAGCCCACGACCATCGGGAGCGGTGCCTTTTGGCTGCTGCCAGAGGGCTCGACCTGCGGCGTCCTGGAAATCTCGGGCGCAGGGATCGGCTCGATCAAAGACGCGATGGCGGACAAGGTGTCCCAGATGGCATCCTTGGGTGCGAGGATGGTTTACCTTGGGAAAGGTCGCAACGAAACGACGGACACGGCGAAGCTGCGCACCCGTGACGAGTTGAGCCTCCTGGCATCGACCGTGAACATGGTCGAGGCGGGTCTCCTGAAATTGCTGCGCCTGGCCGCTGAATGGACCCAGCCTGGTTCGTCCGATCAGGTCGTCCTCAAGATGCACCGCGACTTCGTGTCGAGCCAAATGGACGCGACCCTGCTGACCGCCCTGATCAAGGCATGGCAGTCGGGCGCGCTCAGCCACGACTCCCTGCTGATGAACCTCAAGCGCGGCGAGTTGATCGACCCGAACCGCTCCCTCGAGGAAGAGCAAACGCTGATCGAGGAAGAGTCCCCCGGCCTGACCAACATCGTCCCCATCCTGGGCAACGGCGGCCTGAACTGATCCATGGCGAAGCACTTCTCCCCGACCCAGGACCGCGAGAGCGGTCCTTCAGCGGAACTCCGCCTCGTTCGCGCAATCCTCGCGCAGGCCATCGAAGACCTGTTCGGCTCTTGCATCGACTTGGGCCGCACCAACAAGGACCACATGCGCGAGCAGGCCCTGACGTTCCTGACTGCCGACGGCGGCCAACACGCAAAGCACCGGAACGACCTTTGCGAACTGGCCGGGTTCGACGGTGACGTGCTGCGGTCTCGGATCATCGCCACGTTGGAGGGGCAGCTCTCCGCTGACTTCATCCTGGAAGGCAAAGGTCGTCGGGACCTCAAGGGCATCGCAGAGGCGCGTGCCATGTGGGCCTCGAAGCAGGCCTCTGCCGCTCAAGCAGAAGCCACCTGGCTCGCGCGTCGGACGGCAGATGCAGAGAAGCGCAAGGCAGAAGCCGACCACCGCGATCACGTCGCGCGGCAGACAGCAGCGGCCTCCGCTGAACTCGAGGCGCGGCTTGCCAAGGCCATCGCACAGGACCCGAAGGTCCAGCAAGCGACGGCCCTCGTTCGCGCGCTCGCCAACGGCCCTCTGACCGTGCGAGAACTCGGGATCGTCTCCGCCATGGACACCGAAGCCATCAGGTGGCGGATGACGCGCGTGGAAGAAGCAGGCCTCGTCCAGAAGGTCGGAAGGACCTGGATGCTTGCTGCACCTAAAACAGCGGGAGCGCTACCTGATCCTGTGGTTGAGCAGCCCGCGGCCTAGTCGCCAATATCGGGTCACGGCAAGAGCTAGGCTCGCGCAGTTTTCCTCCTCAGTGTGATGGGAGAGGCGGGTGCTGGCTGGCCCCGCCTCTTTCACTTTGGAGAAACTGAATGACGACCCCCACCGACAATGACGCTCAAGCGAAGGCCCTCGTCGCTGCCCTCGCGCCCCTGATCGCCGAGGCGATCATTCCCCAGCTCGCGGCCAAGGTCGAGGAGCAGGTGAAGGGCATCAAGGCGAAGAACGACGAGTTACTGGACAAGCTCCACAACGTCACGAAGGACCAGGAGATCGCCGACAAGATCAAGGCTGGCGAGGAACTGGCCGCGAAGACCAAGGCGCTGATCGAAGGCGCCGTGCCGAAGACCGACAAGGGCCTGGTCGACTTCCGCAAGGCCGGTGAGCCCCTGCGCATCAGCCGTGAAGACGCCCGCGACGTGCAGAAGTACCGCAAGGCCCGCGCGCTCGCGGCGGAGCAGAACGTCCCCCTGGAAATCGTGCAGGACTGAGCCCATGGCCGCCGCCCCGAAGAAGCCGGGGCCGAAACCGAAGTCGAAGCCGGTGCCCGTGTCGGTGCCCGGCCAAGGCTTCGGCTCTGGCCGCCTGCACAAGATGAGCCTGCTCCCGAAGGAGCGCCAAGACCACTTCAAGAAGGAAGTGCTCCTGGGTCGAATGTCGATGCTGGCCGCCAGCCGCGAACTGGGCATCAGCGACATGAGCGTTGCTCGCTGGATCGCGACGATCCCCGACGAGGAACGTCTCGCCATCGTCGCGCAGCACTACCACGACGCGAAGGTCCGGTCGGCTCTGACCAATGCGGCCATCGTGGACGAGATGGGCGAGGACACCGACAAGGACCTGAAATGGGTCCTGCGGGAACTGAAGGAGCTGCTCGAGGACGCGAAGGGCGACGACGAGAAAGCACTGCAACTCGGGACACTGAAAGAGCTGCGCCAATCCTTGATGGCGCTCGCCGAACTCAATGGCCGGTTGAACCGCAAAATCGACATCCACCTGAACCTCAACGAGAGCCCGCAATTCATCAAGCTGCGGCAGATCATCCTCACGGTCCTGGACCGCCACCCGGAAGCCAAGGCCGACTTCCTGGACGAGATGCGGGTCCTGCAAGTCATCGACGCGAGGATTCCGGCATGACCTGGCGCGACTTCCCCCAAACCGCCGACCAACTGCGCGAGGCAGGCCTTGGCGTGATCTCGGTCCACTCCCCGAGCCAGAACATCAACCCGACTGTGATCATCGTCCGGTGGAACCACGTCCCGGAGGCGCACGAGATGCACTTGGCCCGGCACTACATCCCGGTCGCCGACGTGCGACACGTCGGGCCGAGCGAGCAGCCCAAAGGGTGTCCCTGGGCATGATCGAGGACAAGTCCCTCCGGTCCTTCCTCCAAGGGCTAACGGTCTCCCTGGACCCCGTCGAGCGGTTTCGGCTGGCCGTGGGCGAGCCTGACCCGTGGCAGCAGACCTTGCTCCGCACCGATCCCCGTTTAAACGAGGCGGACCGGATGGTGCTTGCCCTGTGCGGGCGGCAGTCGGGCAAGAGCACGTCGGCGGGCGGCCTCGGCTATGACGACTTCTCGATGGGCAAGACGGTGATCCTGACCGCGCCGTCCTTGCGCCAATCGACGGAGCTTTTCCGCCGCATCCTCGAGTTCAAAAACACGGATCCCTTCTGCCCGCCCATCGTGCGCCAGACCCAGACGGAGCTCGAGGCGCACCCGTCGCACGGCGGGCGGATCATCGTCGTCCCTGCTACCGACCAAGCGCGCGGGATGACGGCGGACACGATCATCGCGGACGAGGCCTGCTTCCTGGAAGATGACGCCCTGACTGCCTTCTTTCCCATGCGTCGTGAGACAGGGCGCATTTTCCTGCTGTCCACCCCGAACCTGCGGGAGGGGTTTTTCTATGACACCTGGACCAGCAACAAGCAGGTCCGACGCATCACGGCGCGCAGCATCGACATTCCCAGGCGCGCGGCCCAGGTCGCGTTCGACAAGGCGACCATGTCCGACACGACCTTCCGCAGGGAACACCTGTGCGAGTTCGTCGGGGGCGGCACGCCCCTGATCTCCTGGGAGACGCTCGACAAGACGAGCAACCCGAATGTGAACGCCTTGGAGCTGACATGACCCCGCAAGACCCGCCGAAGCATGTCCACCTGAAAGACGGGCGCGTCGTCCTGCCCAGCAATGCCGATCCGGCAGCGGCCGGGCATGTCGTCTATGGCTGGGTCCGCCATCACGTCGGCCTCGACCTTGGGCGCAACGACCCGTCCGCCATCGTCGTGGTGCGGGACGAGTGCTACCCGGAGTTCACGGGCCGCGGGTTCGAGCAGCAGCTTGGCGACCGGCGCTGCACCGTCGTGTTCCAGGAGTCGATCCAGCTCTACTCCTACACAGACCTCGCCGATCACGTCGCGCGGCGGCTGGCGAAGATTCCCCACTGGACCCTCGCAATCGACGCGTCGGGCCTCGGCGGGCCGTTCTCGTCCACCCTTGACCTTGCAGGCATCGAGCATTGGGCCGTCACGATGACCGCAGGGGCCTCACTGTCCCGCAAGGGCCGAGACGTCACGGTGGCGAAGACCCTGTTGCTCGAGAACCTGGCCGTCGGCCTCGAGACGGGCGCGCTGACCATCGCCCACGACTTGCCGGGCAAGCAGGACCTGCTGAACGAGGTAGCATCCTTCGAGTTGGCTTCTACGTCGGCAGGGAACTTGGTCTTGCAGGGTGGTGGCAAGGGCCACCACGCCGACCGGGCCGTGGCGCTCGCCCTCGCCTACCTGTCTGTCACCCACTTGGACTCGGGCTCCATGCCGGCGCAGCAGAAACTCGTCGGCTGGCGTTGAACGACTTGGAAACGGCCATCTTGGCCGGAATCGTTGTCGCTCTCGTGGTGCTCGTCTACTTCTGACGCATCACTGCTCATTGACCGCCAAGAGAGCCGCAGCAGAACCGGGGTAGCGCTGCGGTCACGATGTTCCTCCCTACCGTGATGGGGCGCGACCATCGCGCCGCCTAGCGCCGACGTACTGCTGTGGCAGATGATTCTTGACGGCAAAAGTGATCCTCGGGGGTGAGTCAAGTGCCTCTGCGTTTAAACGCTGTGGATAAGTCGGAAGCCTTTGTATTTGCGCAGAAAATGACTGTTTGACCTGACAGCAAAGCGTGGTGTTTCTGAGGAGTGGGTAGCAACATAGAAAGGACCCACACCATGAACTACCAAAAGAAGATCGAAAAGCTGGCGACGGTCTTCAACGTCGCAAAGGCAGACCTCGAATACCTGCTCGCTCACGAGGGCACCCCCGGCACGACCGAATTGCTCGCCGCACCGGCCACCTTCGACTACTTCGGCTCGCTCGCCGAACATGAGTGCCACATGGCGCGGCTGGCTGAGGTGGCGGACGCCGAGTCCCTCATCAATGCCTGCATTGCACTCCGCGATTGCGGCTATGCTGACCCGACGGTCGTCGAAAAGGTCAATGACGCCGCGCGGATCGTCGGCGACCACAACCTGCTCGACGCCATCGAGGGCATCAACGAGCAGGATGCTCTGCTTGATACCATCCTGAATGGCTACGGCTTCGGCGGCCAGCACATGATGGTGCTGCAAATGGACGGAACGCTGATGGCTCGCGTCCCGAGCCGGATGCTGGGGGTGGCGGCATGACCAGCGAAGAGATCATCATGGCGAAGCATCAGCTTCGCCAGCACCTCTCTCGGTCGATGCACCTGTTCCACGGTCGCCCGACTGAGCGGCTGGCCGCGATCATCGCGGCTGAGTTGATCGGCAAAGATCGCCAGACCCCGTGTATGCTGGTCACGCTTCTTCAACAGCTTGACGAACTGCGCGGGCGGCTTCGGTCGGCAAAGGTGTGATACAAAATGGTGACGGGCACACTAGGGTGCCCGCCGCCTTCTTCATAACCGGGTTATCAGGCCGATCACGGCCAGCCACCCGATCATCTCGACCATCAGCCGAACCAGCCAGATCGGAAAGGTCAGCCAGCCGAGGCGCTGGCGTATCGTTCGCCCCTTGGGCTGTGGCGCGGCCTGTGGCGGGTTGGGCCACCGGAGGATCACGGCATCGGCGGCATCATCCACGGGCATCATTCAGCACCCTCCATGGCTTCGGTCTGGCCGTTGGCTGCGCCGCCGCTAAGAGGGCGAGGGCGCGCTTCCGGCCGAGCCGGGGGTTCGGAATGTCGCACCGCCATTCGCGCCGCAGCACCAGCGGGAAGGGTCGGGCGGGCGGCATAAGCCGCCGCTCGATCATCACTTCGCCCCCTCGGGCAGCAGGTGCAGCCGCCCTTCGCGGCGTTCGACGCCCCATCCGCTGCCCTTCACGTCAACGTAGAGGGCCGACGAGGCAACGGCGCGGCTCCACCCCGTGGCAGCCGCGATTTCTTCGACCGTGGTGCCCGCAGGCTTGCGCAGCATGTCGATGATGGCCGCGCGCTTGCTGCCCGCCTTCGGCTCCTTCTGGGCGTCGAGGGGGATGAACAGGATGCAGTCAGCGCCCGGCTTGCGGCTGGTCTTGGGCGCGGCCTTGTCGGCTTTCGCGGGCTTACCCTTGGCGGGCTTCTGTGCGTCCTTGGGTGCCGTCAGCGCGGGTAGCGGCTGGCCCAGGATCGTTTTCAGCACGGCGAACCCGGCATCCGTCCAGCCAATCAGGTCGGCTTCGGAATCCGGCGTTGCGGTCACGAGGCCCTTTTTCACCAGCGATGCGAGAACACCCTTCTTCTGGGCGGTCGTCATGTCGCCCACCTTGCGGTCGTCGAGCCAGACCCAAGTGGACAGGTCGGACGGCTGCTGCGCCTGCATCGGCGCGCCGTTCAGGGGCGTGTTCTCGCAGTGGGCGAATGCCATGAGCAGGTGGTGTTCGGCGGCGGTGATCTTCTTGGTGTCGGTCATGGTGTCACTCCGTTGATGCGTCAGTGCTTCTGACCTTCATTCATCTGGACGGAGTTTCGGGTGGCGATCAACCAGGCTTGTGAGGGTGCTCCTGTTGATTGTTTGAGACACCATAGCCGCTATACATAGCACATGACCCGAGCACCCAGACGCATCATTGAGGAAGCGATATTCGACGGACTTGGCCCGCTCTCGGCCCATGATCTGCTCGCCATGCCTCGCGATGGCTGGGAACATCTGCGCGCCGGGATCACAGACCATAGGAATGGCAGGGGCGGCTTAGTCGCCCGCTGTGTCGCCTGTGGAGGGAAGGTCTACATTACGACAGCCCAAGGCCGCCCGCTGTTCGCGCACTACCAAGGCTCCGATCCTCGCTGCCCGTGGTACACCGGCCAGAACATGCACCCTGACGATGCGCGGGCAGCCCAATATCACGGGCAGCAAGAGTCTGACATGCACCGCCGCATGTGCGACCTCATTGCCGAACTGGCCGCGCTGGATGACCGCTGCGTTGGTGTTAAGGTGGATGAATACCTGCCGCCCACCCAAAACGCGCATGGCCGCTATCCCGATGTTCTGGTCGAATGGCGAGACTTCGCCTCGTTCGCGGTCGAGTATCAGATGTCGCATACCTTTCAGACTGAGGTATCGCAGAGGTGCATCCACTACGACCGCGAAGGTATCCCGCTGCTCTGGGTGCTTTCATCCTTCGACCCTGACCGCATTCCGCAGGCTGTGTCGGACGTCGTGCATCGCCACCGGGGCAACGCCTTTGTCCTCGATCAAGCGGCGGTGACGGCATCCCGCGAACAGCGAACCCTTGTCGTCTCCTGCTTCATGTGGAACGGGCAGACCTACGAGGGGCCTGTCCTAGTCAGGTTCGATGCGCTGTCCTTCCCAGAGTCGAAGCGTCCATTCCTTGAGGATCGCCTTGCCAAGCCACTTCTCGAACAGATCGCGGCACGACGGCTACCATACTTCTACGCCCTTCGCGCGTGGGGCCACCGTCTGACCGATCTACCCATAGTCGACCTCGCGCCCTTCCCGGAACGTCACCGGGTTGACCGGCTCGTGGCAGCTGCCTTTTCCATCGTCGCCGAGGCCGCTGGCAGGCCCGAGAACTTTGCGAGCGACCACGACAACATCAAGGGCATGATGAATACCTACCAGAACTCGGGTTCGCTTGCCCCTTACGCCCGCCTGCTGACCGCGCTGATCGAGAACACATCTCAGCGGGCGTTGCTGGCCGGAACAGTTGGCCGACACCTTCGGCAATCAATCTCAGGCCACCGGCTCGGCCGCGTCGAGCAGGTGCGAGAAGATTCACCGGAGTGGCGGCTCCTTCGGGAACTGCTGCCCGAGGCCCTTGATCCCTTCGTTCGGCAGCGGCTCAAGGACGTCGGTGCGCTTCCAATTTGGGCAACCTAGAAACCTGGTATGGCAATCGTACCAGTCGGCCCCTGATCGACCAGGACGACATGCGGGCGCAGTGGCGGCTGCATGAACTCAGCCCGCGACAAGCAGAATCATTGGCTCCCAGTTGCTGGCGTGTTACCGCGCGGTGGTCCAACGCCGCAGAAAGATGCCTGAGGTATTGACTCTGGGGCCGTTTGGAGTCCTGCGCGCTTGTCCCCGATTCGTGCGCGGGTTACACTGTGATTCGACGTGGAGGAAGACCGTGAAGCTGCCCAAAACCCTAGATCGTGAGCCGCTGGTCGATGCGGTCTTTGAGGTGCGCATGGGCGGCGCGCCGCAACTGGCAGACCTGTTGCCAGGTGCCCTTTTTGGTCAACTGACGCCGAAGCCGACACTCCAGAGGCTGCCCGCAGCCGAGATACCTCAGCCGATCAGAGACCAAGACCCGAACCTGGCTTTCTCGCCTGTAATTCGACTCGACTGGGGCGAGTTTACGATCTCGTTCGGGGATCGGAACTTGGTGATCGCGTGCAAACTGCCCTACCCGAAGTGGCCGGCTTTCAAGGACGCCATTCTGGGCATCGTCGCGAAGGTTGCGCAAGTTGGCATCGCGGGGCCGGTGGAGCGCTACTCGGTCAAGTACGTCAACCTGATCCAAGCGCCGACCCTTGCTGCCCAGATCGCCAAAATCAACATGGCTGTCAGAGTCGGTGACGTCGAGGCGAAAGACGACCATCTTTCAGTCCAGGTTCACCGCAACGAAGGCGACACGCTGCATATCATGTCGGTTGTGACTGGTGCGCAAGGAAACATGCCAGACGGAAAGGCCGTCTTCGGGGCAGTAGTGGATATTGACTCAATCCGAACGGCACATTTCTCCGATTTCGGGACCTTTGCTGCGAAACTCGAACCCGCAGTTGAAAGCCTTCGGCAAGCGAACAAGATCAAGTTTTTCAGTTGTCTGACGCAAGCAACCATTGATGAGATGGGCCCCAAGTATGATTAAACTCGCTGCAACTCGACCGACTTCAACGACCTTTGCCGTCGCCGTTGGTGCGGCAATGCTTGCTGGTCAATTTCAATACCCGCCCCGCGTTGAGGCATATGAGGTGCAGCAAGTGCGCGGCACCTATAGCGACTTCATGGAACGGCTCGCTAGGCCTGCTGGGGCTGACCACTTCGCACAGCAGATCGCCGCGATCTACAACGGCTTTGCAGAGCGCCAGGAACGCCTAGGCGCTGAGTTTGAAGCCGCGATCTTTAGCGACCTCGAGAGTCTCTATGAGGTTTGATCCACGGGATGACCTTTGACGCAGATGCCCTTCGCCAACAGATCCCTTACTACCTGACGGCTGCACCTGCGCAGAAGGTGCTCTTGGCCGAGCTCAAGGCGCTCATTGGTGGAGCCGACAAGGGCTACTTCATCCCGCGAGGCTATGACGGCTATACAGGCGAGATGCTTCAAGGTGATGGCTGGCGCGGCTTTCAGATATTCTCGTTCAAGTCGGGCAACGTGAACGCGGCCCGCGGCATCGTGCTCTCCAACTCGTGCGACGTGTCAGCAGAGAACGCTCGCGTCCTGCCGCCCAACGTGACCTTCGCGCCCATCGTGAAGTTGTCAAAGATCGTCGAGCGGTTCAAAGCGCATGGCCTAGACGGTGAGAAGGTCGCGTCTCGTCTGACGGACATCAAGGCGCAGCGGGTGACGAACATGTTCTATCTTCCGGCAGACGGTCTGCTGGACGAGGATCACGTCGCGCTTCTCGATGACCTGCACTCGATGCCAGTTGAGATCCATCGTCAGCAAGCGGAGAAGGTCTTCACCCTCAGCATGGCTGGCTTCTACTTGTTCGTCTTCAAACTGTCCGTCCACTTCTGCCGCCTACACGAAGATGTGGATAGAAACCCAAGGGTTGCGGTGGCTTGATGCAGCGATTCGGGGTTGAAGCGGCGGCCCCTGTCGTTTAAACGCACTTCTGCTTAGCCCCAATAGCTCAGTTGGTAGAGCACCTCATTCGTAATGAGGGGGTCGGCGGTTCGAGTCCGTCTTGGGGCACCAGCACTCGCACTGCGTCAGTCTTGCAACATCCTTGCAACTGGGCGCTGACCTGTCGAAAAACACTTAGTTTTCAACGCGGTTAGCCACTAGCCCCGATCATTCGTAATGATGGGGTCGGGGGTTCGAGTCCCTTCACCGGCACCACGCTTCCTAAATTATCCTAGCATTTCCAGAAGCTTGCGAGGTTCGACGCCCGGCGCCGTCGCGAGTTTGGCTACGATAAGCACCGTTGGGTTCTTGACCCCCCCGCTCAACGCCGCTGACATAGGTGCGGTGCAGGTCAACGGCGAAGGCAACGCACATTTTCTGCGTGTTCTGAAGCCATTGCCGCGCAAGCTGCCGCACGCGGGCGCTTGCAGTGCCGGCCGCGCGGCGGCAAAGATCGTTCAAAGCGGGGGGCTGCCTTGGACCTGAACTGGCTTGAGGACTTTCTGGCCCTTGCGGAAAGCCGCAGCTTTTCGCGCGCGGCCGAGGTGCGCGGTGTGACGCAAAGCGCTTTCAGCCGCCGCATCCGGGCGCTGGAAGACTGGCTGGGCGCCGGTCTGATCAGCCGTGAAAGCCATCCGGTTACGTTGACGGATGAGGGCCGGCAGTTCCGCGAAACGGCGGAAGAGGTGCTGCGGATGCTGACCACCAGCCGCGACACCTTCCGCCACCGCGCCCATGGCGCCGGGCCGCAGGTTGCCCTGACGTCGCTGCATTCGCTGGCGGTCACCTTTCTGCCCGCGTGGCTGATGCAGGTGCAGGGCCGGATCGGCCCGGTGGCCAGCCGCGTCATGCCCGACAATTTCGACCGCTGCATCGTTGCCCTGACCGAGGGCGGTTACGATTTCTTCCTGACCTATCATCACCCCGGCGTCGAGGTTCCGCTGGGCAGCGGCTATCCGGCGCTGGTCATCGGTCATGACCGGCTTTCCGCCGTCGCCCGCCCCGGTTGGCCGGCGGTCTGGGCGACCGCGGGCATGCCGCTGATCCAGTATTCGCGCGGGTCCTTCCTGGGCAAGCTGGCGCAGATTGCCCAGACCCAGCCCGGCGCACCTCTGGCCTATGTTGCCCATGTGAATGAGGCGTCGATGGCCGAGGCGATGAAGTCGATGGCGCTGCAGGGCCATGGCGTGGTCTGGCTGCCGCAAAGTCTGGTCGCCGCCGATATCGCCGCCGGGCGGCTTGAGGTGGTGGCGCCCGAACTGCCGATGGAAATCCGCCTGTACCGCAACGCGGCGCGCGGGCGGGCGCTGTCTTCGCGCGTCTGGGCCGCGGCGGCCGAGATGGCGCAGGATCATGCAAATTCGGAATAGGCCCGCCCATCTTGGCATTGGCCGCAACCATCAGAACAGCGTAGATCCGGGCCATGGCCGCGGCTGAACCGCCCGGCCGCAACAACCTTCATACCGAATGCGCATGACATCCTCGTCAGGGGATGGCCGCGCTTTGCCCATGGACCCGATGATGACCCTGAACCAGCCTCTGATGCGCAGCGAACATGACCTTCTGGGCGACCGCGATCTGCCCCGGGCGGCCTATTGGGGTATCCACACCCTGCGCGCGGTCGAGAACTTTCCGATCTCGGGCACCCGGATCGGTCAGGTGCCGGACCTGATCATGGCGCTGGCCGCCATCAAAGAGGCCGCCGCCTGCGCCAATGCCGCGCTTGGGCATCTGGACGGCGCCCGGCGGGATGCCATCGTTGCCGCCTGCCGCGAGATTCGGGCGGGGGCGTTGCACGATCAGTTCATCGTCGATCAGATTCAGGGAGGCGCCGGCACCTCGACCAACATGAACGCGAATGAGGTCATCGCGAACCGCGCGCTGGAACTGATGGGGCAGGAACGGGGGCGCTATGACCTGCTGCATCCGAACGAGCATGTGAACCTGAGCCAAAGCACCAATGACGTCTATCCGACGGCCCTGCGGCTGGCGGCCCATGCCGGCATCGGGCGGCTGATTGCGGCCATGGCGGGCCTGCGCGGCGCCTTTGCAGAAAAGGCGGCCGAGTTTGCCGATGTGCTGAAGATGGGCCGCACCCAGTTGCAGGATGCGGTGCCGATGACGCTGGGCCAAGAGTTCAACACCTTCGCCATCATGCTGGCCGAGGATGAGGCGCGGCTGGCCGAGGCGGCGGCGCTGATGCTTGAGATCAATCTGGGCGGCACGGCCATTGGCACCGGCATCACCACCGATCCGGCCTATGCGCCGCTGGTCTGCGCCGAACTGGCGCGGATCACCGGGCTGCCGGTTGTGCCGGCCTTCGACCTGATCGAGGCCACGCAGGACTGCGGCGCCTTCGTGCAGCTTTCAGGGGTGCTGAAACGGGTCGCGGTCAAGCTGTCGAAGACCTGCAACGACCTGCGGCTTTTGTCGTCCGGCCCACGGGCCGGGCTGGCCGAGATCAACCTGCCGGCGATGCAGGCCGGATCGTCGATCATGCCGGGCAAGGTGAACCCGGTGATCCCCGAGGTGGTCAATCAGGTGGCATTCGAGGTCATCGGCAATGACGTGACCATCAGCTTCGCCGCCGAGGCCGGGCAGTTGCAGCTGAACGCCTTCGAACCCATGATCGCCTACAGCCTGTTCCGGTCAGTCAGCCATCTTGAGGCCGCGTGCCGCACGCTGGAAACCCGCTGCATCCGGGGCATCACCGCCAACCGCGCCGCGCTGCGGGCCTCGGTCGAAAACTCGATCGGCCTTGTCACCGCGCTGAACCCGATCCTTGGTTATGAGGCCACGACACGGCTGGCGCTGGAGGCCTTTCACACCGGCTGTTCGGTGCCCGATCTGGTGCGGCGCGCAGGCCTGATGACCGAGGCGCAACTGGCCGCCGTCCTGAACCCCGAAACCCTGACGCGCCCGCAGCCTTTGGGCTGACGCGCAATCGGTCTGCCGCGCGGTGCCCCTACAGCGCAGCGCGGTAGATCTGCAGCACGTCCTCCACGCTCATGTCGCGGGGGTTGTTGTCCATCAGGCGACGGATGGCATGGGCCTCGGCCGCCCAGCCGGGCAGGTCGGCCTCGGTCGCGCCTTGGGCGGACAGCCGCATTTCCACCCCAAGCGCACGGCACCAGCGGCTGGCTTCGGCCAGCAGGTTCGCCGGATCAAGGCCCAGAGCCGCCGCGATCTCGGCGGTCTTCTCCGGCGCGACGGGCTGGTTGAAGGCCAGCACATGCGGGAAGATGATCGCATTGGCCAGCCCGTGCGGCAGTTTCAGCCGCGTTCCCAGCGGATAGGCCAGCGCATGGCCCGCCGCGGTGTTCACCGGGCCAAGGCAGATGCCGCCGTAATAGGCGCCCAGAAGCAGCGCCGCCCGGGCATCGGCATCGCTGCCGTCGGCCACGGCGCGCGGCAGGTTGGCGGCGACCAGCGCAATGCCCATCCGGGCGAAACCGTCGATCAGCGGATGCGCCTTGCGGTTGGTGAAGGCCTCGACGCAATGCGCCATGGCGTCAATTCCGGTGGCTGCGGTGACGGCGCGCGGCACGCTCATGGTCAGGGCCGGGTCCATCGCCACCATATCGGCCAGAAGGAAGGGGCTTTCGACCGCCAGCTTGTTCAGCGTGGCCGCATCGGTGACCAGCGCGCGAATACCGGCCTCGGACCCGGTTCCGGCGGTGGTGGGCACCAGCGCCAGCGCGTTCTGCCGCCCCGTCACCCGGTTCGGGCCGACCACGTCGGCCAACATCTGACCGCCGCGCAGCACGGTGACCAGCTTGGCCATATCCATCACCGACCCGCCGCCGAAGCCGACGACCAGATCGGGCGCGGCGGCGCGGGCGGCGGCCAGCGCGGCGTCAAGGTTGGTGGTGTCCGGTTCCGGCTCGACCCCGTCGAAGACGGTGACATGGCCGGGCAGCGCCAGCCGGTCCAGCATCGGGGCGACCACGGCCTGGGTCAGCACCAGAATGCGCGTGAACCCCTGATCCCGGGCCCAGGCGCCGATTTCGGCGGCGGTGCCTGTGCCGTATTCCACGCGGCGCGGCTGGTGAATGCGGATCGGGCGGGCTTGGCTGGTCATTGCGGAAAGTCCCTGACGGTGGCGCCGATGGCGAGAAGCTTGTCGCGCAGCGCCGATTGTTCATCTGCCGACAGGGCCATCAGCGGCGGCCGCAGCCGCAGCCAGCCCGGATCGCCGGTGCGGAAGGCGACCATCGCCTTGATCGCCGGAAGCTGGACGTAGGAATTCGACAGGTCGCGATGCGCCACGATGCGCGCCTGCGCGGCGGCCACGGCTTCGGCCTGCGCCGGGTCGTTCGCGCCGCGATAGACGGTCGCCAGTTCGGCCCCCACAAGGTTCGAAGTGGCGGTGATGCAGCCCGCCCCACCTGCCTGCATCAGCGGCAGCAACAGCGGATCGGCCCCGGCCAGCACCGAAAAACCGGGGAAGCGTTCGACCATCGCCGTCATGTTGTCGAACTTGCCGGCGGAATCCTTGATCCCCACGACGATGCCCGGAAACGCCGCGATCAGCCGCGCGATCAGGTCATGGCTGATGGCGATGCCGGCAACCTGCGGGATGTGATACAGCACCACCCGCAGCCGGTTGTCGCCCACGCCTTCGATGATGCGGGCATAGGCGGCAAAAAGCCCCTCGTCCGAGACACCCTTGTAATAGAAGGGCGGCAGCATCACCACGCGGGTCACGCCCAGCGACAGGGCATGGCGCGTCAGCTCGATGGTTTCGGGAATGGCCGCCACGCCGGTTCCGGGCAGAAGCCGCGCCGGATCGACGCCGCCGCCAATCGCCGCCTCAAGGATCGCCCGCCGTTCGGTCAGCGAGAAGGAATTGGCCTCGCCCGTGGTGCCCAAGAGGGCGACGCCAGTGCAGCCATCCTCCAGCAGGCGCTGGCAATGGGCGGTGAAGGCCGCCAGGTTGGGCGACAGGTCGGCGTTCAGGGGCGTTGCGGCGGCGCAGAAGACGCCGGTCACGGCAGCAGTCATTGTTCGGCCCTCGGGCTGGCGGCCATGCGACGGGCATAGGCCAGCGCATGATCCAGATTGATGTTCTTGGCGATGCCCTTGCCGGCAATGTCGAAGGCCGTTCCGTGATCGACCGAACAGCGGTCGATGGGCAGCCCGACCGAGACGTTGACGGCCGTATCAAACGCCACCAGCTTGATCGGGATATGGCCCTGATCGTGGTACTGCGCGATCACCAGATCGAAGGCGCCCTGATAGGCCCGGTGATAGACGGTATCGGCCGAAATCGGACCCTGCACGTCAATCCCCTCGGTCTGCGCCAGCGCGACGGCGGGGGCAAGGAAACTGTCGTCCTCGGTCCCGAACAGCCCGCCCTCGCCGCAATGGGGGTTGATGCCGGCGACCGCGATGCGCGGCTTCCGGCCAAGGCGCAGGAAGTGATTGTGGCCGGCGCGGATCGTGGCCAGCACCCGTTCCACCGTGGCCCGCCCGATGGCGTCGCGCAGGCTGACATGGGTTGAAACGTGGATGACGTTCAGCCGCTCGGACGCCAGCAGCATGAACGACGATTTCGCCCCGGTCAGCGCCGCGAGCATGCCGGTGTGGCCGTCATAATGGTGGCCGGCGGCATTCAGCGCGGCCTTGTTGATGGGCGCGGTGACGATGCCGGCGATCGCGCCCGCCATCGCCTGATCGACGGCCGCCTTGATGAAGCGAAAGCAGGCCTCGCCCCCCCGGTCGTCCAGCTTGCCGAAGGGCAGCGGTGCGCCCGGAATGTCGGTGTGATGCACGTCCAGCGCCGCAAGGTCCATCCCGGTGCGCAGCACGGTCTCGGCGGCGGCAAGGCTTTCGCGGTTGCCGAAGACGCGATAGCGCGCCCGTTCGGCCGGGCGCAGCGCCGCCAGCGAGCGCAGGATGATCTCGGGCCCGACCCCTGCGGGGTCTCCCATAGTGATGCCGATGGGGGCGGTCATTCGGTTCCTTCCCAGTTCAACTTGTCGGGCGCGCTGACCGCGTGGCAGGCCACATGATGGCCCGTGGCCACTTCGCGCCATGCCGGCACCGCGCTGCGGCAGGCGTCGCGGGCGATGGGGCAGCGGGTGTGGAAGCGGCAGCCCTGCGGCGGGTTCAGCGGCGAAGGCACTTCGCCCTGCAGACGCTGGCGGCTGCGCGCCGATTTCGGATCAGGCTCGGGCACCGCCGAAAGCAGCGCGCGGGTATAGGGGTGCATCGGCTGCGAGAAGAGCGCGCCCGCAGGGGCAAGTTCGGCCAGACGGCCCAGATACATCACGCCGACCCGGTCCGAGATGTGGCGCACCACCGCGAGATCATGCGCGATGAAAAGGTAGGTCAGCCCATACTTCTCTTGCAGGTCCAGCAGCAGGTTCAGGATCTGCGCCTGAACCGAAACGTCCAGCGCCGAAATCGCCTCGTCACAGACGATGAAGCGCGGCTCACAGGCCAGGGCGCGGGCAATCGCCACGCGCTGCCGCTGGCCGCCGGAAAGCTCATGCGGATAGCGGTTGGCAAAGCGCGGGGTCAGGCCGACATCGGCCAGCAGCCGGGTCACCCGCGCGGGCAGGTCGGCCTTGGTGGCCAGCCCGTGGAACAGGATCGGCTCGGCCAGCGCCTCACCGATGGTCATGCGCGGGTTCAAAGTGGAATAAGGGTCCTGAAAGACGATCTGCAGCTCACGCCGCAGGGGGCGCATGGCGTCTTCGTCCAGGCCCGCAATCTCTTGCCCGCGATAGCGCACCGACCCGCCGGTCGGGCGGTGCAGGTTCAGCAGGCAGAAGCCCGTGGTGGACTTGCCGCAGCCCGATTCCCCCACAAGACTAAGGGTTTCGCCTTCGATCACCGTGGCGGTGAAATCGTCCAGCGCGTGGACCGTGGCCGACCGTTCGCCAAAGGCGCCGACCCGCAGGTCAAAGCGCTTGGACAGGCCGGCAATCTCGATCAGGGGGGCGGTCATGCGGCGGCCCTTTCGGTCATCACGGGGCAGGCGACGCGGTGGCGCGGGTCGCTGCCGGGCACGGGGGCAAGCCTTGGCACGGCCTCGGCGCAGGCCGCCACGGCATGGGCGCAGCGGGGCGCAAAAGGGCAGCCCGGCGGACGGCGGCCCGGCTCGGGCGGGGTGCCGCCGATCGAGGGCAGACGCTCCATCGCTGCACCGGCCAGCGTGGGCAGCGAGGCCAGAAGTCCCCGGGTGTAGGGGTGCGTGGGCCGTTCGAAGATGGCGGAAACGGGGGCATCCTCAACCACCGTGCCGGCGTAAAGCACGGCGATCCGGTCTGCCAGCCCGGCGATCAGCGCCAGGTCATGGGTGATCCAGACCACGGCCATCTGCATCTTGTCCTTCAATTCGCGCACCAAATCGACGATCTGGGCCTGAATGGTCACGTCCAAAGCGGTCGTGGGTTCGTCGGCGATCAGCAGGCGGGGATGGCCGGCAAGACCCATGGCGATCATCACCCGCTGCCGCATGCCGCCCGAAAGCTCATGCGGCCAGGCGCGGGCTCGTTCGGCCGGGCCGGGAATGCCCACCAGTTCCAGCAGTTCCACCGCGCGGGCCTGTGCGGCCTCTTTGGCCAAGCCCTTTTGCCAGATCAGTGCCTCGGCAATCTGGTCGCCCACCCGGATCACCGGATTCAGGCTGGTCATCGGGTCCTGAAAGATGAAGCCGATTTCCGAGCCACGCACCTTGCGCAGTTCTTTCGGCCCCAGCTTCAGCAGGTCGCGCCCGCCGAACATCGCGCTGCCACCCGTGGCGCGGATGCGGTTCGGCAGCAGGCCCACCAGCGACAACATGGTCAGCGACTTGCCGCAGCCGGATTCGCCGACGATTCCCACGGATTCTCCCTGCTGGATCGCCAGGTCGATGCCATCGACCACGCGGGCCGGCCCGCCGTCGCGGGCGATGTCGATGGTCAGGCCCCGGATATCAAGAAGCGCGGTCATTTCTGCCCCTTCGGATTCAGGGCGTCGTTCAGCCCGTCGCCAAGGAAGTTGAAGGCCACCGTCACCACCGCCAGAACGGCAGCCGGCGCCAGCAGAAGGTGCGGATAATTCGTCCAGACCCGCAGCCCGTCGGAAATCATGTTGCCCCAGCTGGGCGTGGGCGGCGTCACGCCGACGCCCAGGAAGGAAAACGCGCTTTCCAGCACCATCGCCGTGCCCAGACCGGCCGAGACGGCAACGATCAGCGGGCCCATGGCGTTGGGCAGCACATAGCGCATCAGGATGATGCGGTTGGTCAGTCCCAGCGCCCGGGCGGCGGTCACATAGGGCCGGCCGCGCACCGACAGCACCTGCGCCCGCACCAGCCGCGCATAGGGCGGCCAGGTGATCAGCGCCATCGAGCCGAAGACCAGCACAAAGTCGATGATGGCCGAGTTGCGCCAGATCGGGTTCAGCGTCTCCATATAGCGCGCTTCCATCCACAGGCTGATGGGCTGCTTCAGGCTGGCGTTGATGACGACCACCAGCAGAAGCTGCGGTACAGACATGGTCATGTCGGTGAACCACATCACGAAGCGGTCGAAGGCGCCGCCGTAAAAACCGGCGATGGCCCCCAGAACCACGCCGATCAGCACCGCCGCCACGGTGACGCCCACCGCCACCAGAAAGGCCGTCCGCGCGCCATAGATCAGCCGCGACAGCACATCGCGCCCCAGATCGTCGGTGCCCAGCCAGTGCAGGCCCGAGGGCGGCTGGTTCCGCGCGTCCAGATTCTGCGACAGGAAGTCATAGGGCGACATCCACGGCCCGAAGGCCGCGACGATCACCAGAATTGCGATGATGAACAGCCCGATCACCGCCAGCCGGTTGCGGCGCAGCCGCTTCCACGCATCGCGCCACAGGCTGGACGGGCGGTCGTCTTCGGCAATCGCGGTCATCAGCGGGCCCCCTTCGCATCGGCCGCACGCGGATCAAGCAGCGGGTAAAGCAGATCGACCAGCAGGTTCGACAGCATGACAAGGAACGACCCGATCAGCGTGATGGCCAGGATCACCGGGAAGTCCGAATTGGTCAGCGCCGAAACCGTCAGCCGCCCCAGCCCCGGCAGGCCGAAGACCAGTTCGACAAAGATCGCGCCGTTGACGATGGTGATCATGATCAGCCCCAGCTGGGTGACCACCGGCGTCAGCACCGGGCGCAGAATGTGGCGCAGGGCCACCACCAGTTCCGGCACGCCCTTGGCGCGGGCGGTGCGGACGTAATCCTCGCTCATCACTTCGATCACGGCGGCGCGGGTCTGGCGCAGGATCAGCGCGATGGGCTGGAATGACAGCACGATCAGCGGCAGCAGGACCTTCACGCTAAAGATGCCGCCCCAGCCATAGGGCACGCTGCCATCGGGCAGCACCGCCAGCAGCAGCACCATCAGAAGCGGCCCGGCGACATAGGCCGGAATGGCCCACAGCGCCACGGCGGTGCCAAGGATGATGTAATCCAGCCGCGAATTCTGCCGCAGCCCGGCAATCATGCCCAACGGAATGGCGACGATGGCGGTCACCAGAATGGCGCAAAGGCCCAGCTGGAACGAAACCGGCGCGGCCGCCTTGACCATGGCCCAGACCGACCGGCCCGACACCAGCGAGTTGCCGAAGTTGCCCTGCAGCAGGTTCCAGATATAGCCGCCGAACTGCACGATGAACGGGCGGTTCAGCCCGGCCTGATCGCGGATCGCCTCGATCTTGGCCGGGTCATAGGCCACGTCGCCGGGCGCGCGCAGGAAGATCAGCTTGATCGGGTCGCCGGCGCCGTAGAAGGCCAGCGCATAGACCGCAAGCATGACCAGAAGCACCGATGGCACCCACAGGATGAAGCGGCGGAGGATATAGGCAAACATGGCCATTCCGGGGGTCAGGGGTGAAACGGGGCAGGGCCGTCAGGCCCCGCCCCGCCCCGTGCAGCACGGGTTCAGGCGATCGAGATGGCCCAGGGCGCGACGATCTGCCAGTCGAGGTTCTTTTCCATCCCCGAGACATTCGCGGTGGCCCAGCGGCTCATCGTCTGCTTGTACCAGGGGATGAACATGAAGTCGTCGCGGAACAGCCGCTGCGCTTCCTGCGCCAGCGTCACGCGCGCCGGGTCATCGACGGGCTTCGTCAGCGCCTCGGCGACCTTGGCATCGACGGCGTCGTTCTTGTAGCCGCCCATCTTGCCCTGCGCATTGCCCGAGCCGCTGGCGATGGACCCCGCCAGATAGCTGGGCGCGTCCGGCACGCGGGTGCCCACGTCATCGCGGAAGATCTGCACCGCGTTCTGGTCGGGGCCGGCGTACTGGTCCTGCTGGGGCTTCATGTCGACCGCGGTGATGCCCAGATTCTGGCGCCACTGTTCGGCGATATACTGCGCCGCCGCTTCGTTCGCGGGCGACGAGATGCCGACGAACAGGATCTTCGGCAGCTTTTCCGGCCCGCCATAGCTCGACTCGGCCAGCAGCGCCTTGGCGCGCTCGGGGTCGAAGGGGAAGGGCACGAAGGCCGCGTCATCCGCCCCGGGAACCGAGTTCATCACGCTGTCGGTCTTCTGGTGCGGACCATCGGGGAACGAGGCCTTGATCAGCCCGTCGCGGTCGATGGCCAGGATCAGCGCCTCGCGCACCTTCGGGTCGTCCATCGGCGCGCGGGCGGCGTTAAACCAGAAGTGCTGGCTGGTGGGAATGGTCGGCCCGCCGGCAAATTCGGCGCCCAGATCCTGCACCATGGTCGAGGTGACCAGTTCGGTATGGGCCTGATATTCGCCCGATTTCAGCATTTCGGTCGCGGTCACGTTGTCTTCGACGGCCGTGATCTCGATCCCGGCCAGCTTCGGCGCGGTGCCGAAGAAATGCGGGTTCGGCGCAAAGGCCAGCGTGCCCGCATCAAGGTCGATCGCCGTCAGCATGAACGGGCCAGAGGTAACACCGCCGTTTTCCGGGCGGAAGAAATCAAGCACTTCATTGCCGTCGGCGCCCCGCGCCTGCGACACCTTCACGATGGGCGCGATGTGGTTGGCAAGGCGCATGTAGAAGATCGGGTCCGGCCCGGTCAGGGTGACGGTGATGGTCGCGGCATCGGTCACGGCGATGCCCGGAATATCGGTCGCGGCGCCGTCCTTGACGGCCGCATAGCCGTCGACATTGGCCAGAACCTGGTCGATCCGCTGGTTCTTCGTGGCCGGCATCGCCGACAGTTCCCAGCTGCCCTTCACGTCCTCGGCGGTGATGGCCGAGCCGTCCGAGAAGGTGGCGGCGGGGTTCAGCTTGAAGGTCCAGACGGTGAAGTCGGCGTTCGGCGCCCATTCGGTCAGCACATAGGGCTGAATCTCGCCGTTCTCGTTGAAATACATCGCGCTGGCGTTCCAGACCGAGTTCCAGCGATAGGGCACCCCGCCACCGCGCAGCGGCGACCAGTCCTGCGAGAAGGCGGGATTGATCGCCTTCAGGATCTGGCCTTCCTGCGCCATCACGATGCGGGCGCCCGGCCCAAGCGCCGCCACGGCCACGACCGAGCCGAGGCCCAGCTTCATCATGCCACGGCGGGTCAGGCCCGCGCCACGCGGCGTCATCTTGTTGTCCATGTTCTCCTCCCAAGCAGTGAGCGGCCCCGCAGCCTTTCGCGACCCCGGTGGCGCAGCCATGTGCCACGGGAAATGAACAACTTTGCGGCTTATCTGTCAACTTGTTATTATAGGATCAAGAAGTCCGGCGATTTTCTGGCCGAGTTCTTATGGCATTGACATTCAGAAGATTGAAATTACTTGATTTAAGTATAGTCCGCCTTTCGGAAGGCTGTTCGGCTACACTTGACAACTTGTGCAATCCTGTCACCTTCCCCCCGTCATCCGCGCAAGAACCCGGAGTTTCCGATGCCCGAATCCATGCCCGCCCGCGAACTTCACCGCGATGAAATCGTCTCGCGCATGGACGGGCTGTTGCGCCCGAACGCGGCCGAGCCGGATCGGACCGATGCGTTCCTGCCCTCGCCCGTGGTGCAGAACCATGCGGCAAACCTTGCTTTTCTGCCCGATGGCAGCCTGGCCTGCGTCTGGTTCGGCGGCACGATGGAGGGGATGGGCGATATCTCGGTCTGGATGTCCACCCTCGCCCCCGGCAGCGACCGGTGGAGCGCGGCGCGGCAGCTGACCGATGATTCGCAGCGGTCCGAACAGAACCCCGTGCTGTTCAATGCGCCGGATGGTGCGGTCTGGCTGTTCCACACCAGCCAGCCGGGCGGGCGGCAGGATGAATGCCGGATCATGGCGCGGGTATCGGCCGATGGCGGTGCCAGTTTCGGCCCGCCGCGCCTGATCGGCGAAACCCGGGGTGTCTTCGTCCGCCAGCCGCTGCGCCTTGGTCCGGCGGGCGAATGGCTGCTGCCGGGCTTTCACTGCATTGCCACCCCCGGCGCCCGCTGGACCGGTGACCGTGATCTGGCAGTCATGCTGGTGTCGCGCGATGCCGGCCAAAGCTGGCAGACCGTGGCCGTGCCCGAAAGCACCGGCGCCGTTCACATGAACCCCCTGCCGTCCCGCAACGGGGTGATGCCGGCCTTCTACCGCGACCGCTTCGCGCAATCGGTGCGCCGCAGCCTGTCGCATGACGGCGGCCTGAGCTGGAGCGCCCCAGAACCCACGGTGCTGCCCAACAACAACTCGTCCGTGCAGGCCGTGCGGCTTCACGACGGACGGATTGCCATGGTCCTGAACCCGGTCAACGCGGCGATGTCGGCCGACCGCCGCGCCTCGCTTTATGATGAGATCGAGGATGAGGGCGATGCCCCCCAGGGCACCGGCGGCGCGATCTGGGGCGTGCCGCGCGCGCCGATGACGTTGGCCATCTCGCCTGATGAAGGCGACAGCTTTCCGGTGATGCGCAATCTGGAAACCGGGCCGGGCACCTGCCTGTCGAACAACTCGCAGGATGCGGTGAACCGTGAGTTTTCCTATCCTTCGATCCTTCAGGGCCCCGACGGCGCGCTGCACATCGCCTATACCTACCACCGCCGCGCGATCCGCTATGTCCGGCTGGAAAGCGCCTGACGCGGGCGATTGGCGCTTTCCGCGGATGGGGCCGACCTGCTAGACCGGGCAGACCCGAACCCCCGAGGCCCAAACCCGAGGACTGCCATGAAGATCGCCACCTGGAACATCAACTCGGTCCGTCTGCGCGAAGGGCTTGTCGTGCGCTTCCTGCAGGAAGAAGCGCCCGACATCCTGTGCCTTCAGGAATGCAAGAGCCCGGTCGAGAAGATCCCGCTGGAGCAGTTTCAGGCGCTGGGCTACCGCCACATCGTCGCGCGCGGGCAAAAGGGTTACAACGGCGTGGCGATCCTGTCGAAGCAGCCGATCATGGATGCGGGCGACAAGGATTTTGCCCGGATGGGCCATGCCCGCCACGTTGCGGCCCGGCTGGAAAACGGCGTGGTGATCCACAACTGCTATGTGCCCGCCGGCGGCGACATTCCTGACCGGAACGAGAATGAGAAGTTCGGCCAGAAGCTCGATTTCCTGACGGATATGCGTGACCATTTCCGCTGGGAACGGCCCGACCGCGCAATTCTGGTGGGCGACCTGAACATCGCGCCCCGCGAAGATGACGTGTGGGACCACAAGGCGCTGCTGAAGATCGTCAGCCACACCCCGATCGAGGTTCAGCACTTCCATGACGTGATGGAGGCCGGCGGCTGGCTGGACGTGACGCGCAAGGACATTCCCGAAGGCCGGCTTTACAGCTGGTGGTCCTACCGCAGCCCCGACTGGAACGCGGCCGACAAGGGCCGGCGGCTGGACCATGTCTGGGCGACGCCCGACATCATCGGCGCAGCCCACGGCAGCCGGGTCTTGCGCGACGTGCGCGGCTGGGACCAGCCCAGCGACCACGCCCCGGTGATCGCCGAGTTCGACCTGTAAGCGGGCGTCTGAAGCCGGATCAGGTTGCGGGGCCTTAAGGGCCCGGCGCCTTGGGCCGCAGGGATATATGAGGGCAAGGCCTGACCGCCGGGCGGACAGCCGACATGTGAGTCCCGCGCTTCATGGCGCAAGAACTGCCGACACTGCGCGTCGTGGCCACGTTGCAGAATGCCCGCCCGAGGGGGCGGTCGGGCATTGCCCGGGCGCGCTTCGCGCTTGATTCCCGGGCGCATACGAAGCCAGCCCCGCCTAAAGCGGAACGGCGGTGGTGTTCTTGACCTGCCGCAGCGCGAAGCTGGTGGAAATGGCCTGCACATGCGGCAGCGCCAGAAGCCGCGTCTTCACCGTGCGTTCGTAATGCGCGATGGACCGGGCAATCACCTGCAGCATGTAGTCATGATCGCCCGAGATCGAGTGGCACTGGATCACCTCTTCCACGCGGCCCGCCGCCTCTTCGAAGGCTTCCAGATGGGCGCGGCTGTGGCCGTTCATCCGCACCGCGCAGAAGGCGGTGACGTCATAGCCGATGCGGGCCGGGTCGATGATGAACCGGCGTTCCTCGACGATGCGTTCTGACCGCAGCCGCGCCAGACGCCGCCAGACGGGCGAATGGCTGAGGCCCGTGCGCTCGGCAATCTCGCGCAGGCTCAGGTCAGGTTCGGCCTGCAGCAGCCGCAGGATGCGGCGGTCGGCGTCGTCGAGGGGGTCGGTATTGTCCGGCATGGCGGGCTTTCGGGTCAGGACCAGGCGGGTTTGCGCTTTTCAAGGAAGGCCGCGATGCCCTCGCGCGCCTCATCGGTTTCCCAGGCGTCGGCAAGGGCGGCGATGCTGGCCTCGATCCGCTCGGGGGTGATGGGGGCGCCCAGGCTGCGCGCCAGCCGCTTGGCGCGCGCCACCGCGCCGGGGGCCACCGCCAGATAGGGCGTCACCTCGGCCTCAATCGCCGCTTCGGCCTGATCGGTGGCGACAAGGCGCGAGACAAGGCCCAGCCGCACCGCCTCGGCCGCGTCAAAGATCCGCGCCGACATGAAGACCTGCCGCGCCGCGCCTTCGCCCATCCGCGCGATGACATGGGGCGCGATGGTGGCGGGAATGATGCCCAGCCGGGTTTCGGTAAAGCCAAAGCGCGCGTCCGGGTCGGCCAGCACCACGTCGCAGGCGGCCAGCAGCCCCAACGCCCCGCCATAGGCGCCGCCCTGCACATGGGCGATCAGCGGCGCGTCCAGCGTGTTCAGCGCCTGAAACACCGCCGCCAGACGCCGCGCGGCGGCGATGCGGGTGGCGCGGTCGGCCTGCACCTGCGCCATCATCCAGTCCAGATCGCCACCGGCGCAGAACACCGCCCCCGCCCCCCGCAGCACCACGGCGCGGATCGTCGGGTCGGTGTTGGTGCCGGCGGCAAAGCCCGTCAGCGCGTCGATCATCGCTGCTGACAGAGCATTGCGGCGGGCGGGCTGGTTCAGCGTCAGGCTGATGATGCCGCGGGCGTCGCGCCGGATGTCGAGGGTGTCGTTCATCTGTCCCGCCCCGTGATTGCCGCCGCATGCCGCGCGGCCTTTTCCAGCGCCGCCGGATCGACGCCGGTTTCATGCCCCAGCCGTTCCATCAGTGTCAGAACGGCTTCGGTCGCCACATTCCCCTTCGCCCCCGGCGCATAGGGGCAGCCGCCCATGCCGCCGACCGAGCTGTCGAAGACCCGCAGCCCATGGTCCAGCGCGACGGCGATATTGTCCAGCGCCCAGGCCTGCGTGTCATGGAAATGCCCCGCGAGACGGGCTGCCCCCAGTTCCGGCACCAGTAGCGCCAGCAACCGCTCCACGCCCGCCGGGGTGGCGTGGCCCAGCGTGTCGCCCAGGCTGACCTCATAGCACCCCATCGCCAGCAGGTCGCGCGCCACCGTCAGCACCACTTCGGGCGCGACCGGGCCGTCGTAGGGACATTCGGTGATGCAGGACACATAGCCGCGCACCGGCACCCCCGCCGCCTGTGCTGCGGCCAGAACCGGCGCGAAACGTTCAAGGCTTTCGGCGATCGAGCAGTTCAGGTTCTTCCGGCTGAACCCTTCCGAGGCCGAGGCGAAAACCGCCACCTCATCAGCCCGCGCGGCCCGGGCCGCGGTGAAGCCCTGAAGGTTCGGCGTCAGCGCGGCATAGCTGACACCGGGCGCGCGGGCGATCCCGCCCAGAACCTCGGCGGCATCGGCCATCTGCGGCACCCAGTGCGGGCTGACAAAGCTGGTCACCTCGATCCGGCGCAGCCCGGTGGCGGAAAGCAGATCGACCAGCCGGATCTTGTCGGCCGCCGGCACCAGCCGCGCCTCGTTCTGCAGCCCGTCGCGCGGCCCGACCTCAAAAAGCGTGACCCTAGCCATCCGCGGGCTCCAGCGCGACCAGAACGGTGCCGTCCTGCACCTGCTGACCCTGGGCCACCTGCACCTCGGCCACGGTGCCATCGCGCGGCGCGCGCAGGGCATGTTCCATCTTCATCGCCTCGACGATCACCAGCACCTCACCCTGTGCCACGCTCTGGCCCGGTTTGGCGGCCAGCAGCGTGACCAGCCCCGGCATGGGTGAGATCAGCGCATCGCCCGAAGCTTCGGTCCGGCGGTCGCGGCGCAGCGGGTCGTGCCGGCGGAAGGTGGCGGCATGGCCGGGCGAAAACAGCGTGACCGCATCGCCATGGCGCGCAAGGCCGAAGCGGCGGCTGTGCCCCGCGTGGTCAATCGTGACGCCGCCGTCCTGCAAGGTGGCGCGCAGGTCGGCACCGTCCAGCAGGATGCGGCCACCCTCCAGCGTCAGCCGCAGGTCGATCCGGTCATCCCCCCGCAGCAGCGTCACCGGCACCTCGCCGCCGCCCCACAGCCGCAGCCCGCGCAGGTGCGACCACGGGTCGGTGCCCGGCGGGTCCAGAAGGCCGCTCAGCACCAGCGCGGCAGCGGCGGCCTCGCCCGCTGGCGCATCGGGCAACGCCGACAGCGCCGCAAGATCGCGCGCGATCAGGCCGGTATCCACCTGCCCCGCGCCAAAGCCCGGATGGCGCGTCAGCGCATGCAGGAAGGCCAGATTGGTGACGGTTCCGGCCACCTGCGTTTCGGCCAGCGCCTGTTCCAGCCGCCGCAGCGCCGTGGCGCGGTCGGGGCCGTGGGTGATGATCTTGGCGATCATCGGGTCATACCACGGGCTGATCGCATCGCCCGGCCGCACCCCGCTGTCCACCCTAACCGGCGCACGGGCGAACTCGGTGGCCGGCGGAAAGCTCAGATGGTCCAGCCGGCCGGTGGCGGGAAGAAAGCCCTTGCCGACATCCTCGGCGTAAAGCCGTGCCTCGAATGCGTGCCCGTCGATCCGCAGATCACCTTGGGTCACCGGCAGGGGCTGACCGGCGGCGATGCGCAGTTGCAGTTCGACGAAATCAAGGCCGGTGATCGCCTCGGAGACCGGGTGTTCCACCTGCAGGCGGGTGTTCATCTCCATGAACCAGAAGCCATCGGGGCGCAGCCCCGTGCTGCCGTCCGCGATGAACTCTACCGTGCCGGCGCCGCGATAGCCGATGGCGCGGGCGGCTTCGACCGCCGCCTTGCCCATGGCCGCGCGCATTTCGGGCGTCATGCCGGGGGCGGGGGCCTCTTCGATCACCTTCTGATGGCGGCGCTGCAGCGAGCAGTCGCGTTCGAAGGCATGGATCACATTGCCATGGGCATCGGCAAACACCTGCACTTCGATGTGGCGAGGGGCGGTGATGTACTTCTCGACCAGCACGCCGTCGTCACCGAAGGCAGCCAGTGCTTCACGCCGGGCGGCGGCCAGTTCGGCGGCGAAATCGCGCGCGGCACCGACCAGCCGCATGCCCTTGCCGCCACCACCCGCCCGCGCCTTTATCAGCACCGGCCAGCCGATGCGTGCGGCTTCGTCGGCCAGAAAGCCCGTGTCCTGTTCCGCGCCGTGATAGCCCGGCACCACCGGCACGCCGGCCTGTTCCATCAGGCGCTTGGCGGCATCCTTCAGGCCCATGGCGCTGATCGCCCCTGCCGGCGGGCCGATGAAGACCAGCCCGGCCGCAGCAACAGCCCCGGCGAAATCGGGGTTTTCCGACAGAAAGCCATAGCCGGGGTGAATGGCCTCGGCGCCTGTGGCCAGCGCGGCCGCGATGACGGCGTCACCCCGCAGATAGCTTTCGGCCACAGGGGCCGGGCCGATGCGGATCGCTTCATCCGCCAGCGCCACATGGCGCGCGTCGCGGTCAGCATCCGAGCAGACGGCAACCGTCGCCACGCCCATGCGGCGGGCGGTGGTGATGATGCGGCAGGCAATCTCGCCCCGGTTCGCGATAAGAATCTTGCGGAACATGGCCGGCCCCTACATGCGGAAGACGCCGAAGCGGGTCGGCGCAATGGGTGCGTTCAGGCTGGCTGCAAGCGACAGGGCCAGAACCTCGCGTGTGCGGCGGGGGTCGATGATGCCGTCGTCCCACAGCCGCGCCGAGGCGTAAAGCGGATGCGACTGTTCCTGGAACTGCCGCAGGATCGGGGCCTTGATCGCGGCCTCGCGTTCGTCGGTCCAGCCGGTGCCCTCACGCTCGGCCCGGTCGCGCTGCACGGTGGCCAGCACGCCCGCCGCCTGTTCGCCGCCCATCACCGAAATCCGGCTGTTCGGCCAGGTCCACAGGAAGCGTGGGCTGTAGGCCCGGCCGCACATGCCGTAGTTGCCGGCACCGAAGGACCCGCCCACCAGAACGGTGATCTTGGGCACCGAGGTGGTGGCCACCGCTGTCACCAGCTTGGCACCGTCCTTGGCGATGCCGCCGGTTTCATATTTGCGCCCCACCATGAAGCCCATGATGTTCTGCAGGAAAATCAGCGGGATGCCGCGTTGCGAGCATAGCTCGACGAAATGCGCCCCCTTCAGCGCGCTTTCGGAAAACAGGATGCCGTTGTTGGCAAGGATGCCCACCGGCATGCCCATGACATGGGCAAAGCCTGTCACCAGAGTTTCGCCATAGCGCGCCTTGAATTCGTCCAGACGTGAGCCATCGACGACCCGGGCGATGACCTCACGGATGTCATAGGGGGTGCCGGCGCTGAAGGGCACCACACCCGGAATCTCGGCCGGGTCGTAAAGCGGTTCCTCGGGGGTTTGCAGCTGGGGGCCGGCCGGTTTCACCCGGTTCAGGTTGGCCACCGCCTGCCGGGCCAGCGCCAGCGCATGCAGATCATCCTCGGCCAGATAGTCGGCCACGCCGGAAAGACGGGTATGCACGTCGCCGCCGCCCAGATCCTCGGCGCTGACCACCTCTCCGGTCGCGGCGCGCACAAGGGGCGGGCCTGCCAGAAAGATCGTGCCCTGATCGCGCACGATGATGGTGACATCTGACATCGCCGGCATATAGGCCCCGCCGGCGGTGCAACTGCCCATGACCACAGCGATCTGTGGAATGCCCCTGGCGCTCATCTGCGCCTGATTGAAGAAGATGCGGCCGAAATGGTCGCGGTCGGGGAAAACCTCATCCTGATTGGGCAGGTTGGCGCCGCCCGAATCCACCAGATAGACGCAGGGCAGATGGTTGGTCTCGGCAATCTCCTGCGCGCGGAGATGCTTCTTGACCGTCATCGGATAGTAGGTGCCGCCCTTCACGGTGGCGTCGTTGCACAGGATCATCACCTCCTGCCCGCTGACCCGGCCGATCCCGGCAATCAGCCCGGCCGCCGGGGCATCGCCGCCATACATCCCATGCGCCGCCGTCGCGCCGATTTCCAGAAAGGGCGATCCGGCATCCAGCAGGTGCAGCACCCGGTCGCGCGGCAAAAGCTTGCCCCGCGCGGTGTGCCGCGCCGCCGCGGTGGGCCCGCCGCCCGCCTGCGCCAGCGCAAGGGCCGCCCGCACCTCGTTCATGGCGGTTTCGTGGGCGGCAAGGTTGGCGCGGAAGCTTTCGCTGCCGGTGGCGATGGCCGAGGAAAGAACGCTCACCCCTGCGCCCCCATCAGTTCGCGCCCGATCAGCATGCGGCGGATTTCGCTGGTGCCGGCGCCGATCTCCATCAGCTTGGCGTCGCGGAAGATGCGGCTGACCGGGGTTTCGTTCATGAAGCCCATGCCCCCCATCGCCTGCACCGCCTGATGCGCCACGGTCATCCCCTCTTCCGAGGCATAAAGCACGCAGGCCGCGGCATCGGCGCGGGTCACCTGCCCGCGGTCGCAGGCGCGGGCGACTTCATAGACATAGGCCCGGGCCGAGTTCAGCTTGGTGTAGATGTCGGCGATCTTGCCCTGCATCAGCTGAAACGACCCGATCGGCTGGCCGAACTGCTTGCGCGAGGCGAGATAGGGCATGATCTCATCCAGACAGGCGGCCATGATGCCGGTGCCGATGCCCGACAGCACGACCCGCTCGTAGTCCAGCCCCGACATCAGCACGCGCACCCCGCGCCCCTCGCCGCCCAGAATGTTTTCGGCCGGCACCTCGACATCCTGAAAGATCAGTTCGGCGGTGTTCGAACCGCGCATCCCCAGCTTGTCGAAATGCGGGCTGGTCGTGAAACCCGCCATGGTTTTCTCGATCAGGAAAGCGGTGATCCCGCGCGCGCCTGCCTCGGGGTCGGTCTTGGCATAGACCACCAGCACATCAGCGTCCGGGCCGTTGGTGATCCAGAATTTCGTGCCGTTCAACACAAAGCGGTCACCCCGCCGTTCGGCCCGCAGCCGCATCGACACCACGTCCGACCCGGCCCCGGTTTCCGACATCGCCAGCGCGCCGATATGTTCACCCGAGATCAGCCGGGGCAGATAGCGCTGCTTCTGCGCCTCGGTCCCGTTCAGGGCGATCTGGTTGACGCAAAGGTTCGAATGCGCGCCGTAAGACAAGGACACGCTGGCCGAAGCGCGGGCGATCTCCTCGACCGCGACGACATGGGCCAGATAGCCCATGCCCGCCCCGCCATATTCCGGCGGAACCGTCAGGCCCAGAAGGCCCAGTTGCCCCATTTCCGGCCAAAGCTCATTCGGAAAGGCGTTCTTGCGGTCAATCTCGGCCGCCATCGGCTTGACGCGCCCTTGCGCCCAGCGATGCACCATGTCGCGCAGCGCGCCGATCTCTTCGCCAAGATCGAACCGCATGGAATTCAGGAACATCGGTTTCCTCCCCCTCTGGCCCTTCGGTCATTCTGCCGCAATCGCGGCGGCCTTGTCTTCTGCGCCAAGCCGGTCGCGCAGCTTGCGACGCAGGGTCATGGCCTTGGCATGCGCCGCTTCTTTCACTGGGCCGTAACCGCGCACCTCGTCGGGCCAGCCCAGAAGGGCGGCGCAATCGGCGGGGGCATGCCGCAGATGGCGTTCGGCCAGCGCAAGGTCGGCCTCGTAATCGGCGATCATCGCCCGTTCCATCCGCCGGTCGGCGGAATGGGCGAAGGGATCGAACGGCGTGCCTCGCAGTGCTTTCATCCGCGCCAGCACCCGCAGCACCGGCATCAGCCAGGGGCCGAAACGGCGCTTCTTCGGTCGGCCCTGCGCATCGCGCCCCCAAAGGAAGGGCGGCGCAAGGTTGAAGCTTGGCCGCAGGTCACCCTGGAAGGCCTCGGCCAATGCCGCGCGCGCCTCGGGCGTCGTGTGCAGGCGGGCGACCTCATACTCGTCCTTGTAGGCCAGAACCCGGGCATAGGTGATGGCGACCTTGCGCAACAGCGCCTCATCCGCGCCGGCCTGCGCCAGCCGGTCCAGCGTGGCGCGGTAGCGGACGGCCAGCGCGGCATCCTGCCAAAGCGTCAGATGGGTGGCGCGGTGTTCCGTCACCTCGCGCAGGTCCATCCCCTCCAGCGCCCGTCCCTGAGGCGCCGGCAGCGCCGCGCGGGCCGGATCATGGGCCAGAACCCGGCCCCAGTCGAAGGCCCGTTGGTTGGCCGCCACAGCCACCCCGTTCAGCGCGATGGCTTCGGCCAGCGCCTCTTTCCCCACCGGGATCAGCCCGCGCTGCCAAGCGTAGCCCAGCATCATCACATTCGCCGCGATCTCATCCCCGCACAGCGCCCGCGCCGCCGCGGTAAAGTCCTGACGGTCGGCCGGGGGCCGGGTGACGCGGGCGATGGCGCCCTCGACCTCGGCCGGGCGGAAGTTGAAATCGCGCTGGCGCACGAAATCCGACACCGGCGCAAGATGGCGGTTCACCACGGCATGGGTATGGCCCGGGTCGCACAGCTGGACCGCCTCTTTCGACCCGCCCACCACCGCATCGGCCGCCAGCAGCACATCCGCACCGCCCGCCGCGATGCGCGGGGCGGTCGGCGGGGCATCGGCCGGACCGATGCGGATATGGCTGATGACGGCGCCGCCCTTCTGTGCCAGCCCCGCCATATCCAGGATCAGCGGCCGCCGCCCCTCGATATGGGCCGCCATGCCGATCAGCGCGCCGATGGTCAGCACCCCGGTGCCGCCGACGCCGGTCACCGCGATGTTCCAGGTCCGGCCCGGCGGCGGAAGCTGCGGGTCGGGCAGGCTGGCGGTATCGGGCGCGGCCTGCGCCTGCGGCTTGCGCGGCACCGCGCCCTGCAGCGTCACGAAGGAAGGGCAGAAACCCTTGATGCACGAGATGTCCTTGTTGCAGGCCGACTGGTTGATGCGCCGCTTGCGCCCGAAGGCGGTCTCCTCGGGCTCCACCGCGATGCAGTTCGACTGGACCGAGCAATCGCCGCAACCCTCGCAGACCGCCGGGTTGATCCAGACCCGGATATCGGGATCGGGCGCCTTGCCGCGATGCCGCCGCCGCCGCAACTCCGCCGCGCAGGTCTGGACATAGACCATCACCGTGACGCCCGGCACTTCGCGCAGTTCGCGCATGACCTGATCGACCTCGTCGCGGTGGCGCAGTTCCGTGCCGGGGGCCAGTTCGGCCGGGTCATAGGCGCCGGGCCGTTCCGACAACAGCACCACCTTGGCCACCCGCTCATGATGCACCTGATGGGTGATCTGGGCGGGGCTCAGCTCGCCATCCACGGCCTGCCCGCCGGTCATGGCGACCGCGTCGTTGTAAAGGATCTTGTAGGTGATCGGCGCCTTCGCCGCGACCGACTGGCGGATGGCCAGAAGGCCCGAATGGAAATAGGTGCCGTCGCCCAGATTGACGAAGCGGTGCGGCTCGGTCGTGAAATGGCGGATGGCCGACCACGGCACGCCTTCGCCGCCCATATGGGTAAAGGTCTCGGTCCGGCGGTCCATCCACTGAGCCATGAAATGACAGCCGATCCCCGCCATCGCCGTTGACCCTTCGGGCACGCGGGTTGAGGTGTTGTGCGGGCAGCCCGGGCAGAAATGCGGCAGCCGCACCACCGGCGCCACAGGGCCCTGCCCGCGCTGGTCGGCCGCCTCGATCCGCGCCAGCCGGGCCGTCAGATGGGCGGCCAGCCCCTCGGGCAGATGCAGCCGCATCAGCCGGTCGGCAATGGCGCGGGCCACGGTTGAAACCGTCAGCCCCGTCGAATGCGACAGGAAGGGCCGGTCATGTTCATCGAACTTGCCGACGATCCGGGGCCGCACATCGGGGCGCCAGTTGAACAGCTGCTGCTTGATCTGGTTCTCGATGATCTCGCGGCGTTCCTCGACGATCAGAACCTCTTGCAGCCCCTCCGAGAAATGGCGGATGCCTTCGGGTTCCAGCGGCCAGGGCATGCGCACCTTGTAAAGCCGCAGCCCGATGGCCGCCCGTTCGGCGGCATGCAGCCCCAGTTCCTCGAAGGCCTGCAGCACGTCTTCATAAGCCTTGCCCGAAGCCACGATGCCGAACCGTGCGCCGGGCGTGTCGAACACCGTCTGGTCCACCCGGTTCGCCCGGGCGAATGCGATGGCGGCATAGCCCTTCATCTCTTGCAGCCGCGCGTCCTGATCCAGCGGCGGATCGGGCCAGCGCAGGTTCAGCCCGCCCGGCGGCAATTCGAAATCGGCGGGCAGGACAAAGCCACGCTCTTCCTGCGCCAGGTCGATCACCGCCGTCGTCTCGACGGTTTCCGAGATCACCTTGTAGCCCACCCAGCAACCGGAATAACGCGACATGGCGATGCCCAGCAGCCCCAGCTCAAGGAACTCCTGCACCGTCGAGGGGTAAAGGTAAGGCATCAGCGCCGCGATGAAGGCATGGTCCGACTGATGCGGGATGGATGAGGATTTGCAGGTGTGGTCGTCGCCCGCGATGGCCAGCACCCCGCCATGGGCCGCCGTTCCTGCCGCGTTCGCGTGTTTCAGCACATCGCCCGACCGGTCCACCCCCGGCCCCTTGCCGTAACAGATGCCCAGAACGCCGTCTTTGGTGGCGCCGGCCGAAAGCCCGGCCTGCTGGCTGCCCCAGACGGCGGTGGCGGCAAGGTCTTCGTTCAGGCCGGGCTGAAACACCACGCCCGCCGGTTCCAGAAAGCGGCGGGCCTGCATCAGCTGCTGGTCGTAATTGCCCAAGGGTGAGCCGCGATAGCCCGAGATGAAGGCGCCGGTGTTCAGCCCCGCCGCGCGGTCGCGCCGCAACTGCGTCATCGGCAGCCGCACCAGCGCCTGCGTCCCGGTCAGGAACACCCGTCCGGCGGTCGCGGTGTATTTGTCGTCAAGCGAGACCGGATAACCCATGGCTCCGCCCTCCCCGGCAGTCGCCCGTTGCACCGGCCGAGTCTGTCCCGGTTCTGGGGAAATCGTGTCACTTTTATCCGCGCCAGTCTTGTCAACTTTGCGAAACTGTCACGCAGTTGGCGGATTTCGGGGAACAATGGACCTCGGCGGCCTACCGCCCGCGGGTCCAGCCCCGGCCGCGCCGCAGCTTCACCGCCAGCGATACCGCCGCATAGGCCAGAAACCCCGCCGGGTCGCGCAGCGCCATCAGCGCAAGCGCACCGGGGCGAAGGCGTGCCTTGCCCTCACGCCCCGGCAGGTCGGGGTAAAGGCGGGCAATCTCGGCCACCCCGGCATCCTGCCGGCGGCGGACGCGGGTCAGCGCGGCGAAACCTTCGATCATCGGCCAGTCATAGGGTGCTGCGATCTGCACCCGCTCTTCCGGGGCGAACTGCAGCCGCACGAAGGTATCGTCCGAGATGATGGCCGGAAAATCGCCCCAGCGCGCCCGGCCCGCGGCGTTGACCGCGAAAAGCCCGTAGCCCGGCGCGTTGGACCGGGCAAAGGGCAGGCGTTGCCAGAAGCGGGCATAGGCGCGGGTCACGGCGCTGCGGGCGCGGGGAATGCGCGCGGTTCCCGTGGCATAGCGCGGTGCGTCGCCTGCCAGCGCCGCGACCAGCGCCGCCATCAGCGGGGCCGAGACGATGACATCCGCATCCAGATAGGCACGCATGTCACCCTGCGCCGCGCGGTCGCCCGCGTTCAGCGCGCCGGGCTTGCCGCCTTCGGGCAAATCCAGCACCACCAGTCGCCAGCCCGCCGCTGCGCCCGCCGCCGCCATGTCACGGGCGCGGGCGGCGGTGGCATCGCGGCAGCCGTTCGCCACCACCACCACCTCGGCCCCGCCGGGCACCGGATGGCTGGCAAACAGCGCCGTCAGGCAGGCGCCGATATAGCCCTCTTCGTTCGAGGCCGGGACGATGACGCTCAGCATCCGCTGCATCCGGTGGCCAGCGCCTGCCAGCGCGGGTTGTCGTCGGCCAGATGGCGCAGCGCACCCCAGCTGCCCCATTTGCCGGGGCGATAGACATCGACGAAGGCGTTGAAGGGCGCATCGCTGATCAGCGCCCAGCCGGCCAGCAACTCGGCATAAAGCGCGCCCATCTCGGGGCTGTAGTTAAGTTGGGCAAAGAACTCGGTCAGGGCCGCATCCTCCATCGCGGTGCCCTGACCCACCACATGCGTGCCGCCCTCATACATCACCAGCCGCAGCCCGTGATCGGCCGCCACCGCCGCGTGATAGGGCAGGGTTTCGGACAGAAGCTGCGCCAGCGTATCCGACGCATCCCCGCTGACCGAGCCGTCGCGCAGCTCTTGCGCCGCCAGCCGGTTGGCCAGCGCAAAGGGTGCCGCCGGATCGGCATCCAGCGATTGCGCCAGCCAGTCCTTCACCGTCGCCGCCTTGTCTTCGGCCCCCAGCCGGGCCGAGAAATAGCCGGTGACGGCATAGGCATCAAAGCTTTCGGCAGGGGCCGGCCGCCCCTCGGCCATGACCAGCGGGGCATTCAGGATATCGGCCTCAAGCCCCAGCCAGCCGGTCTGCACCGTCACCACCCGCACCAGCCGGTCGGGCGCATCGGCAAAGACGCGGGCCCAGATGCCCGCCACCTCGGCCGCGCGCAGGGCGTAGAACTGCACCCAGGTGTTTTCCTTCCCCCAGCGGGCGCGGCCCTGTTCCTCGGCCCAGCGGGCCTGGGCGAACTGCCAGTTCCAGACTTCATTGGAATATTCCACCCAGGCCCGCAGACCGGGGGCAAGACCATCATGCGCCAGTCTGGCCCATTCCTCGGCCAGCGCATCATCGGCCAGATGGGGCAGGGTGAACCATGCATCCGCCTGCAATTCATTGGCCAGCGCCACCATCACCTCAACCGGCACGCCGATCCGCGCCCAGGTATAGTCGCCGGGCCTTGCGCGCTGGGCGGTTGTGGCCAGCGGGCTGTCGTTGGTCATGCCCCAGTCCATGAAGCGGACCATCTTCGCCCCCCGGACCCGCGCCAGCCAGTCGGGGTTGAAGATCTGCCCCGCCGCCAGCGCCGCCGCGCGGTCTTCGCGCACGGCGGTGATGTTGCGGATCGGGTCGGCCGGGTCGGTCGCCGCGATGGTCAGAAGCACCGCGCCTTCGCCGGGAGTATAGTCGAACAGGATGCGGCCCGGCGTGGCCGAAACCACCTGCGCCCGCCCTTCAACCCGCAGGCTGCCGTTGCCTTGCCACGTCAGCGCATAGCGCCCGGCTACCCCGCCGGCATCTTCCGGCAGGTCGGTCAGGATCAGGGTCGAGATCGCCTCAAGCTTTGGCGGAATGGCCTTGGGCCAGCCGTGATCGTCCAGCCAGCCACCCGCCGCCAGATCGTCATGGCCCCAGCCACCCCACTGGCCCGGCAGATGGCCCACCCATGGCCGGGCGGTCTTCATCAGGTCAAGGAAAGGTTGCTGCACCGACCAGTCATTCACCCCCGCAAGCCCCAGCGCCAGATTGGGGTTGGTGACGGGCGCAAAGCCTGCCAGCGGAATGACCGGCGCGGCAGGCGGCGGGGCGGGTTCGGCCTGCGGCTCTGCGGCGGGGGCGGGCGGCGGCGCTTCGGGGCGATAGGCCGAAACCACCTCCCACGCGACGCGCTGAAAGGCCGCCGCCTGTTCTTCCGTGATTGCCGCATCGCGCGAGGGCCAGCTGCGCGTCAGCTTGGCCGGCAGGCCTTCTGGCGAGCGGCCGGTGATCGCCGCGGCATGGACCATGGCGATGAAGTAAAGGCACTTGCCGTTGGGGTGGATGTCATCCTCGAACAGCTGCCGAAGGTCGGTGATGCCGGGCACCTCACCCGCCGCAATCGCGCCGGACAGCGCCAGCATCGCCTGCCCGGCGGGGATCACCTGCACCGGCACGCCGCGCGCGGATGCCTCGGCCGCGATCCCTTCCCACACCGCACGATCCTTCGCCACACGTTCGGCCCAGGGCAGGTTTCGTTCGGGGTCGTCCTTCACCGGCTGGCCGGGGCCGGAATCAAGGCTGGGCCAGGTTTCATACAGGAACACCCGGACCGCCGGATTGGCCTTGGCCGCCAGCGCCGCCCAGCGGGCCACCTGACTGGCGCTGTCGCTGTGCTGCGCATGAAGGCCGACCGGCTGCGCCTCGGTCAGGATCAGCACATCGGTCGCGCCAAGGGCCAGCCGCGCCCGGCCGTCGACGCCCTCGGCCTCGGCCGCATGGTCCCAGTTGTAGCCAAGGGGGGCGCCGTTGATGATCTGCGCCTCGACCGCGGCGGGGCCGTCCATCCGCCGCAGCGCCTCTTCGACAAGGCCGGACAGGTTGGGGCCGACTAGGCTGTGCCCGACGAACAGGACACGGAAAAGAAACGCAAAGAAACCCATCTTACCCGACCGTTGCCGCCAGACCCGTGGCAGGATAGCGGGTGACGGTCTGCCAGACCACCTCTTGCAGCACGGGCGCCGCGGCATCGGGCGGCGGCAGGGCCGGGCTGCCATCGGCGCGGGCAAGCCGGTGGGGCAGGCCCGCGGGGTTGCGGTGATAGATCACCGCGAAATGCGCGCATGCCATCAGCCAGGCCCCGATATCGCCGAAATGGATCGGATCGGTGCTGCCGTCGGGCAGGCGGGCAAACAGGTCTTGGCGTGAGGTCAGGCCCGGAACCCGGCCCGCTTCGATGGCGCGGGCGGCGGCGGCCATCACCTGACCGCCGGGGATGACACGGATCACTCCCACATCCGGCGCGGCCATGGCGGGGGCCAGAACCTGCGCCTCCCACAGGCCCGCCAGATCGCGGTCAATCCGCTCCAGCCAGCCTTCGGGGTCGTCCAGCCTGTGCCAGGTTTCGTACAGATACAGCCGCACCGCCGGGTTGCCTGCCCGCGCCGCGCGCGCCCAATGCGCCAGATGTTCCGCGCTGTCATGCCAGCGGATCGCGTCGCGCAGTTCCACCATCTCGGTCACCACCACCGCGCCGAAATCGCCGCTGGCCAGCGCCCCGGCCGCATCGCGGTAGGCGGGATGGGCATTCTCAACCTCAAACCCCGGCACATCGCCCTTGCGGTGCTGGGCCAGCGAGGCGCCCCAGCCCAGCTGGCTGGCATGGTCATGCCCCGCCATCTGCGCCAGCATCGCCGGCATGTCGCGGCCCACAAGGCTGTGGCCAAGATGATAGGTCGCCAGCGGCCCGTCGGGTGGGGTCAGCGGCACGGCATGCAGCGCCGCCATCGCATCGGGGCCAAGCGTATCAGGCCCGCGCAACAGGCCCCAGCCCGCCGCCCCAACGGCCGCCGCGCCCAGTCCTGCCATCACGCCGCGCCGCCGCCACATCGCCGCACCCCGCATTTCCGCTGTTTCCTGCCCTGCGATCTGGTATCTGTCGCGCCGTCTGACCAGAGGGTCAAACCCGATATCGCCGAAGGAGAAGCCGATGACGCATCTTTGGGTCCGCGCCGAGCAGCGCCCGAATGAGGAACGTGTGGGTCTGACCCCCGAAGGCGCTGCGGCGCTGATCGCCGCGGGCATGCGCGTGACGGTGGAAAAGTCGTCGGTCCGGGCCATTCCGCTGGCGGGCTATGTGAAAGCCGGCTGCGAGATTGCCGAGGAAAACCTCTGGCCCCACGCGCCTGCCGACGCGATCATCTTTGGTCTGAAGGAACTGCCCGAAGACGGCACGCCCCTGACCCATCGCCACATCATGTTCGGCCATGCCTTCAAGGGGCAGCCTGCCGGACAGGTGTTGCTGCGGCGGTTCCGGGCGGGGGGCGGCACGCTTTACGACCTTGAGTATCTGGTGGACGATACCGGCCGCCGCGTGGCCGCCTTCGGCTATTGGGCGGGATATGCGGGTGCCGCCGTCAGCCTGAAATGCTGGGCGGCCCAGCAGCGCGGCACGATCTGCGGCCCGGTGAATAAGGCCGCCAGCAAGGCAGCCCTTCTGGCCGAACTTGATGCCGAACTAGATGGCTACGACTTGCCAAGCGCGCTGGTCATCGGGGCGCTGGGCCGCGTCGGCACCGGTGCCACCGACCTTTGCACCGATCTGGGGGTTGAGGTCACGCAATGGGACATGGCCGAGACCGCCTCGGGCGGGCCTTTCCCCGAAGTGCTGCAGCACGAAATCTTCCTGAACTGCATCCTGGCCCGCCCCGGCTGCCCCGTCTTCGTGCCGGCCAGCGCCAAGGCCGATCCGGCGCGCAAGCTGACGGTGATCGGCGATATCGCCTGCGATCCGACCTCGGACTTCTCACCGATCAAGGTTTACGACCGCGCGACCGACTGGGACGCCCCGGCCCTGCGTGTGGCGGAAAACCCGCCGCTGGATGTGACCGCCATCGACAACCTGCCCTCGCTGATGCCCGTGGAATCAAGCGAGGATTATGCGGCGCAACTCTTGCCCTCGCTGCTGACCCTTGCCAATCTCGACACAGGTGTCTGGGGCCGCGCCAAGGCCGAGTTTGACCGCCACACCGCCGGTATCTGAGGGAGAGACGACATGACCATTCACTGGTGCGGAACGGGGCTTTCCTCGGGGCCGGGGCTGCGGCGGCTTCTGGAGGCCGGGCGCAAGGTGGCGGTGTGGAACCGCACGCCCGACAAGGCGCGCGAGGTCGCGGGCGACCTGACCGACGACATCCGCGCCTACAGTCTTGAGGCGCTGACAGCAGCCCTGCAGCCGGGCGACATCGCGGTATCGATGCTGCCCGCCGATCAGCATGTGGCGATTGCCAGGGCCTGCCTGTCGAAGGGCGCGCATTTCGTTTCCTCAAGCTACATCGCGCCCGAGATGAAGGCGCTGGATGATGCCTTCCGCGATGCCGGTCTGGTTTCGGTGAACGAGGTCGGGCTGGACCCGGGCATCGACCATCTGATGGCGCATGATCTGGTGGCGCGCTACCGCGCCTCACCGGCCTACCACGCCGACAACGTGCTGAGCTTCCTCAGCTATTGCGGCGGCGTGCCCAAGATTCCGAATGCCTTCCGCTACAAGTTCAGCTGGGCCCCGGCGGGGGTGCTGAAGGCGCTGCGGTCGCCCTCGCGCTCGCTGCGGAATTTCTCGGAACTGCGGGTCAGCCGCCCGTGGGATGCCATCACCCGCTATGACGCGCCGCTGCCGCAGCCCGAAAGCTTTGAGGTCTATCCCAACCGCGACAGCTATCCGTTCATGCAGGATTACCGCTTTGACCCCGACTGGAAGGTGCGCGATTTCGTGCGCGGCACCATCCGGCTGAACGGCTGGGCCGATGCCTGGGCGCCGATCTTTGCCGAGATCGAGGGGCTGGAAGGCGCCACCCCGGCCGAGGTGGATGCCGCCCTGACCGCGCGGGCCAATGCGCTGCTGAAGGAAAACGCCTACGCCCCCGGAGAGCCCGACCGCGTGATCCTGTTCGTCAGCCTGAAGGCCGAACGCGATGGCCGCCCGGTGTTCCACGAAACCTGGGCGATGGATGCCTGGGGCGATGCCCGCGGCTCGGCCATGGGGCGGCTGGTGTCGGTGCCGGTGACGCTGGCCATCGAAGCGGTCGAAGCGCGCGAGATTCCGGTGGGCGTTCACGCCGCGCCGCATGACCCGCGGCTGATCGCCCGCTGGATGGGCGAAATCGGCAAGCTGGCGCAGTATCTGCACCGCATCAACCATCTGGTCTGAGGCCCGGCGCCCGGGTCAATTCCTGCTGATCGGCGTGGTCAAGGGTGACGGACCCGTGGCCACGCGGTAAGGTTGGCCGAAGCCCCGCGAACAGGGGCGCTGGGCAGGATCGGAAAAGGCATGGCTCGGGCTGGGCTTGGCAATCGGCTGGCGATGTGGCGGGCGTTGCGCGCCGCGCCCGCGCGCGGCTTTGTCTCACAGCCCGAACCGCGTTCCATCGGGCTTTTCGCGCGCGGGCGGCAGCTGCTGGCCGGCAATGTTCTTCTGGCCGGCCATTTGGCCGAAGCGCCGGGCACCCCGATCTGGGATCTGGGCGCCGATGTGCCGGGTTTCGCCGCCGAGGCGCATGGCTTTGCCTGGCTGGATGATCTGGCCGCCGTTGGCGATACCGCCGCCCGCAGCCGCGCACAGGACTGGGTCTGGGACTGGATCGCGCGGTTCGGTCCGGGGCGGGGGCCGGGCTGGCATCCTGACCTGACCGGGCGGCGGCTGATTCGCTGGATCAACAACGCCCCCTTCCTGCTGATGGGCCGTGACAAGGCGGCGGCGGATGCCTTCTTTCACCAGCTGACCGCGCAGACCCTGTTCCTGTCGCGCCGCTGGCAGCAGGCCGCCCCCGGCATCGCCCGGATCGAGGCGCTGACCGGCCTTTTGGTGGCCAGTCTTGCCCTGACCGGGATGGAGCGGCTGGTGCCCCCCGCCATTGCCGCGCTGGCCGACCATTGTGGGCGTGAGATTGATGCCGAAGGCGGCATTCCCACCCGTTGCCCCGAAGAACTGCTTGAGGTCTTCGTGCTGCTGACCTGGGCCGAACGCGCCTTGTCGGAAACCGGCCGCCTGCCCCCCGCCACCCTGATCGCCGCGCTGGAGCGGATGGCACCGGCGCTGCGGCTTTTGCGTCATGCCGATGGCGGGCTGGCGCGATTTCAGGGCGGCGGGCGCGGGGCCGAGGGGCGGCTGGATCAGGCTCTGGCGGCGGCCGGGGTCAAGCCCGCGGCGCAGGGCGGCTTTGGCCTTGCGATGGGGTTCGCCCGGTTGCAGGGCGGGCGCACCACGCTGATCGCCGATGCCGCCGCGCCCCCCACGGGCCGGGCCAGCGGTGCCGCCCATGCCTCGACCCTTGCCTTTGAGCTGACGTCCGGGCGGCGGCCGCTGATCGTGTCCTGCGGGTCGGGCAAAAGCTTTGGCGCGGACTGGCGGCGGGCGGGGCGCGCGACGCCTTCGCATTCCACGCTGTCGATCGACGGCTATTCCTCGTCCCGCCTTGCACCGGGCAGCGAGGAACTGGCCGAATGCGCCGCCGTGACGCTGTTCCGTCAGGGTGAGGACAAGACCGGCCTGCACCTGCATCTGGCGCATGACGGCTGGGTGGCGACCCATGGCCTGACCCACCGCCGCGACCTGCATCTGTCGTCCGACGGCAGGCACCTGACCGGAACCGACGCGCTCATTTCAGAAACCCCCGCCGCCCGTGCGCGGTTTGAACGGCTCTTGGGGGCGGGCGGGCTTGCGGGCGTTGCCTTTGCCCTGCGGTTCCACCTGCACCCCGATGTGGACGCCGCGCTGGACCTTGGCGGCACCGCCGTATCGCTTGCCCTGAAAAGCGGCGAGATTTGGGTCTTCCGCCATTCAGGCGGCGCCGAGATGCGGATCGAACCCGGCGTCTATCTGGAAACCGGGCGGCTGAAGCCCCGGCCGGCGCGGCAGATCGTCCTTTCTGCACGCGCGCTGGCCATCGAGACCGCCTTGGGCTGGACCTTGGCGAAGGCGCAGGATACTCCGCTGGCCATCCGCGACCTGGACCGGGACGATCTGCCGGTCCCCCTGTGACGCAAGGGCAGACCATGACCAATCTCGTCCCCATCGGCCGTGCGCTGATCTCTGTTTCCGACAAGTCCGGCCTTCTTGACCTCGCACGCGCCCTGCATGCGCAGGGGGTCGAGTTGATTTCGACCGGCGGCACTTCGGGCATGCTGCGCACGGCGGGGCTGCCGGTGCGCGATGTGTCTGACGTGACGGGTTACCCCGAGATGATGGACGGCCGGGTGAAAACGCTGCATCCGGCGGTACATGGCGGCCTTCTGGCGCTGCGCGATGATGATGAGCATCTGGTGGCGATGGCCGCCCACGGGATTGAACCGATCGACCTTCTGATCGTGAATCTTTACCCGTTTGAGGAAACCGTGGCCAAGGGCGCCGATCACGCGACCTGCATCGAGAATATCGACATCGGCGGCCCTGCGATGATTCGGGCCGCATCCAAGAACCACAGGTTTGTCGCCGTGGTCACCGATCCCGCCGATTATGCCGGGCTGCTGGACCAGATGAAGGCGCATGACGGGGCGACGACGCTGGCCTTCCGCCAGAAGCTGGCGCTGACCGCCTACTCTCGCACCGCCGCCTATGACACCGCCGTTTCCACCTGGCTGGCCGGTGAGATCAAGGAACCCGCCCCGCGCTATCGCTCTTTCGCGGGCAAGCTGGCGCAGACCCTGCGCTATGGCGAGAATCCGCACCAGAAGGCCGCCTTCTATACCGACGGCAGCCGCCGCGAAGGGGTGGCGACCGCCCGGCAATGGCAGGGCAAGGAACTTTCCTACAACAATATCAATGACACCGACGCGGCCTTTGAATTGGTGGCCGAGTTCACCCAAGGCCCGGCCTGCGCGATCATCAAGCACGCCAACCCCTGCGGCGTGGGGCAGGCGGGCAGCCTGAAGGACGCCTATCTGCGCGCTTATCACTGCGACCAGACCTCGGCCTTTGGCGGGATCGTGGCGCTGAACCAGCCGCTGGATGCCGAGACGGCGGAAGAGATCGTGAAGATCTTCACCGAAGTCGTCATCGCCCCGGGCGCGAGTGACGAGGCGAAGGCGATTTTCGCGGCCAAGAAGAACCTGCGCCTTCTGACGACCGCCGCTCTGCCCGATCCGAAGAAGGGCAATTTGGCCTTCCGTCAGGTCGCGGGCGGCTTTCTGGTGCAGGATTCGGATGTGGACAGCATCACAGTGGCCGATCTGAAGGTGGTGACCAAACGCGCGCCGACTACGGCGGAACTGGCCGATCTTCTGTTCGCCTGGAAGGTCGCGAAGCATGTGAAGTCCAATGCCATCGTCTATGTGAAAGACGGGGCGACGGTGGGGGTGGGCGCGGGCCAGATGAGCCGGGTCGACAGCACCCGGATCGCCGCCCGCAAGGCCGAAGACATGGCACAGGCGCTGGGCCTGCCCGGGCCGCTGACCAAAGGGTCGGTTGTGGCGTCGGATGCCTTCTTCCCCTTCCCCGACGGCCTTCTGACCGCGGCCGAGGCCGGGGCTGTGGCGGTGATCCAGCCGGGCGGCAGCATGAACGATCAGGCGGTGATCGACGCGGCCGATGCGGCCGGGCTGGCCATGGTCTTCACCGGCCAGCGCCATTTCCGGCACTGAAATGCGGCGGCTTGTCCTTGCCGGCGGCATCACATTTGCCGCCGATCAGCTGTCGAAACTTGGGGTGATTCACCTTGTCGGCCTGCGTGAGCGGGGTGAGGTGGATGTGATCGACCCGCTTCTGAACTTCCGCTGGGCGGAAAACCGGGGCGTCAACTTTGGCCTTCTGTCCAATGATGCCGAACTGACGCGCTGGGCGCTGATCGCGCTGGCTCTGGCCATCTCGGCCTGGGTGGTGATGTGGGTCCGGCGCGAGGCGATGGGCCGCTGGGCCGAGATTTCGGCGGGGCTTCTGGTGGGCGGGGCGCTGGGCAATGTGGTGGACCGGCTGGCCTATGGCTATGTGGCCGATTTCCTGAACATGTCCTGCTGCGGCATCGAGAATCCCTTCTCGTTCAACATCGCCGACATTGCGATTTTCGCCGGGGCGATCGGGCTGGTGCTGTTTGCCGGCAAGCCTTCGGGCAAGGGCCGGCCAACCCGCCGAAAGACCCCGTGACGCGGGCCGGGCAATCGGCTAAGACGGGCTGGACGAAGTATCGGAGGCAGCAGGCATGAAGGCGGCACGGGTAATTCTCGCGGTTGCGGGTGTGGCCATGTTGTCGCTTGCGGCATGCGGAAAGGGCGACCGCCCGCCGATCCTGATGAACGTCAAATCCGACAGCGACGGTCCGGATGAATTCACCATCCTGCCGGCCAAGCCGCTGGAATTGCCCGAAAGCCTGACCGACCTGCCCGACCCGACGCCGGGCGGCGCCAACCGCACCGACCCGACGCCGAACGACGATGCCATCATCGCGCTGGGCGGCAATCCGGCCAAGGCCGGCGGCATTCCGGCGGCGGATACGGCCCTTTACAGCCGCGCCGCGCGCTATGGTGTCGACAGCGGCGTCCGTCAGACGCTTGCCAGCGAGGATCTGGAATTCCGCCGCAAGAACAACGGCCGGCTGCTTGAGCGGATGCTGAACGTCAACGTCTATTTCAAGGCCTATGCCAAGATGGCGCTGGACCAGCACAAGGAACTTCTGCGCTGGCGCAAGGCGGGCGTGCGCACGCCCTCGGCCCCGCCCCGGCAGGACAAAGAGTGACTTCACTTTCGCGCGGGCGGCCTTGCGCTTGCGCCCCCCTCGGCTAGCTTGGGTGCAAACCGGCCCAAGAGATCCGGCCAACCGGGGAAGACCATGCACCGAAGCCTGACCGCCGCCTGCCTTCTGGCCCTTGCCGGGCCTGCGCTGGCCGATGATGTGACGACCTTCACCCTGGAAAACGGTCTGGACGTGGTGGTGATCGAAGATCACCGCGCCCCCGCCGTGACCCAGATGGTCTGGTATCGCATCGGCGCCGCGGACGAACCTCCGGGCCATTCCGGCATCGCCCATTTTCTGGAACACCTGATGTTCCAGGGCACCGACGACATGGCCGAAGGCGCCTTTTCCGCCACGGTCGAGGAAAACGGCGGCACCGACAACGCCTTTACCAGCTGGGATTATACCGCCTACTTTCAGCGGGTTGCGGCCGACCGCCTGGACCTGATGATGAAGATGGAGGCCGACCGCATGCGCGACCTTCAGCTGACCGAAGATGACGTGACGACCGAACGTCAGGTGATTCTGGAAGAACGCAGCCAGCGCACCGACGGCGACCCCGGCTCGCTTCTGAATGAACAGATGGCGGCGGCGCAGTTCATGAACCACCCCTACGGCATTCCCGTGATCGGCTGGCGGCATGAGATGGCGGCGCTGTCGCGGCAGGATGCGCTGGACTTCTATCAGGCCAATTATGCGCCGAACAACGCCATCCTGATCGTCGCCGGCGATGTGCAGCCCGATGAGGTGCGCGCGCTGGCCGAAAAGCACTATGGCCCGCTGGCGCCGTCTGACCGGATCAAGCCGCGCGAACGCCCGCAGGAACCCCCGCAACTGGCCGAGCGGCGTCTGGCGATGCAGGACGAACGGGTGTCGGAGCCCTATCTGGTGCGCAGCTACCTTGCGCCCGAACGCAACACCGGCGATCAGCGCAAGGCCGCCGCCCTGACCATTTTGGCCGAGCTTCTGGGGGGTAACCAGACCAACTCAGTCCTTGCCCGCAATCTGCAGTTTGACCGGCAGGTCGCCGTCTGGTCTGCCGCCTTCTATGACGGCACCTCGGTGGACCCCGACACCTTCGGCCTTTACGTCAGCCCAGTGCCCGGCGTCAGCCTGGCCGATGCCGAAAAGGCGATGGATGAGGTGATTGCCGGCTTCCTCGTATCCGGCCCCGACCCCGCGCAGTTCGCCCGCATCAAGACCCAGGTCCGCGCGGCGGAAATCTATGGCCGCGACAGTGCCGGCGGTCTGGCGCGGCTTTATGGTCAGGCGCTGTCGGTCGGGCTGACGGTGCAGGATGTGCAGGACTGGCCCGAAATCCTGCAATCCATCACTGAGGATGAGGTGATGGCCGCCGCGCGTGAGGTGCTGAACCGTGACAATGCCGTGACCGGCTGGCTGACCCCGCCGCAGGAGACCGCCCAATGACCCTGTTCCGTGCTGCGCTGATCCTTGTGGCGCTTGCCCTGCCCGCGCGGGCCGAAATCGCCATTCAGGAAGTCACCTCGCCGGGCGGCATCAAGGCCTGGCTGGTCGAAGACCACAACATTCCCTTCACCGCGCTGGAAATCCGCTTTCAGGGCGGCCAGTCGCTGGATGCGCCCGGCAAACGCGGCGCCGTCAACCTGATGACCGCGCTGATCGAGGAAGGCGCGGACCAGATGGATGCGCAGGCCTTCGCCGCCGCGCGCGACGATCTGGCGGCGCAGCTTGGCTTCGGTTCAGATGTCGATGGCATCTCGGTTTCGGCCCAGTTCCTGACGGAAAACCGCGACGCTTCGGTCGCGCTCTTGCGCGCGGCGCTGGTGAACCCGCGGTTTGACGCCGATGCGGTGGAACGGGTGCGCGGGCAGGTTCTGGCCAACCTGCGGGCCTCGGAGCAGGACCCGGGTGAAATCGGCTCAAAACTCCTGATCGCGCGGTCCTTTGGCGATCACCCCTATGGCAGCCCGGGCGACGGCACGATTGAAAGCGTTACCGCCCTGACCCGCGATGACATCGTGGCGGCCTGGAAGGGCAGTCTGGCGCGCGACCGCGTCTATGTCGCGGCAGCGGGCGACATCACCGCCGAAGAACTGGGCCGGGTGATTGATCAGGTGCTGGGCGACCTGCCCGCCACCGGCACGCCGCGCCCGGGCCGCGCCACGCTGAACGACGCAGGTGGGGTGGCGGTTGTGCCCTATCCCGGCCCGCAATCGCTGGTCCTGTTCCAGCAGAGCGGCATCCGGTTTGACGACCCCGACTACTTCGCTGCCGTGTTGCTGAACGAGATCCTCGGTGGCGGTCGTTTCTCGGCCAGGCTGATGACCGAGGTGCGCGAAAAGCGGGGCCTGACCTATGGCATCGGCACCGGCCTTGCCAGCTATGATCAGGCCGAAACGCTGGTCGGTCAGTTTCAGGCCGGCAATGACAAGGTCGCCGAAGCGATCGACGTGGTGCGCGCCGAATGGGCCAGGGTGGCCGCCGAAGGCGTGACGGCGGATGAACTGGCCAAGGCGAAGACCTACATGACCGGGTCTTACCCGCTGCGGTTCGACGGCAACGGCACCATCGCCTCGATCCTGGTCGGCATGCAGATCATGGGCCTGCCCACCGACTATCCGCGCACCCGCAACGACCGCGTCGATGCGGTAACGCTTGAAGATGTGAAGCGCGTCGCGGCACGGCTGATCAGGCCCGACAACCTTTTCTTCGTGGTGGTCGGCAGCCCGGTGGGCGTCACCGCCACCGAATAGGGGAAAACGGGAACATACCCTTCCCCGAATCTGACCCGCCTGCTACAGATGGGGGCATGACCCTTCATGCCCCCAACATAGCGGATGCCGGCCGCCCGGTGATCCGCCCGCTGGACGAAGCGGCGATCAACCGTATCGCGGCGGGCGAGGTGGTCGAACGCCCGGCCAGCGCCGTCAAGGAACTGGTGGAAAACGCGCTGGATGCCGGCGCGCGGCGGATTGCCGTCGATTATGCGGCGGGCGGCAAGGTGCTGATCCGCGTCACCGACGACGGCTGCGGCATGACGGCAGCCGATCTGCCGCTGGCCGTTGCCCGCCATGCCACGTCAAAGATCGACGGCAGCGATCTGCTGGACATCCGCAGCTTCGGTTTCCGGGGTGAGGCGCTGGCCAGCCTTGGCTCGGTCGGGCGGCTGGTGCTGACCAGCCGGGCCGAAGGGCATGAGGCCGCCCAGCTTGCCGTCAACGGCGGTCAGCTTGGCCCCGTGCGCCCCGCCGCCCTGTCGCGCGGCACGGTGGTTGAACTGCGCGACCTGTTCTACGCCACGCCCGCGCGGCTGAAGTTCCTGCGCAGCGACCGGGCCGAGGCTTTGGCGATTGCCGATGTGGTGCGCCGTCTGGCCATGGCCGAACCCTCGGTCGGCTTCACCCTGTCCGAAGTGGCGGAAGGTGAGGCGCCCCGCACCATCTTTCGCGCCGATCCGCAGCCGGGCGATCTGTTCGACGCGCTGCACGGCCGGCTGACCGCGGTGCTGGGTGCCGCCTTCACCGCCAATGCCGTCCGGGTGGATGTGGAGCGTGACGGGCTGCGGCTGGCGGGCTATGCCGCGCTGCCGACCTATTCGCGCGGCTCGTCAGTGCAGCAGTTCTTCTGCGTGAACGGCCGGCCGGTGCTGGACCGCATGTTGCTGGGTACGCTGCGGGTGGCCTATTTCGACTTCCTCAGCCGCGACCGCCATCCCGCGGCCGTGCTGAACCTGATCTGCGATCCGGAACGGGTGGATGTGAACGTGCATCCCGCCAAGGCCGAGGTGCGCTTTCGCGAACCCGAGGCCGCGCGCAGCCTGATCATCACCGGCCTGCGCAGCGCGCTTGGCGGCGCCGGCCACCGCGCCAGTTCCACCGTGGCCGATGCGACCCTTGCCGCCATGCGCCCCGAGGCGCCGCGCGTCTATCAGATGGACCGCCCCGCGCAGGCCAGCTTTGCCCGCGCGACGTTGTGGCAGGCACCCGCCGCCGCACCCGGTCTGGCCGAAGCGCCTCAGGCCCGGGTGGACATGCCCGAGCCGGCGGTGGCCGAGCCCGACTTCCCGCTGGGCGCCGCCCGCGCGCAGCTGCATGGCAATTACATCGTCGCCCAGACCACCGGCGGCATGGTGATCGTTGATCAGCACGCGGCGCATGAACGGCTGGTCTACGAAAAGCTCAAACGCCAGATGGCCGAAACCGGCATCCGCGCGCAGGCGCTTCTGATCCCCGAGGTGGTGGAACTGTCGCCCCCCGATGCCGCCCGCCTGCTGGACCATGCCGGCGAACTGGCCCGCCTTGGTCTGGCCATCGACCCCTTCGGCCCCGGCGCGATTGCCGTCCGCGAAACTCCGGCGATCCTTGGCACGGTGTCCGCCGCCGCCCTTCTGCGCGATGTGCTGGACGAACTGGCCGATCTGGGCCGCTCGGACAGCCTGCAATCGAAGATCGAGGCGATCCTCAGCCGCATGGCCTGCCATGGCTCGGTCCGTTCCGGCCGGGCGCTGCGCCCCGATGAGATGAACGCCCTTCTGCGCGAGATGGAGGCAACGCCCCATTCCGGCCAGTGCAACCACGGCCGCCCCACCTATGTCGAGCTGAAGCTGCACGACATCGAACGTCTGTTCGGCCGCCGATGATCACGCTTTTCGGACAAAGCTACGCCTGGAACGACCCCGAGATCCTGCTGATCGGCGGGGCGGTGCTTTTGCTGGTGGCCCTGCTGGTGCTGATCCTGCGCGCCGCCGGCCGGTCGGCCCGCGCGGCCGACCCCCTGATGCGCGAAATCGGCTGGCTGGCGCAGCGGGTGCAGGGGCTTTCGGACGGGCAGGAACGCCTTGCCGGCGGCCTGCATCATGTCGGAGAAAATCAGGCGGTCAGCCAGACCGCCATGCTGCAGGTGATGGAGCAGCGGCTGGCCGAAGTGTCGCGCCAGATGAACGAATCGCTGCACGGCACCTCAACCCGCACCGCGCGCAGTCTGGGCGAATTGCAGCAGCGGCTGGAAACCATCGACAAGGCGCAGGCCAATATCGAGAAGCTGTCGGGCAACGTCCTGTCGCTGCAGGATATCCTGTCGAACAAGCAGACGCGCGGCGCCTTCGGTGAAATCCAGCTGCACGACATCGTGCAGAAGGCGCTGCCCAAGGATGCCTATTCGCTGCAGGCCACCCTGTCGAACGGCAAGCGGGCGGACTGTCTGGTGCATCTGCCCAATCCGCCCGGCCCCATCGCCATCGACGCCAAGTTCCCGCTTGAGGCTTATGAGGCGCTGCGCCGCGCCGAAACCCCGCGCGCCCTGCAAGAGGCTGCGGTCCTGATGCGCGGCGCGGTGCGCCAGCACATCCGCGCGATTTCCGAGAAGTATATCCTCGAAGGCGAAACCGCTGACGGCGCGCTGATGTTCCTGCCCTCGGAAGCGGTTTATGCCGAACTGCACGCCAACTTCCCCGAACTGGTGCGCGAAGGCTTTGCCGCGCGGGTCTGGATCGTGTCGCCCACCACCTGCATGGCCACGCTGAACACCATGCGCGCGGTGTTGAAAGACGCCCGGATGCGCGAACAGGCCGGCGCCATCCGCAAGGAATTGGCCGAGCTTTACAAGGATGTCGAACGCCTCTCGGACCGTGTCGGCAACCTTGACCGCCATTTCGGGCAGGCCGCCAAGGATATCGAGGAAATCCGCATCTCGTCGGACAAGGCGCAGCGCCGCGCCCGCCGGCTGGACAACTTCGACTTTGAGGAACTGGCCCCCCAGTCGGCCACCCCCATCGCGCCCGAGGCCGCCGAATGATCCGCCATCTGACCGCCGCCGATTTCCGCACCATGCCCTGGGCGAACGGCAAGGGCGTGACCATCGAGATGGCGCGCGAAGACCGTGACGGCGCGATGCTGTGGCGGCTGTCGCGGGCCAGCGTGGTGGAAGAGGGCGACTTTTCAATCTTTCCCGGGATCGAGCGCAACCTGACCGTGCTGACCGGGCCGGGCTTCGATCTGGTGGGGCAGGGGCTGCATCTGGCGGCGCGGCCTTTTGCGCCCGTTGCCTTCGCGGGCGACGTGCCGCTGCGCGCCGTGGCCGTCACCGCGCCCTCGGACGATTTCAACGTGATGACCGCGCGCCACCTGCCGCGCCCGGTGGTGCAGGTGCTGAATGCACCCGCCCGTCTGGCGCCGCCGCAGGGCGGGCTGATCGCGGTCTATGCGCCCGAAACGGCCGAACTGACCCTGTCGGACGAGCCGCTGGACTGGCAGGGGCCGGCCCCCGCGATTGCGGTGATCATCGCGCGCGGCTGACCGCCGGTCAGATGCGGAACAGCGGTTGCAGAAGCCGTGGCATCAGCCCGCGGAACCGCAGCGGAGCATCGGTGGCGGCAAGGCAGATGCAGGGCGCGCCTGCCTCGGCAACCGGGGTGTGTTCCAGCTCATCGGTGGCAATCTCAAGATCACCGGGGCCGAAACGGTCCACCTCGTCGCGGAAGGCGCCCTGCAGCACCAGCGTCAGTTCGGTGCCCCGGTGGCCGTGGTCGGGCACCGCCTGCCCGCCCGGAATATAGAGCAGCCGGGCCGAAGCACCGCGCGCCGTCGGCAGGATCGCCTGACGCACGCCCATGCCAAGGGGTTTCCAGCGCACCGCCTCCAGATCGCCGCCGACATAATCGGCCAGCGGCGCCGGCAGCACGCCACGGCGCGGGGCCGCAGCCGCCGGGCGCGCAGCGGGCGCGGCATCCAGCCGGGCCAGCACGGCTTCAAGGCTGCCTTCGTCCATCGGCACGCTGTCGGCCTCCATCACGGCGCCGCCCAGCGCCTCAAGCGCGCCCAGCCTTGCGCGGCAGTCGTCGCACATCGTGACATGCGTGGCCACGACCAGCGCAAAGGCCTCGGACAGGTTGCCCGCGGCATAGGCCGTCAACAGGCCCTCGGACAGGTGGTGGCGGATCGGATCGGTTCTGCGGCTCATTCGTCTGTCATCCTTGCGCGCAGCCGGTCCAGTGCCAGACGGATGCGCGACTTGATCGTTCCCAGCGGCAACCCGGTTTCGGCGGCAATCTCGCTGTGCGTCAGATCGCCGTAGAAGGCCCGCTGGATCATCGTGCGTTGCTTTTCGGGCAGGTCGGACAGGGCGGCGGCCAGCCGTCTGCTTTCCTGCGCCACTTCGTAAACCTCGGCCTGATCGGGCTCGATGCTGTCGCCGCCCCAGACAAGGGTTTCCGGTTCGGGCCGGCGGTCGCGCCGGGCCATGTCGATGCGGCGGTTGCGGGCGATGGTAAAGACCCAGGTCGCCACGCTGGCGCGCGCCGGATCAAAGAGATGCGCCTTTTGCCACAGCGTCGCCATCACATCCTGCGCGCATTCCTCGGCCTGCGCGGCATCGGTGCCGGACTTGATCAGGAAGGCCTTCACCCGGGGCGCGAAATGCCGGAACAGCGCGGCAAAAGCCGCCCGGTCCTGACGGTCACGCACCGCTGTCATAAGGCCTGCCCAGCCGTCGCCTGTCTCTGCCGTCACTGCCACCGCCCGTACCTGCCTTGCGCGCGCAGCATAGCGGCGCCCGGCGGGCGGTGCATCGCAATTCTGGGTGGTGTCCGGTGCAAGATACATGCGGCTTCTACGCAGCCCGCGCCGAAGCGGATCACTTCAGCGGAATGATCCGTTTGCGCCCGCCGTCCGTATCCCTGCAAAACCGCACGGGGACAGCCATGCCATTCGAAACCTTCGGACTTCCGCCACGCCGCATTGCCGTGATTGGCGGAGGCATTTCGGGCATGGCCGCCGCCCATCTTTTGGCACGCGATCACGCGGTGACGCTGTACGAAGCCGAGGGCCGGCTGGGCGGCCATGCCCGCACCGTCATGGCAGGGCGGCGGGGGGATCAGCCGGTTGATACCGGCTTCATCGTCTTCAACAAGGTGAACTACCCGAACCTTGTCGCGCTGTTCGACAAGCTGGATGTGCCCGTCTGCGAAAGCGACATGAGCTTTGGCGCCTCGATCGGCGGTGGCTGGCTGGAATACGGGCTGCGCAACCTGGACGCGCTTTTTGCCCAAAGGCGCAACGCGGCCAGCCCGCGTTTCCTGCGGATGTGCCGCGACATCCTGCATTTCAACCGCAACGCCCCCGCCCTTGCCGCCGCCGACCCGGCGCTGACCATCGGCGGACTTCTGGGGCGGCTGGGCACCTCGGACTGGTTCCGCGACCACTATATCACGCCGATCTCCGGCGCGATCTGGTCAACCCCGGTGCAGGGCATCCTCGACTTCCCCGCCCATGCGCTGGTGCGCTTCTTCCAGAACCATGCGCTGATGAGCGTCACCGGACAGCATCAGTGGTTCACCGTCCGCGGCGGGTCGGCGCAATATGTCAGCCGCCTTCAGGCCGAACTGCTGCGCCAGGGGGCAGAACTGCGCCTTGCCACCCCCGTCGCCGCCATCCGGCGTGAGGCGAACGGCGTCTTCCTGCGTGCCCATGGCGGTGAGTGGGAGCTTTATGACGATGTGGTCCTTGCCACCCATTCCGACATCAGCCTGCGCCTGCTGACCGCCCCCCGGCCCGAAGAGCGCGCGGCCCTTTCCGCCGTTCGCTATCAGCCGAACAGTGCCACATTGCACCGCGATGCCCGGGTGATGCCGCGCTCGCGCCGGGCATGGTCCAGCTGGGTCTATTGCGAACCTGCGGGCCGGCGGCCCGACCGGATCGACCTGACCTACTGGATGAACTCGCTTCAGCCGATCCCGCAGGATGACCCGATGTTCGTCACCCTGAACAGCAATCACCCGATTGCCGAGGAAATGATCTACGATCAGGTCACCTTCCACCATCCGGTCTATGACCATGCCGCGCTTGCGGCGCAGGCCTCGGTCCGGTCGTGGAACGGCCGGGCGGGCACCTGGTATTGCGGGGCATGGATGCGCGACGGGTTTCACGAGGACGGCTTTGCCAGCGCGGTCGATGTGGCCGGCGCCATGGCAGCGCGCAGCCTGCAGCGGGCGGCGGCATGACGGGCGTGCAGCACCTGCGCGGCCATACCGTGCATGCCCGCAAGGGCGGGGTGAAGAACGCCTTCCGCTACGCCGTGGATTATGTGCTGCTCGATCCCGCCACCGCCCGCGGCCCGGCCCTGTTCTCGCGCAACCGGGCCAACCTGACCGCGCTGCATGACAGCGACCACGGCGGCGCCCCGGGTGCCGGGCGTGGGCCGGCCTGGGTGCATGAGGTTCTGGCGGCCCATGGCCTGCCGGGCGGTGACAGGGTGCTGCTTCTGGCCCAGCCGCGCGTGCTGGGCCATGTCTTCAACCCGGTGTCCTTCTGGCTGTGCCACGATGCGGCAGGCGCCTTGCGGGTGGTGGTGGCCGAGGTGACGAATACCTTCGGCGACCGGCATTCCTACCTGTGCCACCGCGAAGACTATGGCCCGATCACTGCCGCCGACCGGCTGGCGGCGCGCAAGGTGTTCCACGTCTCGCCCTTTCAGCCGATCGGCGGCGGCTATGATTTCCGGTTTGACATCGGCCCCGACCGCATCGCCATCCGCATCGACTTTGCGATGGGCGATCAGGGGGTGGTGGCCACGCTGACCGGGCCGCTGCGGCCGCTCACCAACCGGGCGATTGTGGCCGCCTGCCTGCGCCGGCCCTTCGGCTCGCGCCGGGTGCTGGCGCTGATCCACTGGCAGGCGCTGAAGCTGTGGTGGAAGGGTGCGGCCTACCGCAGCCGCCCGCTGCCCCCCGCCGATGAGGTTTCTCGATGAGCTTCCGGGGCCAGCGCTGGTGGCTGGTCGGCGCCAGCGAGGGGCTGGGTCTGGCCCTTGCGCGGCTGCTGTCGGCCGAGGGCGCCGAGGTGATCCTGTCGGCCCGCGACGCCGACCGGCTGGCCGCCGCGGTTGCCGGCTTGCCCGGCCCGGCCAGGGCGCTGCCGATGGATGTGGCCGATGATGCGCAGGTGGCCGCCGCCGCCGCTGCGGCCGGGCCGGTGGACGGGCTGGTGTGGCTGGCCGGGGTCTATTGGCCGATGCGCGCGCAGGACTGGAACGCCGCGCAGGTGACTGCGATGTGCGACGTGAACTTCACCGGCTGCGCCCGCGTACTGGGGCAGGTGGTGCCCGGCATGGTGGCGCGCGGCCGGGGGCACATCGTGCTGACCGGGTCCCTTTCGGGGTTCCGGGGCTTGCCGGGCGCGGTGGGTTATGCGGCATCGAAGGCCGGGGTCATGGCGCTGGCCGAATGCCTGCAGGCCGACCTGCACCGTTCGGGCGTGAAGGTGCAGCTGGCCAACCCGGGCTTCATCCGCACCCGGCTGACCGCAAAGAATGATTTCGCCATGCCCCAGATCATGGAGCCCGATGCCGCCGCCCGCCACATGCTGCGCCTGATGAAAAGCCACCGCTTTTCGGCCAGCTTCCCGGTGCCCTTCGCCTGGTTGTTCCGCGCCTCGGTCTGGCTGCCCGAGCGTCTCTATTTCCGCCTTTTCGGGGGGTAGGGCGAGGGCGGGTAGGGCAGAAAATCCCCGGTTCCAGGGCGGGGGAAAGCGAGGCGCTGCCTCGCCCCCGACCCGCGCGCGACGGTTCAACCAGATACGGTGCGGCACGCAATGCCAAAGGCCGGCGCCCGATCCGGGCGGGCGAGAAGCGCCCGCCGGGGGGCGGGGCGGGCGCTGGCCGGGCCTTTGAGGCCCGTCCGGTGCGGGTTGGATGCGGTGCGACGTGGCGAAAGCGATGGCCTTCGCCATGGCACCCTACGGGCGACCCTGCCCTTACCCCTTTTGCACGCAGGCCATGAAGAACCCGTCCATCCCGCCACGATCGGCCCAGTAATCGGGGCGCAGCCGCAGGCCGCCATCCTTTGTCACCCAGTCGGGCGAAATGCCGGGCTGGGCGGGCGCCACCACCCGCAGCCCCGGATGGCGCTGCAGGGCGGCGGCCAGCTGCGCCTCGCCCTCTTCCGGCAGCAGAGAGCAGGTGCAATAGACCAGCCGCCCCCCCGGCTTCAGCCAGCCCAGCGCCCGGTCCAGAAGCTGCGCCTGCAGGGCGATCAGCCCGGCCAGATCGGACCCGTCCTTGACGAAGGGCAGGTCAGGATGGCGCCGCACGGTTCCTGTGGCCGAACAGGGCGCATCCAGCACGATGGCGTCAAAGGGCGTGGCGGGCTGCCAGACCAGCGCATCCGCCGTCACCACCTCGGCCGCCAGCCCGCAGCGGGCCAGATTCTCATGCAGCCGCTGCAGCCGCGGGGCCGAGATGTCCAGCGCCACCACCTCTGCCCCCGCCGCAGCCAGTTGCAGCGTCTTGCCGCCCGGAGCGGCGCAAAGGTCCAGCACCCGCAGGCCGCGCAGATCGCCCAGCAGCGGCACGGCCAGCGCGGCGGCGGCATCCTGCACCCACCAGCCGCCCGCATCATAGCCCGGCAGGGCCGAAACCTGCCCCGGATCGGCCAGCCGCAGGCTGCCCGTCGGCAGCACCTCGCCCTCGGGCGCGGCAAAGCCGGGGCGCAGCGTCAGGTCCACCGGCGGCGTCTGGGCCTGCACCGCCTCGATACTGCCCACAACCTCACGCCCCCACAGATGCACCAGCGGCTGGCGCAGCCAGCGCGGCAGGCGCTGCGCCGGGCCGGGCAGGGGTGCCTGCGGCACCTGCCGCAACACGGCGTTCACCAGACCCGCCAGATGCTGCGTCTTCCGCCCCGCCCGCGCCAGCGAGACGGCGGCATTCACCACACCATGCGGGGCTGCGCCCCCGGCGATCTCGACCACGGCCAGCCGCAGGATGTTGCGCACGGCCAGGGGCGGCGCCTTGCGCAGGAAGGGCGCCAGAACGCGGTCGGCCGGCTCGATCCGGCGCAGCGTGTCGGCGGCCAGCCGCTGTGCCCGCGCGCGGTCAGCCGGCGACAGCCCGGCCAGCGGCCCCTCGCCGGCGGTGATCTGCGCCAGAAGCCGGCCCTCTTCCAGCACCGCATTCAGCAATGCCACCGCCGCGCCCCGTGCGTCCGTGCTCTGCGCCATCGCGCCATCCTTGCCCTGACCAGTCGGCCGCGCCTATATCACCGGCAAAGCCTGCAAGGATAGCCCATGTCCGAAGCCCCCCCTTCCCCCGACCTGCCGCCCGAAGCCCTGCGCGCCTTGGCCGAAGCCGAGGAACGCCGCAAGGCCGCCCGCCCCGCGCCCCTGCCGGCCGAACTTGGCGGCCGCGACGGCCCCGAACCCGTGCGCTATGGAGACTGGGAAAAGAAGGGGCTGGCCGTCGATTTCTGAGTGATGATCGGGCGCCGGAGCAGGCTGGTTCGGGACGAGAACGCGCCTCTCTTCCCGCCCGGGAATCAAGCGCGAAGCGCGCCCGGGCAATGCCCGACCGCCCCCTCGGGCGGGCATTCCGCACCGGCATCAAGAGGCGCGGCGTTGGCCGTGTCTGAACCATAAACCAAGGGGTTCCACCGTCGGCTGCCCACCCGGCGGCCGGGCATTGCCCTGCCGTGGTGCGTCTGGCCGGGACGCAGACAATGCCGCCCGCTGGTCCGCCCGTCCCCGCCCTTACAGCCCCAGCACATCCGTCATGTCATAGCGGCCGGGTTTCTGGCCCTGCCCCCACAGCGCCGCCCGCAGCGCGCCGCGGGCAAAGATCGCCCGGTCGGTGGCGATATGGCGGATGATGACCCGCTCACCCTCACCGGCGAACAGCACGTCATGTTCGCCCACGATGTCGCCGCCGCGCACCGCGCTGAAGCCGATGGTGCCGCGCGCGCGGGCGCCGGTGATGCCGTCGCGGCCCGAAACCCGCGCCTTGTCCAGCGCCACGCCGCGCCCCTCGGCCGCGGCCTGCCCCAGCATCAGCGCCGTGCCCGAGGGCGCATCCACCTTCATGCGGTGATGCGCCTCGATCACCTCGATGTCCCAGTCGGCATCCAGCGCCTGCGCCACCTTGCGCGTCAGCCCCAGCAGCAGGTTCAGCCCAAGGCTCATGTTGCCGGCCTGAACCACCACCGCATGACGCGCCGCGGCGTCGATGCGGGCGTGATGTTCGGTCTCAAGCCCCGTGGTGCCGATCACATGCACACAGCGCGCCTGCGCCGCCAGCGCGGCAAATTCCACCGTCGCGGCAGGCGCCGTGAAGTCGATCACCGCCTGCGCGCGGGCAAAGGCCTCCAGCGGGTCGTCGGTGACCGTCACGCCCACCGCCGGCCCCCCGGCGGCCGTGCCCACGTCCTGACCGATCCAGCCATGGCCCGGCCGTTCGACCGCACCCACCAGCCGCGCCTTGCCGGAATCCGCGATGATCCTGACCAGCATCTGCCCCATGCGGCCCGATGCCCCCGTGACGACGATTCCCGGCAGTTCCATGCGATCCCCCTTCGGTTTCCGCAGGCTTTAGCCCGTCCCGCCCCCCCGTGAAAGCCCGCCGTTGCGAGGGGGGCGAAAAGCGCGTATCTGGCCCGCCATGGCACAGAAGCGCAATTCCACGGGCGAAGGCCCCTCGCAGCGGCAGCTTCGCGTCGGCGAACTGATCCGCCGCACGCTGTCCGACCTGCTGAACCGGGCCGAGATTCATGATCCCGACCTCAACCGCATGTCGATCACCGTCGGCGAAGTGCGCTGCTCTCCCGACCTGAAGGTGGCGACGGCCTATGTCATGCCGCTGATGGGGTCGGTTCCGGTGGAAGACGCCATCGCCGCCCTTGCCCGCAACCGGGCCGAGCTGCGCCACCGCGTCGGCACCCAGCTGACGCTGAAATACACGCCCGACCTGCGCTTCCGCCCCGATGAAACCTTCGACCGGCTTGATGAAACCCGGCGGCTGTTCTCGGACCCGGCGGTGAAGCGCGATCTGGACGCGCCCGGGGACGAAGAGCAGTGATGCGGCGCCTTGCGCTTGTGCTGGCGCTGCTTGCCCCGCAGGCGGCGGTGGCTGCGGCCTGTCATGACGCGGTGTTTGAAGACACCCCGTTCACCGTCTGCCAGTCCGGCCCGCGCGATGACCTTCGGCTGTTCCATTCCAGCCCGCAGGGTCTTTACGGCAGCTTCTCGGCGGTGAATGGCGAGTTGGAGGCAAAGGGCCAGAGGCTGGGCTTTGCCATGAACGCGGGGATGTATCACGCCGACCGCGCGCCGGTGGGTCTTTATGTCGAGGACGGGGTAGAAACCTCGGCCATCGTCACCCGGCCCGGCCCGGGCAATTTCGGCATGCTGCCGAACGGCGTCTTTTGCATCGCGCCGGGGACCGACCGGCCCTATCGCCTGATCGAAAGCCGCAGCTTTGCCGCCGCGCCGCCCGGCTGCCGCTATGCCACGCAATCGGGGCCGATGCTGGTGATCGGCGGGCTGCTGCACCCCCGGCTGATTCCCGACAGCGATTCGGTCTATATCCGCAACGGCGTCGGCGTCGATGCAGCGGGGCAGAACGCCTATCTGGTCATCTCGGACCGGCCGGTGAACTTTCACCGCTTCGCCCGGTTCTTCCGCGATGCGCTGGGCCTGCCGGACGCGCTCTATTTCGACGGCAAGATCTCGCGCCTGCACGCGCCGGAACTGGGGCGCGATGACATCGGGTTTTCCATGGGGCCGATCATCGGCACCGTCGTTCCGAAAGGCTAGACCATGGGCCGCACGAAGAAGGGCCGCCCGGTTTCGGGCTGGCTGGTGATTGACAAGCCCGCCGGCATTACCTCGACCGCCGTTGTCAACAAGGTGAAATGGGCGCTTCAGGCGCAGAAGGCGGGCCATGCCGGCACGCTTGACCCGGCCGCGACCGGCGTTCTGGCCGTGGCGCTGGGCGAGGCGACGAAGACTGTGCCCTACATCACCGATGCGCTGAAATGCTACCGTTTCGTCGTCCGGCTGGGCGCCGCGACCACCACCGATGATGCCGAGGGCACGGTTCTGGAAACCCGCGACACCCGCCCCGACGATGCCGCCATCGCCGCCGCCCTTGCCGCCTTCCGGGGCGAGATCATGCAGGTGCCGCCGCAATTCTCGGCCGTGAAGGTGGAAGGCGAACGCGCCTATGACCTGGCCCGCGAAGGCGTCGAGATGGACCTTGCCGCCCGTCCGCTGTGGGTGGAACGGCTTGAGGTGATCGCCCGTCCCGATGACGATCATGTCGAACTGGAAATGGTCTGCGGCAAGGGCGGCTATGTCCGCTCGATCGCGCGCGATCTGGGGCAGATGCTGGGCTGCCTTGGCCATGTGCTGTGGCTGCGGCGGCTGTGGTCGGGGCCGTTTCATGCCGACAAGGGTCTGAGCCTTGACGACATCGACCGCATGGCGCGCAGCGAGGAACTGGACACCCATCTTCTGCCGCTGGAACTGGGTCTGGCCGATCTGCCCGAACTGCCCGCCACTGCCGAGGGTGCCGCGCGGCTGCGCAACGGAAATCCGGGCATGGTGCTGGCCTCTTCCGTGCAATATGGCGATGCCGCCTGGGCCAGCTGGCAGGGCCGGGCGGTGGCCGTGGGCACCTACCGCGCGGGTGAACTGCACCCGCTGCGCGTCTTCAATCAGGGCTAGGCCCCCGCCGTGCCGGTCACCCGCCGCTTCCGCAAGGGCGATGCCGACAGCGAGGCGCTGTATTCCCCCTGCGGCGCCTACCGCTATCTGCTCACCCGGCGCTGGGGCGAGGGCGGGCTGCTGCTTTATGTCATGCTGAACCCCTCGACCGCGACCGAGGAACGCAACGACCCCACCATCGAACGGTGTGAGAGGCGGGCGCGGATGCTGGGCCATGGCGGCCTGGCCGTGGCGAACCTGTTCGGCTTTCGTGCCACCTATCCGGCCGACCTGCGCGCCGCGCCCGATCCGGTCGGGACAGAGAATGACGCGGTGCTGATGCAGGCGGCGGCTGGCGCCGCGACCATCCTCTGCGGCTGGGGCACCCATGGCGCGCTGATGGGGCGGGGGCCGCAGGTGGCCGCGCAGCTGCGCAACACCGGCCGGCCGGTCTGCCATCTGGGCCTGACGCGCGACGGCCACCCGCGCCATCCGCTTTATGTCGGCTATGCGGTCGCGCCGCAGGTCTGGGCCTGATCAGGCCGCCCGAAGTTCGACCTGCGTCAGATCGGGCATCGCGCCGTTGGTCAGTTGCGCCAGCGGCACGCCGTCCAGCAACAGCGTCACGCCGCCCCCCGCCGGATCGGGCTGCAGCGACAGCACCGGGTCGGGGTGCTGCAGCGCGTCATAAATCACCATCAGCCGGTCCTGCGCCGGGTCGAAATCGGTGATCATCGCCGGCAGCTCGCCCGCCTCATAATCCTGAAGGGCGAAGGTGTCGGCGCCCTCGCCGCCATTGGCCCAGTCACCGGCGCCGACCGTCAGCAGGTCGCTGCCCGCACCGCCGTTCAGGAAATCGGCCAGATCGTCGTCGCCGCCGGACAGGCTGTCATCGCCCTCGCCGCCCTCAACCGTGTCAGTGCCCGCGCCGCCTGCCAGCAGATCATCGCCGAAGCCGCCGGAAACCAGATCATCGCCTTCGCCGCCGTCCAGCGTGTCGGTGCCCTCGCCGCCTTCCAGACTGTCGTCACCCGTGCCGCCGGCAAGGCTGTCATCGCCCTCGCAGCCTGCCAGAGTGTCATCGCCTGCGCCTCCGAAAAGGTCATCGTCGCCTGCGCCGGCCACCAGCCAGTCGTCGCCGTCATCGCCCCACAGGCTGTCATCGCCTTCGCCGCCATCCAGCGCGTCGCGGCCCGGGCCGCCCGAAACCGCATCGGCACCGCCGCGCCCGCCCAGCATGTCATCGCCTTCGCCGCCCTGCAGCGTGTCGTCCCCTTCGCCGCCGGCCAGCACATCATTGCCGGCAGAGCCGCTCAGATCGCGGTCTGGGTCTTCGGCGTCGGGAATATCATCCGATTCCGGCATGCCATCGAAGGAATCCAGAATGTCGCCGCCGGTTTCCGCCTGTTCTTCGGGATCGGGCGCATCCTCATCCGCCGCATCATCCGAGTCGTCGCGGCCTGCGCCCGAAAACAGCGCGGCATCGGCCAGCACGCCGGCCATCACCGCCCCCAGCAGCCCCAGTATCCCCAGCACGCCACACCCCCACCCGCAGGGCCCCAGCCCCGAAACCGTTAACAAAGGTTAACGAAACCCCTTGCAATTCAGGGGTTTCCGGCGCCGACCCTATCACGAAAGCCGCCGCCGCTCTACAGGCAGATGCGGGCAGGCGGGCGGAAACTGCGTGGCTGGTTAACGAATCCGCCCGGCGCGATTCCGGCTTTTCATCCGGGCCGATTTCCCCTATAGGCCCCCATCCCCACCGGGGATGCCATGGGCCTTGCTGGACGACATCCCGGCTTGTGCCGTCACACCAACCGCAAGGAGACACCGATGTCGATCACTGCCGAAGAAAAAGCCCGCCTGATCAAGGAATACGCGACCAAGGAAGGCGACACCGGTTCGCCCGAAGTTCAGGTTGCGATCCTGTCGTCGCGCATCGCGACCCTGACCGAACACTTCAAGTCGCACAAGAAGGACAACCACTCGCGTCGTGGCCTTCTGATGCAGGTCGCCCAGCGCCGCAAACTGCTGGACTACCTCAAGGCCAAGGACGAATCGCGCTATGCCGCGCTGATCGCCCGTCTGGGCCTGCGCCGCTAAGCCCGACCAAGGGTTCACCGAACGCCCGTCGCGCAAGCGGCGGGCGTTTTGCTTTGGCCCGCTTACGCCACGTCCCGGTTGACCCCCGGCGAAACCCGGCCAACCCTTGGCCCGAAGGGTTCGGTTGGGAGGCTGGACATGATTCCCGCATTGCGCGTTCTGCTGCATATGGGCAGCCTGCAGCGCCTGTTTCCGTTCTGGCTGGCGGCGCTGGCGCTGATGGTGGCGTTCTGGACGCCCTGGCTGCTGCTGGCCGTCGCCTATGGGGTGCTGCTGCAGTTCTTCGTCGAATATGTGATGCACCGCTTCCTGTTCCACCAGAAGCCGCCGGCCGAGCAGGGGGTCTTCAACGACCTGTACCGCAGCCATATCGGCCATCACGAATTCCCGACGGACCCCGAGTTCTTTACCGGCGACGATCACTGGTATGCGCTGCGCTTCGGGCTGATCTCGACCGCGCTGCATACGCTGGTCTTGTGGCCCTTGCTCGGGCTGGGGGCAGGGTTCGTCGTGGCCTTCGTGGCGCTGTTCGCCGGTTCGGTTTCGGCCTTTGCCTTCTACGAATATTGCCACACGCTGGCGCATCTGAACGTCAAGAAGGGCTGGCTGGGCCGCCGCATCACCCGCGAGCACATGGCGCATCACTATCAGGACCACCACGCGACGTTTCACGTCAGCTTCGGCATGGGCTGGATCGACCGGCTGTTCGGCACCGGCCATGACCCCGAGACGGCCCGCGCCCGCTATGACCGTGACACCATGCTGTCCCTTGGCATGGACCCGGATGACCTGCGCCTTGTCACCGCCCGCAAGGCCTATGGCCTGCCGCCCCGCCCCGGCATGAAACGCGGCCAGCCGCAGGTGTAGGGTCGGACCGCTGCAATGGACCTCCCCCTGACCCCGGCCATCGCCGGGGTCACGCGATTCCGGTTCCCCTTGCCCCGCCGGTGGCCCCAAAGGCCGCCGGCCAGCGCCCGCCCGCCCCAAGGCGGGCGCTTCTCGCCCGCCCGGGCAGGCGCCGGCCTCTGGCATGGCTTCTGGCTTCGGGTCCCGTGGCAACCCGGTCGCGACGGGCGGGGAAACGCAATGCGTTTCCTTCTCCGCCCTCCGCGGATGCATGCAGGCACCCGACACCCCGGTGACAGGGCAGCGGGCGGTCAGTAATCTGCCGCCCGGTTCCCATTGAAAGGTTCTGCCCATGGTCGGCTGGCCCGCCGTTACCGCCTTTGCGGCCGTTGTCCTTGCCGTGCTGTCGGTGGTGGGCAAGCCGCGGCTTCGCATCCCTATGCGCGCCGGCGCGGCGGGCAGCGCCCTTCTGTGCGCCGGTTTCCTGGCCGGCCCGCCTTTTGAGGTGATTGCCGGCGGCTGCGTGATGGCGCTTCTGGCCGGGCTGGTGCTGCTGATGATCCGCGACGGCCTCTGACCCGGCCCTCAGCCCGGCGGATTGTCGCGCCACAGCCGCCAGTTCAGCGCCGCTGCCACGCTCAGCCAGCCCAGATATGGCAGCAACAGAAGCCCCGCCACCCAGTCCAGCCCGAAGGCCTGCCAGATCAGCGCCGCGACCACCAGCCACAGCGCCGCCAGAACCGCCATCCCGGCGCCCTTCCGGTGCGCGCCGAAGAACACCGGCGTCCACAGCGTGTTCAGCGCGATCTGCGCCGCCCACAGCGCCAGCGCCAGCCCCGCCCCCGGCACGACGGCCAGCCGCGCGCCCGCCCAGGCGATCAGCACATAAAGCGTGGTCCAGACCACCGGAAAGGCCCAGTCGGGCGGGGTGAAGGAGGGCCGTTTCAGCCCGCGATACCAGTCGCCCGGCTGAAAGAAGACGCCCGACAGCGCAGCGGCCGCACAGGCCAGAAGGAAGGTCAGAAAGATCATCTCGCACGCCTCCGGGCAGAACCCCCGCCTGCAGAGTTAGTCCGAAACCCGCCCGCCGCAAGCCCGGCTCAGCGTTCGTTCCAGCCCTTGCCGGCGCGGATCGATGCCGCCGCCTTGTCGATCCGCGCGATGCGGGTGGCGGCCTGCTTGGGCCCGGTGACATGCAGCACCCAGGACCGCTGCCGCCCCGGTGTCAGAGCCGCGAAGGCCGCCGCAAGATCGGGGTCGCCGTCCAGCCGGTCCAGCAACTCGGCCGGCAGTTCAAGGTTTTCCTTGGCGGGCATCGGCACCCTTTGCCCCGCATCCTCGGCCGCCATCGCCGCCAGGAACAGCGCGCGCAGCGCCGGCGCCAGCCGCGCCACATCCGCCGGCCCCTTCACGCGGACCACCCGTGCCGCCTGCGTGTTCGCCCCCTGCAGGCCCAGAATACCTTCAGGATCGGGCAGAAGCGCGCCCTTGAAGAACATCAGCCGGCATTCGTCGCGGAAGGGCTGAAGGATTGCCACATTCGCCCCGCCATGCGTGAAACAGGGCTTGCCCCATTTCAGCGCCTCGCCCAGCCCGCATTCCAGCGCCAGCCCGCGCAGGGCCGCCATCTCGGCCCCCCAGCGGCCGGCGGCTGCGATATATCCTGCGACATCGGTCATGGTCACCTCCCCGGCCGACCACATTCCGCGCGACCGGCCTCTCCGTCAATCGGAACCCTTCCCAACTGTCCCGTTTTCCTGTATGCGCCCGCAATCTGCGACGTGAGGCCATGCCCCCGGCCACATGCAAAGGATAGGGGGCGGCGGCAATGGGGCCGCCATGCAAACGGAGGACCGGCAGGGGCCGGGATGCCTCCCTGAGGAACCGATATATGTTCAACGTTACCAAGAAATCCATCCAGTGGGGCAACGAAACGCTCACTCTGGAAACCGGGAAGGTTGCCCGTCAGGCCGACGGCTCGGTCATTGCCACGCTGGGGGAAACCTCGGTCATGGCGAACGTGACCTTCGCCAAGGCGCCGAAGCCGGGGCAGGACTTTTTCCCGCTGACCGTGCATTACCAGGAAAAATACTATGCCGCGGGCAAGATCCCCGGCGGCTTCTTCAAGCGTGAAGCCCGTCCGTCCGAGAAAGAGACGCTGACCTCGCGCCTGATCGACCGTCCCTGCCGTCCGCTGTTCGTCGAAGGCTTCAAGAACGAAGTCCTCGTGATGGCGACCGTTCTCAGCCACGATCTGGTCAACGATCCCGACATCGTCGCGATGATCGCCTCGTCGGCCGCGCTGACCATCTCGGGCGTGCCCTTCATGGGCCCGATCGGCGCCGCGCGCGTCGGCTTCTCGGCCGGCCAGTATGTGCTGAACCCCTCGGTCGATGACATGCAGGGCCTGCGCAACAACCCCGACCAGCGCCTTGATCTGGTCATCGCCGGCACCAAAGACGCCGTGATGATGGTGGAATCCGAAGCCTATGAGCTGACCGAAGAGGAAATGCTGGGCGCGGTGAAGTTCGGCCATGCCGCGATGCAGCCGGTGATCGACCTGATCATCGACTTCGCCGAAGAAGCCGCCAAGGAACCCTTCGACTTCCAGGCGCCCGACTACAGCGCGCTTTATGCCAAGGTCAAAGCGGCCGGCGAAGCGCAGATGCGCGCCGCCTTCGCCATCCGCGACAAGCAGGACCGCACCAACGCCATCTCGGCCGCCGTTTCGGCGATCAAGGGCGCGCTGTCGGAAGAGGATCTGGCCGACATCAACCTCGGCTCGGCGATCAAGAAGCTGGAATCGTCAATCCTGCGCGGCGACGTGGTGTCGAACGGCACCCGGATTGACGGCCGTGATACCAAAACCGTCCGCCCGATCGTCTGCGAAACCGGCATCCTGCCGCGCACCCATGGCTCGGCGCTGTTCACCCGCGGCGAAACGCAAGGCCTGGTCGTGACCACCCTTGGCACCGGCGAGGATGAGCAGATCATCGACGCCCTGCACGGCAACTCGCGCTCGAACTTCCTGCTGCATTACAACTTCCCGCCCTATTCGGTCGGCGAAGTGGGCCGCGTGGGTTCGCCCGGCCGCCGTGAAATCGGCCATGGCAAGCTGGCTTGGCGCGCGCTGCAGGCGGTTCTGCCGGCCGCGACCGACTTCCCCTACACCATCCGCGTGGTGTCCGAGATCACCGAATCGAACGGCTCGTCCTCGATGGCGTCGGTCTGCGGCGGCTCGCTGTCGATGATGGATGCGGGCGTGCCGCTGAAGGCGCCGGTCGCCGGCGTGGCCATGGGCCTGATTCTGGAAGATGATGGCCGCTGGGCCGTGCTGACCGACATCCTTGGCGACGAGGATCACCTCGGCGACATGGACTTCAAGGTTGCCGGCACCGCTGCCGGCATCACCTCGCTGCAGATGGACATCAAGGTTGCGGGCATCACGCCCGAGATCATGGAGCAGGCACTGGCGCAGGCCAAGGACGGCCGCCTGCACATCCTCGGCGAGATGGGCAAGGCGCTGTCGGCCCCGCAGGGCTTCAGCGAATACGCCCCCAAGATCGAGACCATGCAGATCCCCACCGACAAGATCCGCGAAGTGATCGGCTCGGGCGGCAAGGTCATCCGCGAAATCGTCGAAGTGTCGGGCGCCAAGGTCGATATCAACGACGACGGCGTGATCAAGATCGCCTCGAACGACCAGAAGGCCATCAAGAAGGCCTATGACATGATCTGGTCGATCGTCGCCGAACCCGAGGAAGGCCAGATCTACACCGGCAAGGTGGTGAAACTGGTCGATTTCGGCGCCTTCGTGAACTTCTTCGGCAAGCGCGACGGTCTGGTGCACGTCTCCCAGATCGCCAACAAGCGCCTGAACCACCCGAATGAGCTTCTGAAGGAAGGTCAGGAAGTGAAGGTCAAGCTTCTGGGCTTCGACGACCGCGGCAAGGTGCGCCTTGGCATGAAGATGGTCGATCAGGAGACCGGTGAGGAAATCACCGAGAAGAAGGAAAAGGAAGAGGCCGCAGAAGGCTAAGCCCTTCCGCCCGATCCATGCTACAACAAGGCCCCGGAGCGATCCGGGGCCTTTTTCGTGGGCGCCATGGATGTGACCGTCATCACCGTCGCTTACCACAGCTTCGGCGTGCTGCCGCAGATGGCCGCCAGCCTGCCCGAAGGGGTGCCGCTGGTCATCGTCGATAACGGCGCCGATGACGGGCTGCGCGACTGGGCGGCGGGGCAAGGCATCCGGCCGATCGTGGCGCCCCGCAACCTTGGTTTCGGCGTGGCCTGCAATCTGGCGGCGGCGGGGGTGCAGTCAGACCTTCTTCTGTTCCTGAACCCCGATGCGCAACTGGAGCCGGGCTGTCTTGCCGCGCTGGTCGCGGCGGCGGAGCGCTGGCCGAACGCCGTCGGTTTCGGGCCGCTGCTGGTTCCGCCCGGTGGAAGGGTGGGCTTCAAGCGCCGGACGGCCCTTGCGCCGCTTGACCGCTTCGCGCCCCGCGGCCTGCCCGAAACCGACGCACGGGTGCCGGTTCTCTCTGGCGCGGCGATGATGGTGCGCCGGCAGGCCTTCGAAGCGGCGGGCGGGTTTGACCCTGACCTGTTCCTGTATTTCGAGGATGACGACCTTTCGCTGCGCCTGCGCGCCCGGGGCGGCAGCCTGATGGTGGTGCCCGCCGCCCGTGCCCGCCACACCACCGGCGGCAGCACCCCCGCGACGCCGGCCCTGCGCCGCCTGCGCGGCCGGCATTTCATGCGGTCCTATCTGCACGCCGCCCGCAAGCACCGCCTGCCGCTGCCCTGGCTTTCGGCCCTGCTGGGCACGCTGGCCGCCGTGCTGAACCGCCGCATCCTGACCAGCGCCCCCCACCGTTCCTTTACGGCAGGTCGCCTGATCGGGCTGTGGCAGGCTGGAGTCCGCCGGAAATAGCCGCCGGGCCCGGCAGTTCCATGCCTGAGGCAAAACGGCATCTTTACACCCTCAGGTTGCGGTCTCTAGCTGCCGCCATGCAACGAGTTCCCGTGTTCCTGATCAACCTTGACCGCTCCCGCGAGCGGCTGGAGCGTATGGCCTACCGGCTTGACCACGTCGGCCTGGAATGGACGCGCATTCCCGCCATCGACGGCGCCGAAGCCCTGCGCGCCGGCTGCCCCGACTATGACCCGGCCGGCGCCATCCGCGCCGGCGGCCGCGCCCTGCGCCCCGGCGAAGTTGGCTGCTACCTCAGCCATCTTGAGGCCGCGCGACAGGTGGCGGCCGGCGGCTGCACCTGGGGTCTTGTGCTTGAGGATGACGCCAACCTTCCCGCCGACATGGCGCTGCGCCTTGATGCGCTGATCGGCGATCTACCCGATACCGTCGATCTGGTGAACCTCAGCCGCCGGCCGCGTCACCGCATCTCGCCGCTCAGCCCCCGCATCGGTCTGGTGCAGGCGCATTACTTCCCGGTCACCACCACCGCGCTTCTGTGGCGGGCCGATGCCGCGCGCGCCTTCTGCACCGCCGGCCGGCCGATCCGGCTGCCGGTCGATCTGTTCCTGCAGGAATTCATGACGCAATCGGGGCGCGGCGCGGCATATCTTTTGCCTCCGGTTCCGCCGGATGATAGCCAAAGCGTCATCTACACCGGGCGCCGCAGCGGCGGTGTGCCCCACCGGGCGCGCTATCACCTCAAACGGCTTGCCCGCCTGCTACGGAACCGATGGAACATGATCAGGACTTCGGCATGACGGCCGCCGCCCCGAAGGTTTTCACCTTCTACCAAAGCAATATTCCCGCCGCCGTCCTGAAAGGCCAGAAGGCCGTCTTCGACCACCTCGGCATCGAACTGGTGCAGATGCAGGACGACAGGACCGGGCACGGCGAATGGATCGAGAGCATCCTTGCGCCCAAGGGTGATGACATCGTGGTCATCGCCGACATTGACGCCTTTCCGCTGAACCGCGCCGCCTTTGACCGCGCGGTGGAGCAGGCGGCCGCGGGCGCGCTTGTGGGGCTGGCGCAGGTGGCCAACCACAAGGATCCCGGCCGCATCTATGCCGGCCCGATGTTCATGGCGGTCCGCCGCAGCCTGTATCACGACCTTGGCGCACCGCCGATGACCCGCTCGGCCACGGGCGACGTGGCGCAGGCGCTGACCGACCGCGCCCTCGCCGCCGGCCGGCCGCTGTCGCTGATCGCGCCGCGCTTTGCCATCCAGCCGAAATGGGCGCTGGCCGATCAGGGCGTCTTCGGCATCGGCACCTTCTATGGCGAGATGGAGTTCTTCCACCTGTTCCAGTCGCGCAAGCGTAACTCGATCGCCCTGTTCGAGGCTGTCGCCCAAGGCACCATCACCGGCCGCCACGACTTCGCCCGCTACATCGGGATCATGACCCCGAAGAAACGCTTCAGCCTGTTCTGAAGGCGAAAGCCCCGCCGGTGGCGGAATTTGCCGTAGCCGGAAGCAGCTTTCTGCTACGGCAAGACATTTTGTCGTAGCGCTGAGCATCTTGCCGTAGTTGTCGTGCTTGGAATGCCGCCTGGAATACGACAAGCTTGATTGTCGTATTCACGACTGCTATTCCCGAAGTTGTCGAACGTATTCTTGCGCCCGGAGCATGACAAGTGATGCAGGATCGCCTGAAGGGCGCCGTTGACTATCACTACGGCCAGTTTCCGCCCCAAAATCTGCGGTTCGACGAACTGCTTGATCCGGTCAGCGATGCCGCCGCCGCGATATCGCGTTACGACCAGATGCTTGCCTCGATGCACAACAGCGAGATACTGCTGGCGCCGCTTCGAAATCAGGAGGCCGTCGTTTCCTCGCGCATGGAGGGAACGATTTCGACCCTTGATGAGGTGCTGCGGATCGAAGCCGAAGGGGCCGAAGCGGACGGCGACGCCTTCCAGCATTCCCGCAGCGAAGCGGTCGAGACATTTCTGTACACACGGGCCCTGCAGCGCATTCAGCGCGAGATTGAAGCCGGGCGACCGTTGTCCGAATTTCTGATCCGGCAGGCGCATCAGATTCTGCTGTCCTTTGGACGTGGCGCGACCAAGTCGCCCGGCCGCTACAAGACCGAGCAGAACTTCATCGGTGCAAGGCGCAGCACGGTCTCTTTCGTCCCGATCAGCCCCGAGGCATTGCCGTCAGGCATGGAAGCTCTCATGGCCTTCATCAGGGACGCGCCGGTCAACCGGCTTCTGAAGGCCGCCATCGCGCATGTCGAGTTCGAGGCCTTGCACCCGTTCAAGGACGGCAACGGACGGATCGGACGCATGCTGATCACCCTGATGCTTTGGACGTCTGGACTGATCCGCCAGCCACATTTCTACGTCAGCTCCTACTTTGAACGAAACCGCGAGGACTACATCGACATGATGCGGCAGGTCTCGGCCGAGAACGCCTGGACCGAATGGTGCGTCTTTTTCCTGCACGGGTTGCGGGATCAGGCAGAGCGCAACATCCTTGTCGCCGGCCGTATCTTCGACCTTTACGAAGGCATGAAGCTGCGCTTCCGGGATGAGCTGAAAAGCGAATGGGCTATCGAGGCGCTGGATTTCATGTTCGCAAATCCCAGCTTCAAGAACAGCAAGTTCACAAACCATGGCCGCATACCGCCCCACGTTGCCGCCAGCATGACGCGCAAGCTGCGTGAAGCGGGAATTCTCTCGCAGATCGTGCCGGGCTCGGGCCGGCGGCCGGCGATCTATGGATTTGAGCCGCTGATTGCGATCATCCGGGAAGAATCGGAAGAGTAGAAGCGAAAGCCCCGCCGGTGGCGGGGCTTTGCGTTTCTTAGACCGGCCGCTTGGCGAACCGCAGGTAGGGCAGCTTGATGTCCAGCTCGCCGAACTTGGCCTTGGCATCGTCGGTGGAAACCGACAGCGCCACGATCACGTCCTGGCCGGGCACCCAGTTGGCCGGGGTGGCGAAGGGCACGCCGTCGGTGGCCTGCACCGCATCCAGCGCCCGCAGGATTTCCGCAAAGTTGCGGCCCACCGACATCGGATAGGTCATGGTCAGCCGCACCTTCTTGTCCGGCCCGATGATGTAGACCGTCCGCACCGTGGCCGAGTTCGCCGGCGTGCGGCCCTCGGTCGGCAGATAGAAATCGGCCGGCAGCATGTCATAGGCCTTCGACACGGTCAGCGAGGTATCGTCGATGATCGGGAAATCGGCGGGGCTGCCCGAAAACGCCTCGATGTCGCGCTTCCATTTCTCGTGGTCGGCCACCGAGTCGACCGAAACGCCGATCACCTTGGTCTTGCGCTTGGCCCATTCCGGCGCCAGCTGTGCCACGGCGCCGAATTCGGTCGTGCAGACCGGGGTAAAGTCGCGCGGGTGGCTGAAGATGATCGCATAGCCGTCGCCCAGCCAGTCGTGGAACCGGATGGTTCCGGCGGTGGATTCGGCGGTGAAATCGGGGGCGGTGTCGTTGATGCGGATGCCCATGGCACTCTCCTTCGGGAATCTGTCCGGGGGCAGATATAGCCAGTCCGGAACGATGTTTCACCTGTTGCCGGACCTCTGCCGCAAAAGAATGACGTTATGCTGCCGGTCAGCCCCCGGGTGGAACGCTTTCCCTGTTGCCGCCGGTCGGCGCAGAACGGCGCGCACCGGACTAATTTGATCAAATCTTGCGCCAAACGACTTGCGTCCGGGCGTCGGCGCTGCCACCTTGCCGCCGGCAAACACCGGAGGCCGCCATGATCATCCGCCGCGAATTCTACATCAACGGGGCATGGGTTGCCCCAGCCACCCCGCGCGACTGCACCGTCATCAACCCCTCGGATGAAGAGCCGGTGGCGATCATCTCGCTGGGCGATCAGGCCGATACCGATGCCGCCGTCGCCGCCGCCAAGGCCGCCTTCCCCGGCTGGGCCGCCACCCCGCCCGCCGAACGCCGCGCCGCCGTGGTCCGCATTCTGGAGCAGTATGAGGCCCGCAAGGAAGAACTGGCCCGCGCCATCAGCCTGGAAATGGGCTCACCCCTGAAACATGCGCGCGAACAGCAGGCGCCCTGCCTGCCCTGGCATACGAAGAACTTCCTGACCGCCTTCGACCATATCGAATGGGTGCGCCCCCTTGGCCCCCACGCCCCGAACGACCGCATCTCGATGGAACCCATCGGCGTCGTCGGCCTGATCACGCCGTGGAACTGGCCGATGAACCAGATCGCGCTGAAGGCCATTCCGGCGATTCTGGCCGGCTGCACCTGCGTGCTGAAACCGTCCGAGGAATCGCCCCTGAATGCGATGATCTTCGCGGAATTCTGCCATGATGCCGGCCTGCCCCCCGGGGTCTTCAACCTGGTGAACGGTGACGGCGCGGGCGTGGGCAGCCAGTTGTCCACCCACCCGGATGTGGAAATGATCTCGTTCACCGGATCGACCCGCGCCGGCCGGGCCATCTCCAAGTCCGCGGCCGAGACGCTGAAGCGCGTCACGCTGGAACTGGGCGGCAAGGGCGCCAACGTGATCTTCGCCGATGCCGACGACCGCGCCGTTGAACGCGGCGTGCGTCACCTGATGGACAACACCGGCCAGTCCTGCAACGCACCCTCGCGCATGCTGGTGGAACGCCCGATCTACGACCGCGCCGTTCAGATCGCCGCGCAGGTCGCCGAAAGCATCAAGGTCGGTCCGGCGGGCGAAGAGGGCGACCACATCGGCCCCGTGGTGAACAAGCGCCAGTGGGACCAGATTCAGGGCTATATCCAGAAGGGGATCAGCGAGGGCGCCCGTCTGGTCGCCGGCGGTCCCGGCCTGCCCGAAGGCTTCAACCGCGGCTTCTATGTGAAACCCACCATATTCGCCGATGTCGTGCCTGGCATGACGATTGAGAAAGAGGAAATCTTCGGCCCGGTTCTGGCGATGATCCCCTTTGAGGGCGAGGAAGAGGCTATTCGCATCGCCAATGACACGCCCTACGGCCTGACCAACTATGTTCAGTCGCAGGACGGCGCGCGGCGCAACCGGATGGCGCTGCGCCTGAAATCCGGCATGGTGCAGATGAACGGCAAAAGCCGCGCCGGCGGGTCGCCCTTCGGCGGGGTCAAGGCCTCGGGCCGGGCGCGCGAAGGCGGCATCTGGGGGCTGGAAGAGTTTCTGGAAGCCAAGGCGATTTCCGGCTGGGACCCCTCGGCGGAGTGAACCGCCCGCGACTGACCAAGGCCCCGAAGCGCGACTTCGGGGCCTTTCTCTTTGTGCGCCTGCGCGCGGTGGCGCCGGATCGGCGGCATTCGGTGCGTTCGGGGATGTAGACGGAAGGAAGACGGAAAGAAGACGCCGGAAAGACACCCGCAAGACGCTTCGAAAACTTGACACATATGTCGATTTTGGCTCTGCTGCCCCCATATTCGGCCGGAGTAAGCCCATGAGCCAGCATCCCCGCCTGCTTTCCCCCCTGCAACTGCGCGGCCAGACCCTGCGCAACCGCATCGTCTTCGGCGCCCATACCAACAACATGTCCGACATGGGGCTTCCCGGCCCTCGGATGGAAAATTACCTTGTGGAACGGGCACTTGGCGGCGCGGCCATGGTGGTCTGCGAACCGGTTCCGGTCCACCGCACCGGGGTTCTGACGCGCGGCAACCTGGCCTGGGAAAGCGATGAGATCATCAAGCCTTTCCAAAGGGTTACCTCCCGCATTCAAGAGGCGGGGGCCGTCGCCATCCAGCAGCTTTACCACGTCGGCGCCCATGGCGATTCCGACCTGTCGTTTCAGCCCCACTGGTCCCCATCCGGCGGACCCAGCTACCACGATTCGGACGGCTCTCACCGCATGACCGAGGCCGAGATTGATGAGCTTCTCGCCGCCCATCTGGCCGCCGCCAAAAGGGCAAAAGCCTGCGGATATCAGGGGGTTGAGGTTTGGGCCGCCTATCATTCGCTGATCGACCAGTTCTGGACGCCGTGGTCGAACACCCGCGATGACCGCTGGGGCGGCAGCCTTGAAAACCGCACCCGCTTCTCACGCAGCCTGATCGAAAACATCCGCCGCGCCTGTGGCGAGGATTTCATCATCGGTCTGGCGATCAGCTATTCCCCCGCCTACGAAGTGACGCTGCAGGCAGAATCTCTGTGCGAAATCATCGCCTTGCACGATGCCACAGGTCATGTCGACTATGTCACCTGCGGCGCCGGCAGCTATCTGGAGTTCGAGGCGATCATCCCGCCCTTCACCCATGCCGAAAAGCTGACCACGCCGATGACGGCGCAGCTTAAGGGAATCGTAAGACATGCGGTGATAACCTCGGAGGCTGGCGTCAGAACGCCCGAGAATGCCGAAACCATCCTCTCCGCCGGCGAGGCCGATCTTGTCTCCATCGTCCGCGGCCAGATCGCCGACCCGCATCTGGCCCGCAAGGTTACCGAAGGCCGCGCGGAAGACATTCGCGGCTGTATTTCCTGCAACCAGATGTGCTGGGGCCGCCGGTCGCGAGACTACTGGATTTCCTGCCTGATCAACCCTTCGGCCGGGCGGGAATGGGAATGGGGTGGCGACCGCTTTACCCCCGCCGAAACCCCGCGTCCGGTGCTGGTGGTGGGGGCCGGCCCCGCGGGGCTGGAGGCGGCGCGGGCAGCGGCGGAACGTGGGCATACCGTTGAAATCGTTGAAGCTTCTGGCCAGATCGGTGGCCAGTTCCGGCTGGCCGGCCTGCAACCGCGGCGTGCACAGATCCTCGATCTGATGGATTGGTATGAACGGCAGTTCACAAAGCTTGGCGTGACCCTGCGACTGAACGCCTTTCTGGATGCCGATGAAATCGCCGCCCATCCCGCCGATACCGTCATCCTTGCCACCGGGTCGCTGCCGGATGAGACGGGCTTTCAGCGCTGGTTGCCGCATCTGCCGGCCTTGCCCGGCATTGAAACCCCCGGCGTCTGGTCGCCCGAAGCCGTCATGCGGCGTGAGGCGCGGCTGGGCGATGCCGTGGTGGTCTATGACGAAGGGTCGAACTGGCGGGGGGTGGGCACGGCCTGGGCCCTGGCCGAACGCGGGCATCAGGTGACCATCGTCACCCCCGAAGCCTTTGTCGGAAAAGAGATTTTCCGCACCGCAGCCGATGGCGCCGCCCGCCGCGCGCTGGCCCGTCTGGGCGCGCGTTTCCTGACCGAACATTGCCTGACCCGCTGGCACGGCAACGGCGTGACGGTGCGCAACCTGCTGACCGGGGCCGTGGAAACCCTGCCGGCCAGCGGCCTTGTCATGGCCACGACGAACCGCGCCTTCGACCCCTGGCCCGAGACTTTCCCCGGCAAGGCGACCCACCGCATCGGCGATTGCGCGGCGCCCCGGCTGGCCGCCTATGCCTTCCACGAAGGCCGCAAACTGGCGCTGAGCCTGTAAAAAACCGCGCCCCGGCTGGGGCGCGGCCTGAATGATCCGCGAAGGATCAGCGGTAGGGATAGCCCGCCTTGTCCATGGTCTCGGCGTATTTCTTGAACGCCTCGACCACCTTGCCGGCGCGGGGCGAGGAACCGGCGACCTCATCCCAGAAGCCCTTGGAATCGGCCACGACGGTGGCCCATTCCTCGGCCGGAAGGGCAGTCAGTTCCATCTTCTCGCCCTCGACCCGCAGCTTGGCCTCGCCGCCCCAATACCAGACGTTGCGGTAATAGTGCGACTGGTCGATGGTGATCTTGAACAGCTCCTGCAGATGCGGCGGCACCTTCTGCCAGCTGGCGGTGTTGGCGAAATAGCTGCCGAACCACGCCCCGGTGACCGAGTTGGTCAGCGCGTATTTGCAGACATCGGCCCAGCCGACCTCATAGGCTTCGGTAAAGCCGCACCATGCCACGCCGTCCAGCTCGCCGGTCTGCATCGCGACTTCCACGTTGTCCCACGGGATCGTCACCGGCACGAGACCGTATTTCGACAGGAACTTGCCCGCCGTCGGCACGCCGAAGACGCGCAGGCCCTGCATGTCGGCCAGGCTGCGGATCGGCTTGTCCACGGTGAAGATGTGCAGCGGGTCCCAGGCGCCGGCCGACAGCCAGGTGACGTTTTCGACCTCGGAATAGGCCTCTTCCCAGATTTCCTTCAGCCCGTAATACCGAAACAGCGCCGGCACATCGAGGCTGTAGCGGGTGGCGAAGGGGAAGTAGCCGCCGAAGACCGCGATATCGACGGGCGAGGCCATGGTGGCCTCATCCGACTGAACCGCGTCGATCGTGCCGCTTTGCAGGGCGCGGAACAGGTCGGCCGTGGGAACAAGCTGGTCGGCGTAATACAGCTCGATCTCCATCTCGCCGTTGGCGGCGGCGTTGAAGGCGTCGATCTGCGGCTTGATCACATGGGCGCCAAGGGGGGCACCCGAATAGGTCTGAAGCCGCCATTTGATCGGGCCGCTTTGCGCGTTGACATAGGGCGCGGCCAGCGTGGCGCCAGCCACCGCCCCCACGCCGACCCCTGCCTGCCGCAGGAAGTTCCGGCGGGTCGCAAGGATGCGCTCCGACGGCGTCTGGGGTTTCTTGTCTTCGGTCATGTCGTCCTCCTGTCAGGATTGGGGCCTTCTTCAGGGCCCGGGGGTTCAGCCTTTGACGTTCATGTGTTCTGGCAGCCACAGCGCGATCTGGGGAAAGATCATCAGCAGCACGATGGTCAGGGCCATGATGGCTGCGAACGGCCAGATCGAGCGGTAGATATCGACCAGGGTGATCTCCTTCGGCGCAAGCGAGCGCATCAGGAACAGGTTGTAGCCGAAGGGCGGCGTGATGTAGGCGATCTGGCAGGTGATGGTGTAAAGGATGCCATACCAGATCAGCTGATTGTCAAAGCCCAGGTCCAGGCTTGCCACCAGCGGGATGTACAGCGGCGCCACGATGACCAGCATCGCCGTGTCGTCCAGGAACATCCCCAGCAGCAGGAAGCTCAGCTGCATCATGATGATGATGGTCCAGGGCGAAAGCTCCCACCGGGTCAGGAACAGGCTTTCGATGGCCTTCACCGCGCCCAGCCCGTCAAAGACCGAACCAAAGGCCAGCGCCGCCAGGATCAGCCACATGAACATGCAGGATACGGCCAGCGTCTTCATCGAGGTTTCGCGGATCAGCCGCCAGGAAAAGCGGCCCTTCACCGCCGCGGCCAGCGTGGCGCAGGTGGCCCCCACGGCCGAGCTTTCGACAAGGCTGGTGATGCCGAAGACGAAAAGCCCGGTCATGAAGATGAAGATGGCAAAGGGAATGATGCCCGCCTTGGCCAGCGCCAGCTTTTCCATGAAGGGCATCGACAGTTCCTCGGCCGGAACCGGCGGCGCCAGCTTGGGGTTCAGCTTGGCGCGGATCAGGATGTACAGGATGAAGAGCCCCGCCATCAGCAGGCCCGGGAACACCCCGGCGAACCACAGCTTCGACACCGGCTGACGCGCGATCATGCCGTAAAGCACCAGCACGACCGAGGGCGGAATCAGGATACCCAGAGATGAGCCGCCCTGCACCACGCCCGAAATCAGCACCTTGTCATAGCCCCGCCGCAGCATCTCGGGCAGTGCGATGGTGGCGCCGATGGCCATGCCGGCCACCGAAAGCCCGTTCATCGCCGAGATGATGACCATGACCAGAATCGTCCCGATGGCCAGCCCGCCCGGCACCCGGCCGAACCAGACATGCATCATCTTGTACAGGTCTTCGGCAATGCCCGATTCCGCCAGGATGTAGCCCATGTAGATGAACATCGGCAGCGTCAGCATGGCGTACCAGTTGAACAGCTTGAACACCTGGTTGTAGGGCAGCTCGATGGCGCCGTTGCCGTAAAGCAGAAGCGCGGCGCCCGCCGCGACAAAGCCGATGGCGGCGAAAACCCGTTGCCCGGTGACCAGCAAGAGGGCCATCGAGGCAAACATCAGAAGCGCGATCATTTCATAGGACATCAAAGGCGCTCCCCGCGCAGGGTGGCGATGTGCTTGAAGATCAGCGCGAAGGCCTGCAGCAGCATCAGGACAAGGCAGGCGGTCAGCAGCGCCTTGATCGGGATGACCGAGGGGTTCCAGATCGAGAAGCGGCGCTCACCCGTCTGGATCGCGTATTGCAGGGACGAGATGCTGCCGGCCAGCATGACGCCCAGATAGAAGATCAGGCAACCCACGGTAAACAGGTCCATCTTGGCCTGCCCGCGTTCCGAAAGATGGGCGTACCACAGGTCCATGCGGACATGTTCGTTGTTCTTCAGCGTCATCGGCCCGCCCATGAAGTAATAGGCGGCCAGCGTGAACTGCGTCAGCTCGATCGCCCAGTGAACCGGCATGTTCAGCACGTTGCGGGTGATCGCGTCAAAGATCAGCACCGCCCCCATCACGAAGATCAGCGAGGCCGCCAGATAGCCCGTCAGATCCGAGATCTTGTCGGTGATGCGCACATAGGCGCGGATTATGCCGGGCATCTGCAACTCCGGTCCCGATGCCGGTGGTCGGTTAGTGCCATACTTCCACTCCCATATTGGTCAGGGCCTCTTTGTGCCCCTTGTCCAGTTGTCCGTCGCTGATGATCAGGTCGATCTCGGCGCAGGTGCAGACGGCAAAGGCGGCATGCCGTCCGAATTTCGTGGCATCGGCCAGAACCGTCAGGCTGCGGGCGTTGCCGATCATGGCGCGGGCGACCTGCGCCTCGTCATGGCTGGCATCCATGGCGCCCGATGCCGGGTCGATGGCCGCAACGGTGATCACCGCCCGGTCGGCGCGAAAGCCGCGCAACTGCTCCAGCGCCGCGGCGCCGGTGGTCTGGGCATTGTCGCCGCCATAGCGCCCGCCCAAGAGGTAGATCGCCGCGTCCGAGCCTGACTGCACCAGACGCTCGGCCAGACGGCAGGAATTGGTGATGATGGTCAGCCCCGGAATGGCGGCCAGCGTTTCGGCCGCAGCAAGGGTGGTCGATCCGGTGTCGATGAACAGCGTCTCGCCCGCCTCGACCGCATCGCCCAGCCGCCGCCCGATGCGCGCCTTGGCGGTGGCCGCGGTGCCCAGCCGTTCGGAAAAACTGCCCTCGGCGATCAGCCGCGGGCGCCGCGCGCCGCCATGCACCTTCTGCACCCGGCCGTCTTCGGCCAGAAGCGACAGGTCGCGGCGGATCGTCTCGGTCGAGACATCAAATCGCATCGCAAGCTCATCCACCGACACTTCTCCCTCGCGCCGGATCATTTCGTCGATCTGAAGCTGTCGTTCGTGCGGCTTCATCGGTTCTCCTGCATAGCCCATCGCCCAAAGCGGGTTACGTCAACAAAAATTTTCAGAGCAGCGCGCGAAGAAAGTTTTGTTTCAGCCGGTTTTCACGGGGGCCCTGTGCCGAAGCTTGACATAAATGCCCGAATAGTCAATTCATGATGAAAACCACAGGACAACATGATGGCGCAGACCGCCGGAACTGCCCAGGAACGCGGCAACCCCCCGGTTTTTGACGTGGCGGTAATCGGTGCCGGCGTGGTCGGCGCGGCGCTGGCGCGGCAATTCACATTGGACGGCGCGCGCGTCGTGGTGCTGGAAAAAGCGGCGGATGTGCTGGATGGCGCGTCCAAGGGCAACAGCGCGATTCTGCACACCGGGTTTGACGCCCCCGAAGGCTCGGTCGAGTTGGCCTGCATCCGCGAAGGCTATGCCGCCTATCTGGACATCCGTCAGCGGCTGGGCCTGCCCCTGATCCGCGCCGGCGCCATGGTGCTGGCGTGGACCGATGAAGAGGCGGCGGAATTGCCCAAGCTGATGGCGCAGGCCCATGCCAATGGCGTGGGCGACATCGCGCCGCTGACCGCCGCCGCCGCGCGGGCGCTGGAACCCGCCCTCTCGCCCGCCCTGCGGGGCGGCTTCCGGGTGCCGGGGGAATACCTGATCGACCCGTGGTCGGCCGCCCATGGCTATCTGTTGCAGGCGCTGGTCAACGGTGCCGTGCTGATGCGCAGCGCCGAGGTGTTGTCGGGCCATCGGGCCGACGGGCGCTGGCAGATTGAAACCGCCGCCGGGCCGGTGGCCGCCAATCTGGTGATCAATGCCGCGGGCCTTTGGGGCGATGTGGTGGACCGTCGGCTGACCGGGCAAAGCTGGTTCACCATCCGCCCGCGCAAGGGGCAGTTCGTGGTCTATGACAAGCCGGCGGCGGCGCTGGCGGGCCATATCCTGCTGCCGGTGCCGAACAAGATCACCAAGGGCGTCGTGGTCTGCCGCACCGCCTTTGGCAACCTGCTGGTCGGCCCCACGGCGGAAGAACAGGAAGACCGCACGCATGCCGTTCTGGACCGGGCGACCATGCAGGCGCTGGTGCGGCGCGGCGAGGAAATTCTGCCGGCGCTGGCGGGGCATGAGGTGACGGCGATCTACGCCGGCCTGCGCCCCGCGACCGAAGAAAAGGAATACCGCATCCGCACCGATCTGGCCGAGGGGTATATCTGCGTCGGCGGCATCCGCTCTACCGGGCTGTCGGCGGCGCTGGGCATCGCCGCCCATATCGCGCGGCTGGCGGGGCGGGGGGATGCGCCGCTGGCCGATCCGCTCTGGCCCGAAATGCCGGCGCTTTCGGACGAAGACCTGCGCGACTGGCGCAAGCCCGGCCACGGCGGCATCCTGTGCCATTGCGAGATGGTGACGCGGCGCGAGGTCGAGGCGGCGCTGCAAGGCCCGCTGGCCGCGCGCAGCATGGGCGGGCTGAAGCGGCGGACCCGGGTGACGATGGGGCGCTGTCAGGGTTTCTACTGCTCGGCCGAACTGGCGCAGGTGACCGAGGGGCGTCTGGCGCAGCCCATGCTGGGGGGTGACGATGGAAACGGCTGATGTCGTGATCGTCGGCGCCGGCCCCGCCGGCCTTGCCGCGGCTGCCGAACTGCGCCGTCTGGGCGTGCCGCGTGTAGTGGTGCTGGAGCGTGAGGCCGCGGCGGGCGGCATTCCGCGGCACTGCGGCCACTATCCCTTTGGCATGCGGGAATTTCACCGCGTGCTGCGCGGGCCGGATTATGCCGCGCTGCTGGTGGCCGGTGCCACGGCGGCGGGGGCCGAAATCCGCACCCGCACCAGCGTTACCGCCCTGCATCCGGGCGGGCGGCTGGAACTTACCGGGCCTGAAGGGCTGGGCGAAATCGCGGCCCGGGCGGTGCTGCTGGCGACCGGGGTGCGCGAAACCAGCCGGGCGCAGCGGCTGATCGGCGGCGAAAAGCCGGGCGGCGTCCTGCCCACCGGCGCGCTGCAGGGCATCGTCTATCTGAACGGCCAGCGCCCCTTCCGCCGCCCGGTGATCCTCGGGTCGGAACTGGTGGCCTTCTCGGCGCTGCTCACCTGCCGCCACGCCGGTATCCATCCCGTGGCGATGGTGGAACCGAATGCCCGCATCACAGCCCGCAGCCCGGCGGTCTGGCTGGCCCGTCTGATGGGCGTGCCAGTGATGACGGCCAGCGCGATTGACCGGGTTCTGGGGCGCGACAGGGTGGAAGAGGTGGTGGTGCAGCGCTCCGGAGGGCCGCAGCATCTGGCCGCCGACGGGGTGATCGTGACCGGCGCCTTCCGACCCGAGGCGACGCTTTTGCGCGCCAGCCATCTTGAGGTGGATGCAGGTTCGGGCGGGCCGGTGATCGACCGCTGGGGGCGCCTGTCGGACCCGGCCTATTTCGCCGCCGGCAACCTGTTGCGCGCCGTCGAAACCGCGGGGTGGAGCTGGGCCGAGGGGCAGCGGGCGGCGCGGGCCATCCATGCCGCGCTGGCCGGACGCCTGCCCGCGCCGGGCGGGTTGCGGCTGCAGCTGGAGGGCGCGGCGATCAAGCTTGCCCTGCCGCAGGTGCTGGTGGGCGGCCCGGCGGGCGATGGCGCGGCAGATCATCTGCAACTGCGGCTGAACCGGGCGGCGAAGGGCCGGCTGCGGCTGATGCAGGACGGCGCCTGTCTGGTCGAACGGCGGCTGAACGCCCTGCCCGAACGCCGCATCCGCCTGCCCATCCCCACGCTGCGCGGCGACGGCCCGCTGACCCTTGTGCTGGATGAGGCGCCATGACCCTTCCGCCGACCGTTCTGGCGATTGATCAGGGCACCACCAGCACCCGCGCCCTGCGCATGGGGCCGGACGGGCGGCTGCAGCCGGTGCTGTCCTTGCCCCATGCCCAGCATTACCCCGCGCCCGGCCATGTCGAACATGACGCCGATGAGCTTCTGTCCCATGTCGCCCGCTGTCTTGAGGCGGGGGGCGCGCTGCCCACGGGTCTGGCCAATCAGGGCGAAAGCTGTCTGGCCTGGGACGGGCGCGATGGCCGGCCGCTGGGCCGGGTGATCGTCTGGCAGGATGACCGCACCGCCCCCCTGACCGCCGCGATGGAGGCCGAAGGCGCGGGGGCCGAGGTGATGGCACGCGCCGGGCTGCCGCTGGACCCCTATTTCTCGGCCTCGAAACTGGGCTGGCTGGTGCGGAACCTGCCCGGCGCGGCCGATCTGGCGGCGCGCGGCCATCTGCGGCTGGGCACGACCGATGCCTTCTTTCGCGACCGGCTGACGGGGCGGTTTGAAACCGATGTGGCGACGGCCTCGCGCACCTCGCTGATGAACCTGGCGACCGGACAGTGGGATGAGGAACTCTGCCGGCTGTTCGGCGTGCCCATGGGCGCGCTGCCGGCCATCGGGCCGACCTCGGGCGATCTGGGCGGGCTGCCGGGGGGCGGCGCGCTGCGCGCCTCAATCGTCGATCAGCAGGCGGCGCTTTACGGTCATGGCTGCAGGGAACCCGGTGACGCCAAGGTGACCTTCGGCACCGGCGCCTTTGCCCAATGCGTGACCGGCGGCCTGCTGCGCCCCGACCGGCCGGGGCCGCTGCCCACCGTCGCCTGGCAGCGCGCCGGTCAGCCGGTGACCTATGCGCTGGATGGCGGCGTCTATGCCGCCGCGGCGGCGGTGAACTGGGCGAAAGGTCTGGGCCTGTTCGCGGGGTATGACGAGATTTCCGCCTTCGCCGCGCCTGCCGCGATTGACCGGGGCATCGCCTTTGTCCCGGCGCTGGCGGGGCTGGGCTGCCCGCACTGGAACCGGCAGGCGCGCGGGGCCTGGCTGGGGCTGGGTCTGGCCGAGGGGCGGGGCGACCTGATGCAGGCGCTGCTGGAGGGCATCGCCCTGCGCACGGCCGAGGTTCTGGCGGCCATGGCGGCGCTGCAGCCCTTTGGCGGGCCGGTTTCGCTGGATGGCGGGCTGTCGCGGAACCCCTATTTCACCGGCTTTCTGGCCGATGTCGCGGGCCATCAGCTGTTCCTTTCGGATGAGGCAGAGCTGACGGCCGCCGGTCTGGCCCGCATGGCGGCCGAGGCGGCGGGGATCGCCCTGCCCGATCACCGCTCAGGCCGCGCCCTGACCGGCGATGCCGTCGCCGCCTCTGCCCGCCACGCCCGCTTCACTGCCGCCCGCCGCGCGGTCGAGGGCTATGCGGCGGCCTGACCACGCGCTATGCGGGGGGCAGGAGGGGCCGATGACCGACGCCTTGAAGCAGGAACTGGCCAGCCGTGCCCAGGCTGAAGGCTTTGCCCGCATGGGCATCTGCGCGCCCGATGCCATTCCGCAGGCGGCGGCGCGGCTGGATGCGTTTCTGGCCGGGGGCATGCACGGCCAGATGGGCTGGATGGCCGAGCGCAGCCACTGGCGCGGCAACCCCGCCGCGCTGTGGCCCGAGGCCCAAAGCGTCATCATGCTGGCCGAGGTTTACACCCCCGAGGGCGATCCGCTGGCGGGGCTGGCCCGGCCCGACCGGGGCATCGTCAGCAGCTATGCGCAGGGCAAGGATTATCACGATCTGGTCAAGCGCCGGCTGAAGCGGCTTGGCCGCTGGCTGATCGACCGCGCGGGGGGGCAGATCAAGGTCTTCGTCGATACTGCCCCGGTGATGGAAAAGCCCTTGGCGCAGGCGGCGGGTCTGGGCTGGCAGGGCAAGCACACCAACCTTCTGGGCCGCGATCTGGGAAGCTGGTTCTTTCTGGGCGCCATCTTCACGACGCTGGACCTGCCCCGCGACGCGGCCGAGGTCAGCCATTGCGGCAGCTGCACCGCCTGCCTTGACGCCTGCCCGACGCGGGCCTTTCCGGCGCCCTACCGGCTGGATGCGCGGCGCTGCATTTCCTACCTGACCATCGAACATCGCGGGCCGGTGGATGAAGACCTGCGGGGCATGATGGGCAACCGGATTTACGGCTGCGACGACTGCCTTGCCGTCTGCCCGTGGAACAAGTTCGCGCAGGCCGCCAGCGAGATCGGCTATCAGCCCAAGGTCGGCCTGCCCGAACTGGCCGAGCTTGCGGCGCTGGATGATGCCGCCTTCCGCGCCCGCTTTGCCGGCAGCCCGATCAAGCGCATCGGCCGCGACCGCATGGTGCGCAACGTGCTTTACGCCATCGGCAATTCCGGCCTGCCGGCCCTGGCCGGGGCCGCCCGCCCGCTGGTGGATGACCCCGATCCCGCGGTCGCCGATGCCGCGCGCTGGGCGCTTAGCCGGCTTGCCGCAGCCGGTCGCGCAGCGCCGTGATCCGGTCGCGCAACTCGGCGATTTCCGCCGGCGGCATGCCGCAGGCCTCGATGATGCAGGCGGTCAGCGGCTGCACCTGATCCTGCAGGCCCCGCCCGTGATCCGTCAGCGCCACGCGGACCTGCCGTTCATCGGCGCCGTCACGGCTGCGCGCCACCAGGCCCTGCGCCTCCATCCGCTTCAGAAGCGGCGTCACGGTGTTCGATTCCAGGCCCAACGCCCGGCCAAGATCGCCGACGGTCTGCCCATCGGCCTGCCACAGGCTCAGCATCACCAGATACTGCGGATAGGTCAGCCCCAGTTTCTGCAGAAGCGGCGCATAGACCCGCTGCATCGCCTGATTGGCGGAATACAGCGCAAAGCAGATCATGTCGGGCAGGGTCGGGGACATCGGGGCACCTCTGCGCCAAGATAAATCGCGCGCGATACAATCGCAAGGGATTGACTCGGGGTGAGTCGGATGGTATTCAATCGCTCACGATTAAATCGCAAACGATGGAGATTGCTATGTCCGTTGACCCCAAATACTGGACCGAAGCGCAGGCCACCGGCGGTGGCCGCAACGGGCTGTCGAAACTGGCCGACGGCAAGCTGACCGTCACCATGGCCTCGCCCAAGGAACTGGGCGGCTCGGGCGCCGGCCACAACCCCGAAGAGCTGTTCGCGCTGGGCTATGCCGCCTGCTATCTGGGTGCCATGCGCTTCGCCGCGCAGTCGGAAAAGCTGGGCACGGTGCCCGATGATGCCACCGTCAAGGCCAAGGTCGGCATCGGCCCGCGCGCCGAGGGTGGCTTCGGTCTGGCGGTGGAACTTGAGGTTTCGCTGCCCGGCGTGGCGGCGGATGTGGCCGCGAAGATCGTCGAACGCGGGCATTTCATCTGCCCCTACTCGCACCTGACCCGCAACGGTCTGGCCGTGAAGACCACGCTGGCCTGACCGCGGAAACCCGCCGGTCCGGTCGGCCGGAACCGGCGGGCCGCCGCGCCGCGGCGGAAGATTGTCTTGGGCGGTGGCGGATTCGCCCTTACCTTGGGACGACCAAGCAAGGAGGCTGCCATGAAACATCTTGCAGATCACCGCAACACCAGCTCGGGCGCCCGCCTGCGCGAGTTCCTGCGCCTTGCCCGTGACCGCAGCGAAAGCGCCTGGACCAAGGCCTGGCAGCGCCCGATGGCGCGGCTGTCGAACCGCCGTCTGGTCGAGTTCGCCCGGATCGAGCGCGGCCGCGACGCGTGACGCGGTTGACAGAAGGCTGACACTGGCATAGCGGGCGGCTGGGGCGCGGGCCCCCGCCGCCTGCAGGCCTATGCCATGGTGAAGCCCCGCATTGCCGAACCGCTGAACCTTTCCGGCCGGGACGCACTGGCAACGCAGGCACCATGCACAGAACCCGGCGTTCGAAAGGGAACGCAGGATGACGACGACAAGATTACCGGGCCGCGAGGCGGCCAAGGCGCAGGCCAGGGCCCTGCGCGCGGCGCTGGAGGCCGAAGGGCGTGAGATCAGCCACTCGGCGGCGCTGGAACTGGTGGCCAAAAGCCACGGCATGCGCGACTGGAACACCCTCAGCGCCGCCATCGGCAACCGGCCCGATCCGGTGCTGCAACTGGGTCAGCTGGTGCAGGGCCGCTATCTGAAACAGCCGTTTCTGGCCGAGGTGGTGGGGCTGGTGCAACTGTCCGAAGGCCGGTGGCAGGTGACGCTGCAACTGGACCAGCCGGTGGATGTGGTCAGCTTCGACAGCTTTTCCAACTTCCGCAGCCGGGTGGTGGCGGTGATCGGGCCGGATGGCCGGTCGCCTGACACCACGTCGGACGGCGTGCCGCATCTGGTGCTGGACCTGTAATGCAAAGGGGGCGGCGGATGCCGCCCCCTTCCCGGTCTGCCGCCTGTCAGGCGCGGACCAGCTTTTCGTATTCGGTCGCCACGCGGCGGGTCAGGTCACCCACCTCGAAGGTATAATCGCCGATCTGGCCCACCGGCGTCACTTCGGCGGCGGTGCCGGTCAGCCAGCACTGTTCGAAATCTGCCAGTTCCTCGGGGCGGATATAGCGTTCATGCACGGTGATCTGCATGTCCTTCAGCATGCCGATCACCGTCTGCCGGGTGATGCCGTTCAGGATGCAGTCGGGATTAGGCGTATGCACTTCGCCGTCCTTGACGAAGAAGATGTTGGCCCCCGTCGCCTCGGCCACATAGCCGCGGAAGTCGTAGAAGAGCGCGTCCGAGCAGCCCTTCTCCATCGCGGCGTGCTTCGACATGGTGCAGATCATGTACAGACCCGCGGCCTTGGCGGCGGTGGGGATGGTTTCGGGGCTGGGCCGCTTCCACTTGGCGATGTCGAGCTTCGCGCCCTTCATCTTGGCGTCGCCGTAATAGGCGCCCCAGGACCAGCAGGCGATGGCCAGCCGCACCGGATTGCCAAGGCTGGCCACCCCCATCTCATCGCCCGCGCCCCGGAAGGCCACGGCGCGGATATAGGCGTCGGTCAGGCCGTTCGCTTTCAGCACCTCTTCCTTGGCCGCGTCGATCTGTTCGGCGGTATAGGGAATGGGCATGTCCAGCAGCCGGCCGGATTCCAGCAGCCGCAGCGAATGTTCGTGGCCCTTGAAGATCTTGCCGTTGTAGCAGCGCTCGCCCTCAAACACCGACGAGGCGTAATGCAGGGCATGGGTCAGGATATGGACGTTCGCCGAACGCCACTCCACCAGCTTGCCATCCATCCAGATGAACCCGTCCCGATCGTCATATCCGGCCATTTTCGGCGCCTCCGCTTTCGAATGTTGCGCCTGCAATGTCCGGTTCGGACATAATCTTGCGCGAAACCGCCGAATCGCTACCTTTTGTGACTTGGAATGTCAACAAGGCTGACGTAAATTGGCCGTGTGGAGGGCGGAAATGGCCGAGAACGCGACCGGGGGCGAAAGCCTGCTTTACCTGACGGACGAACAGCTGCGGAAGGGCATCGAGGCGATGTTCTTTGCCTATCGCGGCTTTACCGCCGATCCCGACCGCATTCTGGAGGGGATGGATTACGGCCGCGCGCACCATCGCGCCATCCACTTCATCCACCGCAGCCCGGGCACCACGGTGGGCAACCTGCTGGCCATCCTTGGCGTCACCAAGCAATCGCTGAACCGGGTGCTGCGGACCCTGTTCGATGACGGTCTGGTCGAGGCGCGGGTGGGCCGCAAGGACAAGCGCGAACGCAACCTGCACCTGACCGAAAAGGGCCGCGCGCTGGAACGCGCCCTGTCCGATGCCCAGCGGGCGCGGATGCGGGCGGCCTATCGGCAGGCCGGCCCGCAGGCGGTGCAGGGCTTCCGTCAGGTGCTGGAGGCGATGATGGACCCCGAGTTGCGCCGCCAGTATCAGGGGCTGAAGGAGGGGCGCGAATGACCGATCCGCAGCCCCATCTTCTGGTGGTCGATGATGACGAACGCATCCGCGGCCTTCTGCAGAAATTCCTGATCCGCAACGGCTTTCTGGTATCCGCTGCCCGCGATGCCGCGCAGGCAAGGCGCCTTCTGGCGGGGCTGGAATTCGATATGCTGATCCTGGATGTGATGATGCCCGGCGAAGACGGCATCACCCTGACCCGGGATCTGCGGCGCAGCCTGTCGGTGCCGATCCTGCTGCTGACCGCCAAGGGCGAGACGGCGAACCGCATCGAGGGGCTTGAGGCCGGGGCCGACGACTATCTGGTGAAACCGTTCGAGCCGAAGGAACTGCTGCTGCGCGTCGGTGCCATCCTGCGCCGCGTCCCGCAGGCCAAACCGGCCCAGGCCGCCCCCAAGATGCTGCACATGGGCGAGGTGCGCTATGACATGGACCGCGGAGAGCTGTGGCGCGGCGACGATCCGGTGCGGCTGACCGCGACCGAAGCCGCGCTGATGCGCATCTTCGCCGCCCAGCCCGGCGTGGCGCTGAGCCGCGACAAGCTGGTGGGCGACGCGCCCGAGGAAGAGGGCGGCGGCAGCGACCGCGCCGTTGATGTGCAGATCACCCGCCTGCGCCGCAAGATCGAGGATGACCCCAAGGCGCCGCGCTATCTGCAGACCGTGCGGGGCGAAGGCTATATGCTGCAACCCGACTGAGGGTGGCAGCCCCCGGGGGTTTTCCACCCCCGGACCCCCGAGGATATTTTCCGAGAGAGGATGAACATGCTGGTCTTCTCGCACGACGACGGGCTGGGCCATGAAACGCCGCCCGGCCATCCCGAATGCGCCGACCGCCTGCGCGCCGTGGAGCGGGGTTTGGCGGGGCTGGCCCTGACGCGGCGCGAAAGCCCGCTGGCCGACGAGGCAGAGCTGCGGCGCTGCCATCCGGCGGCTTATGTGGCGCGGGTGAAGGCGGCGGTGCCCGAGGACGGCTGGAGCCAGCTGGACGGCGATACGTTTCTGTCGCCCGGGTCATGGACGGCGGCGTTGCGCGCGGTGGGCGGGGTTTGCGCCGCGGTGGATGCTGTGCTGGCGGGCGAGGCGCCCACGGTCTTTGTCGCCGCCCGCCCGCCGGGGCACCACGCCGAAACCGCGCGCGCCATGGGCTTCTGCCTGTTCGGCACGGTGGCGATTGCCGCGAAACGCGCGCTGGACCATCACGGGCTGGACCGCGTGGCCATCGTCGATTTCGACGTGCATCACGGCAACGGCACGCAGGATCTGTTGTGGGAGGAAGAGCGCTGCCTCTTCATCTCATCCCACCAGATGCCGCTTTATCCGGGCAGCGGGCATCCTTCGGAAACCGGGGCGCATGGCCAGGCGCTGAATGTGCCCCTGCGCGGTGGCAGCGACGGCGCGGCGATGCGCGCGGCCTATGAGGCGCAGGTCTTTCCCCGGCTGGCAGCCTGGCAGCCGCAACTTCTGCTGATCTCGGCCGGGTTCGACGCCCATGCGGCCGATCCGCTGGCTGGGCTGAACTGGCAGGCCGCGGATTTCGGCTGGCTGACGCGGCGGTTGCGCGCGGTGGCGGGGGTGCCTGTGGTCTCGACTCTCGAAGGCGGTTATGATCTGGACGCACTGGCGGAAAGCGTGGCCGCCCATGTCATCGCGTTGATGGAGTAGGATATGACCGACAAGCCCGTGGCAGAGATGAGCTTTGAAGAGGCCATGGCGGCGCTGGAAGCGGTTGTCGGACAGCTGGAGCGCGGCGATGTGGCGCTGGACGCCTCGATCGCGCTTTACGAACGCGGCGCGGCGCTGAAGGCCCATTGCGCGGCCCGGCTGAAAGAGGCGGAAGAGAAGGTTGAGATGATCCGCGCACAGGAGGGCCGGGCGGTCGGCACCGCGCCGGCAGCGGGGCTGTGAGCTTTCCTTCGGTTCTGGCTGCCGATGCCGTGGCCATCCAGCAGCGGCTGGACGGGGCGCTGGCGGGGCTGGCCGACCAGCCGGTGATCCATGCGATGCGCTATGCGGTGCAGGGCGGCAAGCGGCTGCGCGGCTTTCTGGTGCTGGAAGGCGCGCGGATGCTGGGAGCGGGCGACGGTCGGGCGCTGTCGGCGGCGGCGGCGGTAGAAGCGCTGCATGCCTACAGTCTGATCCATGACGACCTGCCCTGCATGGACGACGATGACCTGCGGCGCGGCCTGCCCACGGTGCATGTGAAATGGGATGAGGCGGTGGCGGTGCTGGCGGGGGACGCCTTGCAGACGCTGGCCTTTGAGTTGCTGACCGATCCGGTGCTGGGTGATGCCGGGGTGCGGCTGGCGCTGGTTTCGGGCCTAGCACGGGCCAGCGGCGCCCGGGGCATGGTGCTGGGGCAGGCGCTGGACATTGCCGCCGAAACCGCGCCGGCGCCGCTGACGCTGCAGCAGATCACCGCGCTGCAGGCCGGCAAGACCGGCGCGCTGATCGGCTTTTCGGCCGAGGCGGGGGCGATTGTCGCCGGGGCCGATCCGGCGCCCCTGCGCGCCTATGCCGATGCGATGGGGCTGGCTTTCCAGATCTGGGACGATGTGCTGGACGTGACGGGCGATGCCGCCAAGACCGGCAAGCGCGTGGGCAAGGATGCCGGCGCCGGCAAGGCCACATTCGTCTCGCTTCTGGGGCTGGACGGCGCGCGGGCGCGGGCGGGTGAACTGGTTGCGCAGGCGGAAAGCGCGCTTTCCCCCTATGGCGCGGCGGCTGCGAACTTGATTGCGGCGGCCCGCTTCGCTATCTCGCGCGAAAGCTGAGGATCGCCATGGCCGACCGCCCCGCCACCCCCCTTCTCGACCGCGTGAAGCTGCCTTCCGACATGAAGGCGCTTTCCGACCGCGAGTTGCGGCAACTGGCCGATGAACTGCGGGCCGAAACCATCAGCGCGGTGTCGGTGACCGGCGGCCATCTGGGGGCCGGGCTGGGCGTGGTGGAACTGACCGTGGCCCTGCACGCGATCTGGAACACCCCGCGCGACAAGATCATCTGGGACGTGGGCCATCAGTGCTATCCCCACAAGATTCTGACCGGGCGGCGCGACCGTATCCGCACCCTGCGCACCGAGGGCGGGCTTTCGGGTTTCACCAAGCGCAGCGAAAGCCCCTATGACCCGTTCGGGGCGGCCCATTCCTCGACCTCGATCAGTGCGGCCTTGGGCTTTGCGGTGGCGGCCGATCTGGGCGGCGATCCCGGCGATGCGGTGGCGGTGATCGGTGACGGCAGCATGTCGGCCGGCATGGCGTTTGAGGCGATGAACAACGCCGGCGCCCTGAAGAAGCGGCTGTTCGTGATCCTGAACGACAATGAGATGTCGATTGCACCGCCGGTCGGCGCCTTTTCGGCCTATCTCAGCCGGATGTATGCCGGGGCGCCGTTCCAGGATCTGAAGCAGGCGGCGCGCGGCGTGGTGGGGCTGTTGCCCGAACCGTTCCAGGAAGGCGCGCGGCGGGCCAAGGAAATGCTGAAAGGCATGGCCGTGGGCGGCACGCTGTTCGAAGAACTGGGCTTTTCCTATGTCGGCCCGATCGACGGCCACGACCTTGATCAGCTTCTGCCGGTTCTGCGCACGGTGCATGCCCGCGCCACCGGGCCGATGCTGATCCATGTGCTGACCCGCAAGGGCAAGGGCTATGCCCCGGCCGAAAACGCCCCCGACCGGGGCCATGCGCGGGCCAAGTTCGACGTGGTGACGGGCGAACAGAAGAAGGCGCCCTCGAACGCCCCCAGCTATACCCGCGTCTTCGCCGAAGCCCTGATGCGGGAGGCCGAGGCCGATCCGAAAATCGTCGCCGTCACCGCCGCGATGCCCGACGGCACGGGGCTGGACCTGTTCGGCGCCCGCTTTCCGCGCCGCACCTTTGATGTCGGCATTGCCGAACAGCACGCCGTCACCTTCTGCGCCGGTCTGGCGGCCGGGGGGATGAAGCCCTTCTGCACGATCTATTCCACCTTCCTGCAGCGCGGTTACGATCAGGTCGTGCATGATGTGGCGATTCAGCGCCTGCCGGTGCGCTTTGCCATCGACCGGGCGGGGCTGGTGGGGGCCGATGGCGCCACCCATGCCGGCAGCTTTGACGTGGCGTTCCTGTCGAACCTGCCCGGCATGGTGGTGATGGCCGCCGCGGATGAGGCCGAACTGGTCCACATGGTCGCCACCGCCGCCGCGCATGACGCCGGCCCCATCGCCTTCCGCTATCCGCGCGGCGAAGGCGTGGGGGTTGAAATGCCGGCGCGCGGCATCCCGCTGGAAATCGGCAAGGGCCGGGTGATGCGCGAAGGCGGGCGGGTGGCGCTGTTGTCCTTTGGCACCCGGCTTTCGGAAGTGCTGAAGGCGGCCGAGGCGCTGGCGGCGCGCGGCATTGCCCCCACCGTGGCCGATGCCCGCTTTGCCAAGCCGCTGGACCGCGACCTGATCCTGAACCTTGCCCGCAACCATGAGGCGCTGATCACCGTGGAAGAGGGCGCCATCGGCGGCTTCGGCAGCCATGTGGCACAGCTTCTGGCCGATGAGGGCGTCTTTGACCGCGGCCTGAAATACCGCAGCATGGTTCTGCCCGATATCTTCATTGATCAGGCCAGCCCCGAGGCGATGTACCGCGTCGCCGGCATGGACGCCGCCCAGATCGAGGCCAAGGCGCTTGAGGTTCTGGGCATCGCCGTGGTGGGGATGCGGGCCTGACCCGCAGCCCCGCCGGCGTTACTGCACCACCATCCCCTCGGGCCAGCGCAGCGTGTGGGTCAGCGTGATCTGGCGTTCCTCACCCGGCGCGATGTCGAACTCCCACGCCAGGATGCCGCGCTGCGCGTCGGCGTCGGTTTCGCTGGGGGCGGGATCGGCCGAGAAGGTAATCTCAAGCTCTTCCTGTTCGGAATAGGGCACCAGGTCCATCAGCCGCACCGGCCAGGTTTCGTCGGTCAGGTTCTTGACCTTCAGCACCGCCACCTCTTCGCGCTGGGTTGAAGACGAAAGGATGCCCCGGTCTCCCTCGGCCGTTACCGGCATGTCGCGGGTCAGCTGCAGCCCCTCGATGGCGCCGAAGGCCACCTCGGCCTCGGCCCCCGGCGCGATGCCGGTGATCCAGGTGGCGCCGACCAGCGTGCCTTCGCGCATCAGAAAGGCCTGACCGGGCAGAAGAATCTCGCCCGAGGTATTGGTGAACCGCGCCAGCACAAAGGCGGTGCGGTCATAGCGCGGAATCGCCCGCGCCTCGATTTCCGGCTCCAGCGCGATTTCGTCCAGCGCAAGGCGCAGGTTTTCAACCCCGCTGGCCACATCGACGGGCGAGGGATAGCGATAGACGACCACATCGCCCTGCATCGCGGCTTCGGCGGTCACCATCACTTCCTCCACCGGCGCCGCCTCGGCCATCGGCGCGCCAGAGCCTACGGCCATGTCTTCGCTGCGGTAGCTGTCCGAGGATTCGGGGTCCGACAGGCGGCGCAACTCGGGGTAAAGCACCGAAGGTTCGGCCTGCTGGGCGGGCTGGGCGGTAGACAGCGTCAGGTTGACGCCGGCCCAATCCTCGCCCGTGGACTGGCTGACCAGCACGCCCCGGCCGATGGTCAGCCGGTTGCCGTCCTTGCGCGTCAGCATCAGGTCATAGACCGGCTGCCAGCTGGCATCGGCGACGAAATGGGTCACCGTCAGGCTGTGATCGCCGGGCTGTTCGGTGGTCAGGGCCACCGACAGGGCGACGTAATTTTCATCCGGGCGGTCCAGCGCGGCTTCGGCGGCCAGCGCCTTGTCCAGCGCCTTGCGCGCCTCGTCCTGCGCCTTCTGCGCGGCGGGCAGGCCGGCGCGGGCGGCAAGGGCGGCCTCTTTTGCCGCCAGAACGCCGGTGCCGACGGTCTGGGCCAGCGCGGCCAGGCCTTCGGGCGTCAGGGCGCTGCCTTCGGCCTTGGCGCCGGCCAGAAAAGCCGCCTGCGCCTCGGCGGCAGAGACGCGGGCCTCGATCGCGGCGATGGCGGCTTCGGCGGTGCGCAGGGCGGTTTCCTGCCGCTCAACCTCGGCCTTCGCAGCCTCTTGCGCGGGGGTCAGCGCCTCATCCCGGGGGGGCAGGCGGTCGGTCCGCAGGGCGAAGGCGCCAAGGCCAAGCCCTTCTGCCGAAAGGCGGATCAGGTTCGGTTCCGTCCCCGCGGGCAGGTCGGTCACCAAAAGCTCATGGCTGCCGGCGGGGGCGGTGAAGGCCACCTCGCGGGTGATCTCGGCGCCATAGGGATAGACGGTGACGGCGGTGATCCGGCTGGTGGCGGGAACCGTCTCGGCCAGCGCCGGAGAGGCAAGGGCAAGGCAGACGAAGGCAAGCGCACGCATGGCAATTCCTTTCGCGAATGGCGCCAGATTGGCGCGTCCCGCAGCGGCACGCAAGCGACGCCGCAGGTCGGGCGCAGACTTGCGCCGGCGCGGACCCCCTGCCACCGTCAGCGGCGAAGGAGTTCCCATGTCCACAGCCGCAGACCTGCCCGCCAACATCTCATCCACCCGTCACAGCCTGCCCAAGGTGGCCTGGGCAAAGGGCAGCTATCTGCATGATGTGAATGGGAAAACCTATATCGACGGCTCGGGCGGCCCGGCGGTCTACTGCCTTGGCCACGCCAACGAAGAGGTGAATGCGGCCATCATCGGCCAGTTGGGCCGCATCGCCCATGGCTACCGCTACAACTTCACCACCGACGCGCTGGAGGAGCTGACGGCGATCCTGCGGGAACGGACCGGGATGGCCGATATGGTCTTTGTCACCGGCGGGTCCGAGGCGGTGGAAAGCTGCATGAAGATCGCCCTGCAATACCAGACCGCCATCGGGCAAAAGACCCGCCGCCGCTTCATCTCACGCCAGCGGTCGTGGCACGGCAACACCCTGGGCGCGTTGGGACTTTCGGGTTTTGCCGAGCGGACGGCGCCGTTCGAGGGGGCATTCGTGCCGTCCATCAAGCTGTCGCCGGCCAATGTCTACCGCCCCGCCCCGGGCGCCACGGCGGCGACGGCGGGGGCGGCTTGTGCGGCGGAACTTGAGGCAGTGATCCTGCGCGAAGGGCCTGAAAACATTGCCGCTTTCGTGTTCGAGCCGGTGGTGGGCGCCGCCGGCGGCTGCGTGCCGGCCCCACCCGGCTATGCGGCGGCGGTGCGGGACATCTGCACGAAATACGGCGTGCTGATGGTCGCGGATGAGGTGATGTGCGGCGCCGGGCGCTGCGGCACCTGGCGCGCGCTGGAGGCGGATGGCGTGATGCCCGACATCATGTCGGTCGCCAAGGGGCTGGCGGGCGGCTATCAGCCGCTGGGCGCCGCGCTGGCCAGTGCGGCCATCAGCGAAGCGATCCACGATGCCCACGGCGCCTTTCAGACCGGCCACACCTTCACCGGCCACACGGCGGCCTGCGCGGCGGGGGTGGCGGTGCAGAAAATCGTGGCACGCGAAGGGCTTGTGTCCCGGGTCGCCGGCAATGAGGCGCGGCTGAAACAGGGTCTGGCCGATGCTTTCGCCGGGGTCGAGGCGGTGGGCGACATTCGCGGCAGGGGCCATTTCATTGCCGCCGAACTGGTGGCCGACCGCGCCAGCAAGACGCCCTTCCCGGCCGAACGGAAGCTTTACATGAAGATCCGCGAGGCGGCTTTGGAGAACGGGCTGATCTGCTATCCGGTGGGCGGCAATGTCGATGGGGTGAACGGCGACATCGTCATTCTGGCGCCGCCCTACAACGCCACGGATGATGAGCTGGGTGAGATCATCGACAAGACGGCGCGGTCGGTGCGGCAGGTTCTGGCGGCCGAGGGGCTGGGCTAACCCTCTGCGTCCGCTGGATTTACCGGCGGACACCGGCCGTTTCGGCGCGTCTTTCCGGCGTCTTCTTTCTGTCTTCCTTCCGTCTCTACGCGCGGAGGGATCGGGGGGCGTCAACCATGCCGCCCGAATCCCGCCGGAACGAAAAAGGCGCCCCGCGACGGGGGCGCCTGAAAGGGGCTGTCTTGAAGATCAGCCCTTCTTGAGGCAGCGCTTGCCCAGCACTTCGGCGATCTGCACCGCGTTCAGCGCCGCGCCCTTGCGCAGGTTGTCCGAGACGCACCACAGCGAGATGCCGTTTTCCACCGTCGAGTCCTGGCGGACGCGGCTGATGAAGGTGGCGTAGTCGCCCACGCATTCGACGGGGGTGACGTAGCCGCCGGCCTCGCGCTTGTCCACCAGCATGACGCCGGGGGCTTCGCGCAGGATGTCCTGGGCTTCCTGCCAGTCGAGCGAGTCTTCGAACTCGATGTTGATGGCCTCGGAGTGGCCGACGAAGACCGGCACGCGGACGCAGGTCGCGGTGACCTTGATCGCGGGGTCGAGGATTTTCTTGGTCTCGGCCACCATCTTCCACTCTTCCTTGGTCGAGCCGTCATCGAGGAAGACGTCGATATGGGGAATGACGTTGAAGGCGATCTGCTTCGAGAACTTGGTGGGCTTCACTTCGTCCACCGGGTTGTAGATGGCCTTGGTCTGATCCCAAAGCTCATCAATGCCGGCCTTGCCCGCGCCCGAAACCGACTGATAGGTCGCGACGACGACGCGCTTGATCTTTGCGCGGTCATGCAGCGGCTTCAGCGCCACCACCATCTGCGCGGTCGAGCAGTTGGGGTTGGCGATGATGTTCTTGGCCTTGTAGCCGTCCACCGCCTCGGCGTTCACTTCCGGCACCACCAGCGGAACCTGCGGGTCGTAGCGGTAGAGCGAGGAGTTGTCGATCACCACGCAGCCCGCCGCAGCGGCCTTGGGCGCGTAGATCTTGGTCGCGTCCGAGCCAACCGCGAACAGCGCGATGTCCCAGCCGGTGAAGTCGAAAGTGTCCAGGTCCTTGGTCTTGATAGTCTTGTCGCCAAAGCTGACTTCGGTGCCGAGCGATTTGCGCGACGCCAGCGCAGCAATCTCGTCCACCGGGAACTCGCGCTCGGCGAGGATGTTCAGCATTTCGCGGCCCACGTTGCCCGTGGCACCCGCGACGACGACTTTGTAGCCCATCGGGGTAACTCCAATTGTTGTCCAAGACCGTTCAGGGACGGCGCCCCATAGCGCAAAGGGTGCGGTGGGGAAAGCGGATTCGCGCGGGGTGTGGGGCTTAGGCCGCAGGCGCCAGGGCAAAGCGGGGATCGCGGGCGATCAGGCTTTCCACAAAGGCCCGCTCGGCCGCGAAATCATGCGGCACCTGCGCGGCGGTGCGGCGCCCCGACAGCGAGAGCGAGGCGAAGAAATCGAAGCCATAAAGCGTGACGGCGGCGGCCGGGCTGCGCGACAGAAGGTCGATCAGCATGAGGCCCGTGGTGGGCGGCGCGCCGAGGAGGTCGGCGAGGGCGCGGAAGCGGTTCAGCGCCGGCATGTGGAAGCCCGGGCTGGTGGCCACGGCAAAGGGCAGGCGCTTGCGCTTGGGGCTCATCCACAGGATGCGGGCGGGGTGAAGTCGCGCCAGATCGGTTGCCGGGATCGAGGTGGCAAGTGCAAGGATATCGGTGCGCGTGCCATGACTTTCCGCGGCGGGGATGGGCGCGCGGTTGATGCGGATGACCAGACCGGCGGCGTCGATGGCAGGCCCGTGGCGGCTGCCGGCAAGGCTGCGGGCATTGCCGACCAGCGCCACCGTGCGGCCGGCAAGGCTGGCCATCAGCGCGGCCTCGGGGGCGGAGAGGCGCTGCAGCGCCGCCTCGTCCCGCAGGGTGCGGGCCAGCAGGAAGGACAGCCGGTTCATGGCTGCGCCAGAAGGCGGCGGTAAAGGCTGATCAGGGCCTCGGCCTCGGCCGCGATGTCGAAATGCGCGGCGACATGGGGGCGGGTGGCGGCGGCCATCTGCGCCAGTTGCGCGGGGTCTGCCAGCAGCCGGTCCAGCGCGGCGGTCAGGGCGGGCGGATCGGCCGGCGGCACCAGAAGGCCGGTCACGCCATCGGCCACCTGATCGTCGAAGGTGCCGACGCCGGCGGTGGCGATGACCGGCACGCCGCAGGCCATCGCCTCGGCCGGGGTTAGGCCGAAGCCCTCGTAATGCGAGGGGGCGACGTAAAGCGACAGGTCGGAATAGGCGGCAGGCATCCGGTCAAGCCCGGCTTCGGGGCGGAAATGGATGCGGCTTTCAAGCCCCGCGGCGGCGATCATCGCGCGCAGGTCGGCGGCAAATCCGGCCTCTTGCGGCATGATCCGGCCCATGATCACCGCGCTCCACCCCGGATGGGCCGGCAGGACGGCGATCAGCGCCTGCACCAGATCGCGGGTGCCCTTCTTTTCGCGGATGCGCCCGAAGCAGCCGATCAGCCGCTGACCGGGCAGCGCGAAGAAGCCGGGCGGCTGCGGGGCGAAGGCGGCCGTGTCGATGCCATGCGGGATCAGCGTGGTTTCAATCGCGGCCGGCATGACGGCGGCATTGCGGGTGCCGGTGGCGACAAGCGCGCTGCAATGGCCGATCAGCCAGCGCGTCCAGCCCGACCGGACGCGGGGCGAGGATGAGGTGAAGATCATCCGCAGGTCGCTCCGCAGAATGCGCTTCAGCACCACGCCCGCCAGAAGGTCCGAGTTGCGCCGGGCATGCCAGACGCGGGGGCGGCGGGGCAGGAAGGGGATGCGCCACAGCGGCACATGCGGCAGGTCCGGCGGCAGGCCGGGGCCGGTGGTGACGATGCCGATCCGGCGGGCCTGAATGGGCACCAGCCGCAGCACCGTCGCCGTCACACCCGACAGGCGCCGCTTGAGGTTCGGGGCGATCACCTCGATCTGGTCGGGGCTGGGGGCGGGCATGGCTGCATTTCCTGAAAGGATCGCCCCTGCCTAGCGCATCGCGCGGGGCAGGAAAAGCAGCGGTGCCCCCGCCACCCGTCAGTCGGTGCGGTCCTGCGCAAAGAGATAGGCGACCAGCCCGGCGGCGACCAGCAGAAGATAGGTCAGGAAC